>Ga0268266_10002523_pt1 | contig 19481 bp, 11 predicted proteins | sample KBSS13metaG_FD_190356 | JGI IMG/M metagenome (GOLD analysis project Ga0268266, IMG submission 190356) | Switchgrass rhizosphere microbial communities from Kellogg Biological Station, Michigan, USA - KBS S1-3 metaG (SPAdes) (version 2) | ecosystem: Host-associated > Plants > Roots > Rhizosphere... | reverse complement strand
AGAAAGGACAACCGATCCTTATTGGCGGAAGATTGATAGAGTGAAATTCGAGGTGGCTCATGCGCCAACCAAAGTTTGAAGTCGTCGCACTGGAAGAGGTCCCTATGGAAGATTGTTCTTCGTCCGCAGAGCCGATGCATATCGACGTGCTGGTGGTGGATGATGAGCGGATTATCGCCGATACTTTATCGATGATCCTCGCGAGGAACAACTACAAGGTGATGACGGCCTACGAGGGCACAAGCGCTCTGGAGCTGGCGCGAGCGTATCGTCCCACTCTGCTGATCACTGATGTGGTTATGCCCGGAATGACGGGGATCGAGCTTGCTCTTGGTCTGGAAGAACTGATTCCCGAGATCAAGGTTCTGCTGTTTTCGGGGCAGGCGTCGACGATCAATATGCTGGAACAGGCGAACGGTCTAGGGCGACACTTCACGCTGCTGAGTAAGCCGGTGCACCCGACCGATATGCTTAGGCGGATTTCGAATCTCATTGAAGATACGCGAGCTGAAGTGTTAGTAATGCCGTCTCATTAAGTACATCGGGCAACATCTTCGAGCGATCTCCAAGCGAAGAAACACCGAGGCCACGACAACTGTCGTGGCCTCGGTGGTATGAAAGTGGAGTTGAATTACTCGCCGGGGGCGAAGCGACCTGCGCCTACGGGGGGAGCGTCGCGTTCGACCGGGTCGAGGACTTCGCCAGCCAACTGGGCGCGGAGAACGGTGTCTTCGGTGCGGTCGAAGTAGCTGCGGAGATCTTCCCCCGGGGTCCGAGCTTCGAGGTAGCCGTTCAGAAGACGCTCGATGGCGGCGGGAACGTCGGTTGCTGCCGCACGGTAGCCGATCTGGCGAGCCGGACGAGCATATTTTCCAATGGAGCCGCCGACGCAGAAGAAGAAGGCGTCGACCATCTGGCCGTCTTTCTTGATCTTCTTGCCTTCGAGGCCGATGTCGGCGATCCAGTGCTGGCCGCAGGAGTTGGTGCATCCGGTGACGTGGAGACGGATCTGCTGATCGAAGCCGGGCAGACGCTCTTCGAGGTCCGCGACCAGCCACTTGTTGAAGGCCTTGGTCTCGGCTATGGCGAGTTTGCAGAACTCGGTTCCGGTGCAGGCGATGGCTCCGCGCCAGAAGGGAGAGACGTCGACGTTGAGGCCGAGGGTGTTGAGTTCGACGACGAGCGCGGCGGTCTCGCGGTTGGGCACGTTGACGATGAGGATGTTCTGGCCGATGGTGGCGCGGAGCTGGCCGTTGCCGTACTTATCGCTAAGGTCGGCGAGCTTGATCAGCTGTTCGCCGGAGAGGCGGCCGTTGAGCACGGAGGCTCCGACAGAGGAGAGGCCGGGCTGGCGCTGTGACGTGATGCCGATGTGATCGCGGTAGATGTCAGCAGGGATGTCTTCGATCTCGACGGGGTTGGGATCGAGCTTGTAGCCGAGCTTCTCTTCGATGGCGGCAAGCATGGACTCGGCGGTCCAGCCGTGGCGCATGAAGAGGTACTTGATGCGAGCGCGGGTGCGGTTTTCGCGGAGCTCGGTCTGCTCCTTGAAGATGCGAACGACGGCAGTGACGACGTCGAGGGCCTTCGACTGCGGGATGAAGGCAGGGATACGTGTGGCGATGTGGGGCTCGGTGGAGAGGCCGCCGCCGACGCGGAGGGTGTAGCCGATCTCTTCCTGGATTCCGTTGGGTCCCCCGATGGTGCGCTTGATGGCGGTGAGGGCGACGTCGTTGATCTCGGGGAAGGTGCACCAGACCGGGCAGCCCGAGACGGTGATCTTGAACTTGCGGGGGAGGTTGTAGAACTCGGGGTTCGCGGTGAGGTGATGCGCGATCTCAACTGCAAGCGGCGAGGCGTCGAGGAGCTCGTGGGAATCGATTCCGGCGAGAGGGCAGCCGGTGACGTTGCGGACGACGTCTCCGCAGGCTCCCTTGGGGGAGAGGCCGATTGCGGTGAGGGAGTCGACGACATCGACGAGGCCGCCAAGGGTGAGCCAGTGGAACTGGATGTTCTGGCGAGTGGTGATGTCGGCAAGATTGTTGGCGTACTTGATGGCGAGCTGGCCGATGACGCGGGTCTGGTGTGAGGTGAGCAGACCGTTGGGCAGGCCGATTCGCATCATGAAGTACTCGGTGGCCTTTCCTTCGCCGTTGGCCCCGCCGGTGACTCCTTTGCCGTCGCCCTGGGTGTAGACGCCCCACCACTTGAAATAGAGCCCGGTCCACTCAGGCAGGACGGTGTCGCGCCCGTTGCGGGAGAACTCACGAACCTCATCCCATGCCTCCCAAGGGTTCTTGGCAAGTTTTAGTCGTTCTGAGCGCTGGGCTTTGGTCTCTTTGGGGGCGGCTGGAGCCGGTGTAGTGGACATGGTTGAGATCCTTTAAACGTTGGCGTAGATAATAAAAATCCCACTCGGTTGGAGTGGGCGGCGGCGCTTTTGCCTGACGGTGTAGCTATACAACAGGACAAAGGCGACAGCGCACCCGGTCACAACAACAGCTGCGACAGAAGGAGACGAGATGGGTACGGCCAAACGCCATGTTTAAAGGTTAATGGGCGGAGTAATGGGCGTCAAGGGAACTTTGGGGATATTCCAAGTATCTGAGCCGTAAAGTGATTCGATCTTTCAAAGGGCTATAAGGAAAAGTTATCGACTCCCGAACTTCGCTGCGAAGGACGACCGAAGAAATCGGTTCCAGGTTGGGTAGAGTTATTCAGCCTGGGCGAGCGAGTATTTGTGGCGCACGTCGGAGCCACGGACCCAGAAGATCACATCTTCGGCGATGTTGGTGGCGTGGTCCGCCGAGCGCTCAAGATTGCGGGAGACAATGATGGCGTTGAGGGCCTGCGCGCTGCTTTCGGGATGACCCTGCATGAGTTCAGTGAGATCGTCCTGGACGAGGCGATTGATCTCGTCGACCTCGTCGTCCATGGCGAGTACCTGTTCGGCAAGGCGGGCGTCAGCTTCGAGAAGCGACTGAAGGGCGGTGCGGATCATGACGCCGACCTTTTCGCCCATGTCTGGAATGTCGATGGGAAGCTCGATGTGGGAGTTGCCCACGAGAGCGCGGGTGCGTTGGGCGATATTGGTCGCCTGGTCGCCGATCCGTTCGAGGTCGCCGTTGATCTTGATGACGGCGAGGATGAAGCGCAGATCGATGGCCATGGGCTGCTCCTTGGCGAGGAGGTCATAGGCCATCTCGTCGACGTCGCGCTCGGCGGCGTTGATGGCAGCCTCGATCTCCTTGACGTGGTCGCAGAGGCTGAGATTGCCGGTGAGGTAGGCCTCAAGGGCAAGGGAGAGCGCCTGCTGGGAGAGTGCAGCCATGGCGAGGAGCTTGTCTTTAAGCGCGGCGAGCTGGAGATGGAAGTTGATGCGCGGCATGAGACACCATTCCTCCTCAAAGGATGTCTTCTTATTGTGACGCAGGAAGGCGCGGGTTGTTGTGAATTTGTGGGTGTGAGTGGCGAAATGGGTACTGGTTTGGGAATGGCTGGGGACAATGTACTGCGTCAGCAGAAATTTGTGGCGCTCCGGGCGGAAGACAGGGATTCCTCCCGTTCGACTCGCCTTCGTCTCGCTCAGGGCAGGCTCTTCGCTCGGAATGACGACTTTCGAGGTGTGGGCTTGCTGCACAACTGAGAGGATCGCTCCGAGATTCTCAATAGAGCAGGTACTTTGCCCGGCGCTGGTTGAAGGCGTCGAGGTCTGGCTGCCAGGATTTGACGATAGAGCGTGGATCGTCACCATTCTTGATGGAGAGGACGGTGTTGACGCTGCGGATGAGCGTGTCGGCGCGGTCGAGGTTGAGGTCTTTGGGATAGAGGTGACGGATCGCTGAGATGAGCTCGATGCCCAGGGCGGGCGAGTCGAGCGAGTTGCGATCGGTGACAGTCAGGTGGACTGCGGGCAATGTTTGGCCGTGGTAAGGGTATTTGAATGCGTCTTCGGCGATGGTGATCGTGGAAGGCGAGAAGGTGACACCGGGGATGTTGCGTGCGGTGAGGGTGTCGGTGAGAGCTTTGGAGTCGAAGAAGGGAGCGGCGATGTTCTCAAACGGAATAGCAGTGCCGCGGCCGACGGAGATATTGGTGAACTGCAGAGCGAACTCGACGCCAGGATAGAGCGTGGCGGCGTTGACGGATCGCAGGTTGGGGCTGGGGTTAATCCAGGGCAGGCCGGTGTCGTCGTAAAACATCTGGCGCTGCCAGCCTTGCATTTTGACGACGGTGACTGCGGCTCCGAGTGGCTCCTGCACGTTGGCGGAGGTCTTGCTGGGGAGGCGGCGCTCGCCGTTGATGTAGCGGGACAGCTCACCGAGCGTCATGCCGTGGCGGACGGGCATCTGCATGTAGTTGGTGTAGACCTCGCGGTTGGGGTCGGAGACGGGACCCTGAACGGCGATGCCACCGATGATGTTGGGGCGGTCGAGGATGATGATCTCAAGCTGGTGCCCGAGACGCTTTTCGGCCGCTGCGGCTTCGATGAAGTATCCGGTCTGCGCTTCGTAGGTATAGAAGCGGACTCCTGCATCCTGCAGGTCGACGATGACAGCGTCGAGGTCTTTGAGCTGCGCGTGGGTGGGGTGCCGGGACTCCGGCGTAGTGCCGTAGAGCGAGGTTACGGCGATATGAGTTGTGGGGTCGACCTCGCCCTTGATTCCTGAGTCGTCTTTCACGCCGAAGAGACCGTGTTCGGGAGAGAAGATGGCTTTGAGCTCGAGGCCGGGGACGGTTTTGGTGGCCTCGCTGGCTAGAAGGTCGATGGTTCGATGGCCGTTGGCGTCCACTCCCGACTGATTGGTGAGGATGCCGAGGCGAAGGTGGTTCCCGTGGCGTTGAGCCGCAGCAGCGAGGTCGGCGTAGTGGGTGGATTCGAGGACGTCGATGCCGGTGAGGACTTTGGCGGTGCTGGCAGCCTGCGAAGGAGAGCTTCCATAGAGATGGAGGGCTTCGGCTGCGGCGGTGGCGACTTGTCCGCGCAAGGCGGAGATGGGTGGGTTGCCGCGCGGGTGAACGGCATTGGCGAGGAGCACGACGTAAGTGTCGGACTGCGGGTCCATCCAGAGGGTGGTTCCGGTGAAGCCGGTGTGGCCGAAGCTGCCGATGGGGAAGATGGAGCCTCGCGGTCGGGAGAAGGCGGTGTTGATGTCCCAGCCGAAGCCACGTGTGGCGATGCCCTTGGTGGGCTGGCCATTGGGGGTGAAGATGGTGGCTCCATCCTGTGCCGTGGCAGGTTGCTGAGGAGTGGTCATCAGCTTGAGAGTGGATTGCTTGAGCGGGAAGGGACCTTTGTTCTTTGTGAGCTTTTCGAGCAGGGCCTGTGCGTAGAGCGAGACGTCGTGCGCGGTGGAGAAGACCCCGGCGTGTCCGGCTACTCCACCCATGCGGCGGGTGGTGGGGTCGTGGACGGTGCCACGAGTGAGTCTGTCGAAGTGAGGATTGGTGCTGGAATTGCCTTCGTCATCGTGGGTGGTGGGAGCAGTTTCGGGATCGAGGGCGAGGGGACTCCATGTGCCGGTAGGACAGGCCATGTGCATGGCGCCCTTGGGCCGGGGGCCAGGTTCGATGGCTGCTCCTATGCGCTCGACCGGGCCGCAGGTTTCATCAAAGGGATGGTAAGAGGTCGTGAGCATCCCGAGGGGTTTGAAGATGTGCTGCTGCACGTAGACGTCTTCAGGCTGGCCGCTCAGTTTTTCGACTAGCGCGCCTAGAGTGATGAAGTTGATGTCGGAGTAGACGAACTTCAGGCCGGGAGGATTGTCCGGCTTCGACTCCATCGCGCGCTTGATGCCTTCCGCTTTGTCGGGAGCGGAGAGGCCCCAGGGATCTTTGAGGGAGACGTCGGGGGCGAGGCCGGAGTAGTGGGTGAGGAGCTCGCGGATGGTGACCTTGTCTTTGCCGTTGACGCCAAACTCCGGGAGGTACTTCGCGACGGGATCGTCGAACTGATACTTGCCTTGTTCGTAGAGCTGCATCATCGCCGTGGCTGTGGCGAGGCACTTTGTGAGCGAGGCCATGTCGAAGATGGTGTCCTCGGTCATGGGTTCTGCTGCGGTGTCGACGGTAGAGACGCCGGGCTCGCCTGTGATCTTGCGGTTGCCGTACGCCTGATGGAAGACGACCTTGCCGTCGTGACCTACGACGACGACTGCGCCCGGAAGCTTGTGGGCGGCGACTGCGTCGTTGATGAGTGTGGAGATGGGAGTGAAGTCTGGGGCTGCGGATGCATTCTGCGAACCCACCTTAGCGACGATAAAGCCGTCGCGAAGATGGGGCACCCGGTTTTGTGCCTCGGTTGAAGCTTGCGGCGAAGCAGATTGTTCCGCTTCGCTGCGGGATGACAAGAAGGAAAGAGAGGCGAGAATGAGAGCAACGGTGGCGATAGCTTTCGCCGCCGTGCGAGGTTTCGGCAGCAGCTTGCTGGCAATGTATCCGACGACGAAGGTGACGATGGATCCGATGAACACATACCAGGTCCAGGCGACACGGGGCAAGGTGGTATCGCCGAGGAGCGGAAGACTGACGAGATGGATGGGTCCGGGCTGCAGCCAGAGCGCCACGTTGAGCGCGAAGCCAACGATGAGGCCGATGATGGCTCCGGCTTCGGTGGCTTTGCGGGTGAGCGTGCCGAGCAGGAAGACTCCGAGCAGAGCGCCGTATGCGACCGAGGCGATAGAGAGTCCGATCTCGACGACGTGGCCTTTGCCGCCTGCCGTGATGCTGTAGACGGCGATGGCAAAGAGGACGAAGGCCCAGACGACAGTGGAGGAGCGGGAGATCATCATGCGTTCGCGTTCGTCGGCTTCAGGACGCCAGTGCATATAGAAGTCTACGACCGTAGTGGAAGACAGGGAATTGAGCGCTGCGGAGAGATTGGACATTGCCGCGGCGAGAATGGCCGCGATGAGGAGGCCAGCGACGCCAATGGGCATCTCGGAGACGATGAAGGAGGGAAAGAGGCGGTCGGGGGCGACGTCGCTGAGGGGAGATCCTCCATAAAAGACCCAGAGGCCGACGCCGATGAGGAGGAAGAGGGTGAACTGGAGGAAGATGACGGCTCCTGAGGAGAGCAGAGCGAGCCGGGATTCGCTGAGGTTCTTTCCGGCGAGAAGGCGCTGGACCATGAGCTGATCGGTGCCGTGCGATGCCATGGTGAGGAAGGTTCCGCCGAGGACTCCAGCCCAGAAGGTATAGGTCTGGGTGAGATTGAGGGCGAAGTCGAAGAGGTGGAATTTGCCTGCTGCTGAAGCTGCGGCGTGGATATGAGACCATCCGCCGGGAACGTGGGTTCCGAGAGTGATAATGGCGACGATCGTTCCGGCGATGTAGAGGATCATCTGCACAACATCGGTCCAGATGACAGCGGTCATGCCGCCTTCGAATGTGTAAAGCAACGTAAGCGCGGAGATGATGGCGATGGAGAGGATGTCGCCGGTGCCGATGGCGATGGCGACGACGATGGAGACGGCGAAGACACGGACGCCTTCGGCTGCTGCCCGGGTGATGAGGAAGAGGCCTGCGGTGGTCTTATGCAGCGTGTGGCCAAAGCGCTGGTCGATGAGCTGATAGGCGGTGAGCATCTCGCCCTGGAAGTAACGCGGAAGAAAGAGCATGGCGACGACGACACGGCCAACCATGTAACCGATGACGACCTGCAGGAATCCGAAATCGCCGGTAAAGGCCACGCCCGGAATGCTGATGATGGTGAGAGTACTGGTTTCGGCGGAGACGATGGAGAGAGCAATCGCCCACCACGGCACGCTGCGATCAGCGAGGAAGTAGCTCTTGAGGGATTTCGATGCGCCGCCCTTCTTCTCGCGAAAGCTCAGGCCGAAGAGGGTGATGCCAGCCAGATAGGCGACGATCAGCAGAAAATCAAAGAGGTGCAGGTGCGATGCAGGAGCAGCGGGCATGATTGCGAGTTTATAAGGAAAATGAGGGGACTGGCTGACGAAAGAGGCTCAGGTGTTATCCGACGGAATGCCGTCTTGAGACGCACGCGCACGTGGAGGTTGTCGCCCTCGATATCGGTTTTGTGCAGACGACAGGGAGATGCCTTAAGCCTCGGCTAGACGATTCGCCCATAGAGGAACGTGCATTGGCGTTCGCCAGCTGCATCGAAGACGTTGAGATTTGCCGGGTTGCCGACCGCAACTTCCCTGACGGCCTGAATGCCGAGCATCGCAGCGGGATTTCTTGAGGCGAGACGCGCAGCTGTCGCGAGCGGAGCTCCCGTAAAGCGATGCAGGTTGGTGACGGCGCGGTCGAGCGTAAGGACGCTTCCTGCAAGCGTGTGTTTGCCCTGGGTGAGATCACCAGCAGCGTAGGCGCGGCCGTTAGAGACCTCGACGGCGAAGGTTCCGAGAGTGTATTGCCCGTCGGGCATGCCCGCAGCGGACATGCTGTCGGTGACGAGAATGCCACGTTCGGGTCCCTTGGCTTTGAGCCAGAGCCGCACGAGCTCGGGTTCGACATGAACGCCGTCGCAGATCAGCTCCGCGTAGAGATTGTTGTCATCGAGCACGACGCCGAGAACGCCGGGTTCGCGATGGTCGAGAGGACGCATGGCGTTGAAGGTATGGGTGGCGCTGCGGGCGCCTGCCTTGATGCCAGCGCGGCCTTCAGGTGCAGTTGCGTTGGTGTGGCCGATGCTGATGCGAACGCCTTGTTCGGAACAGTGACGGATGAGATCGATGGCTCCGGGAACCTCGGGAGCGATGGTGATGAGGCGAATGTTGCCGGACGCTGCTTGCTGAAAGCGGTCGAAGAGCGCGGTGTCGGGCGGCAGGATCTTGTCGTCAGGATGAACGCCGCGTTTCGCGTGCGAGATGAAAGGACCTTCGAGGTGAATGCCGATGGGACGGGCAAGAGAAGGATTCCAGGAAGAGGTTGAGGCGCGCTCGACGGTGCGCGCGATTCCTTCGAGCGAAGTTAACGTTTTCTCGACCGCCGCAGTGACGGTTGTTGGGAGATAGTGTCCGACTCCGTGGCTGGACATGAAGCCGCTGACCTTATCCAGCACCGCTGGGGTGCCTTCCATCACATCGTGGCCTGCACCGCCGTGGGTGTGGATATCGAAGAAGGTGGTCGTGAGGGTGGTATCTGCGCTGGTTGGAGCGGAGTTCGGTTCGATGCTGGCGATCAGGCCGTCGCTGTCAATGGTGACGGTGGGGAATTCGATGATCTCAGTTGAGGTGACGAGTCGGCGTGCTGAAAGGGTATGGGACATCGGGGTTTAGTTTAGATCGCTGAACCTAGAAAGCGAAAGGGAGGAAGGATTGAGGCCGTAGCAAAAGCAGATTCCTCCGCTGCGCTACGGAATGACAAGAAGCGGGATAAAGGGAGAAGTTTCTTCTATAGAAACGAGGTGTTGATGCGGGCAACACCTCGCTTTAGGCGTTCTCGCGAAAAGAACTTCAATTTGCCGGTACAGCCGGTGCTGGAATTCCCAGCTCGGCTGCCGTGGGCAGAGTTTGCGAGTTCGCCCACTGGCGCTGCGCGGTGCGCATACGATCGATGCGGCTGAGCCACATCTGAACCGTGTAGTCGTAGCGCTCAAGATTATTTCGCAGGAAATAAGGGCGGTTGCTCTTCAGCCATGCCTGCTCATAAAGATCGCGCAAAAGAGAGTAGTTATTGCGGAGATCCTGCAGCTTGCCGTTGACGGCGTTGATAGAGTTCAGCTCGCGGGCGAGCTCTTCGCGGTCGTCCTTGTTTTTGGAGGTCTGGAGAGCGAAGGCGTGGGCGTAGCTGTTGGCGATCTCATCGGAGATCTGGAACTTGAGGCCGATGAGGTCCATGCGGCGGGCACCCAGCTCAAGCACATCGAGCGCATCGATCTCGCGCAGGTTGGGGTTCGCGGCGCGGGCTTCGGCGACGAGAACGAGGGCACGCTCGGCGTGCAGGCGGATCCCGGAGAGGATGGGGCGGATCTGGCCGGCGATGCGCTGGCCGTCGGCGTTCCATGGATCCTGCCAGAAGAGGAGATCCTGCGCGTCCACCTTGTAGGCGGAGTCTTTGAGGAGCTGGTGGGCGGCCATCAACTCGCGCTGGGCGTCGTCGATTTTTCCGGTGGCATCTCCGTGGAAGGTCTGGCCATAGCTGGATTGGAAGGTGGGAATGGAGGCCTCACCCTTGTGCCAGGCGGCCTCAGCTCCGAAGAGAATGCCGTACCAGTCGGCGTTGGCAAGGGCTTCACCGTCATCGTTCCAGATGGTGTTGAGCTGGCCGATGGCGCCCAGGCGCTGCCCATCGGCGGTGAACCTCTGAATGTTGGCGAGGCCGTTGTTCCAGTTGGGATAGACGCGTGACCAGTTGTTGATGCCGGGTGCGACCCAGGTCTCGAAGCCTGCATCGGTGAAGGGCTTGATGTAGCGATCGAATTTGGGTTGAGGGTTGTACTCCCAGGGGACGGCGACGGTGGCCTTCTTGAAGGAGTCAGGAAGCTGCTTGAGCAGGTCGGGCTCCTTGTAGGCGATGTCGCCCCAGAAGAGGAGTTTGCGGTTGAGCGGTTGCAGGTCGGAGACGATGCGCTGGAGGAAGCCGAGGTATACCTGGCCCAGACCCTTGGTGTCGACCTCTGCCTTTGTCTGGCCCTTGCCCAACTCTACTGTCTCGTCGGCTCCGAGATGAAGAAAGGGGCCGGGATAGATTCGAGCCAGCTCGGCGAACATATCGTGAGTCAGCTTCTGGGCGTCGGCCTGGCCGGGAGCGAGGACCTGGCCGTGCGGGGTCTCGGCGATGGGGGAGTACTTCTCCCAATTAAGAAGGTAGTGGAGGTGGCCGAAGGCCTCCTGCTCAGGAATGATGGTGATGTGGTACTGCGTGGCGTAGGCGACCAACTCGCGGGCCTGCGCCTGGGTGAGACTGCCGCCGGGAGGCGCCATCAGCGGGTGGCCGGTGTACTGCATCGTGTGCTCGAAGTAGGGCGAGTAGATGTTGACCTTATAGGCGGCGAGAACGCGGATCTGCTTCTTCTGGAAGTCGAGAGTTGGGAAGGGGCCGCGGGAGAGGTCGTCGCTGAGGCCGCGATAACGCATCGCTGGCCAGTCGCGAATGGTGGCCGTGTGCAGAGTGGCATTGGCACCGTAGCCAGTGACGAGCTGCTTGACGGTCTGGAGAGCATAGAAGATTCCGGAGCCGCTAGCGGCGGTGAGGGCGAGGCCTTTGCCGTCAGGGATGATGACGTAACCTTCGGCCTTCATCTCGGCAGGGAAGTCGGTGGGCTTTGCTCCTGTGGTGGCGTCAGAGAGGATCGAGCGCGAGATGGGCGAGCCGTAGCGGGTGACCAGAACATTGACCGGGGCGGTGGCGTTGACAGTGACTCCCTGAGACGTCAGGTAGGTCTTCAGGTCGTCGATGGCGAAGGTGTCCTCCGCGGCGCAGGGGGAGGAACAGGTGATCTGGATGCCCTGAGACAGGGACTGGGTTGCGCTCTCTTTCAGCTCACGGGGAACGGGGATCAGCTTTAGCGGTGACTGAGCCGCGGCAGACACACTAAAAGCAGTGAGCAGGAGAGCAACGGGAAAAAATCGCATGGGAATAACGGTAAATGAGTCACCCCGGGAAGGGCAGAAATGTGGCTGAAGTGTGCGAACATCGCCCGAGCGTGGTGTAACGCTTGGTGAACTGGCGGCTCCCTGTGTTAACAAACGATGAATTATTCCTCTGTTTACACGGCTTTGCAAGGATGAGACTAACGGCAATCGACGAGAAGATCAGCGGCTGAGAACGGCATTCCAGAACAGTTCGGGCCCCCTATCTCTGTCTTTCTCCTAGGTGCCTTATCACTTGCGAGGGTCCATGACGAAACAAATGCGAGCTGCCCTTGCAGCGGTGCTGGTCCTTAGTACGGCATCGATGCAAGCGCAAACGGGAGCTTCGTCTAAAACGACGACGAAGAGAGCAGTTCGAAAGAAAACAGAGAGTCCACTGGAACGTACGCTGCGCGAGCTACGGGAGCAGATGCAGGCTCAGCAGCAGCAGATTGATGAACTGAAGAGGCAGCTGTCAGATCGTGATGCGAGGTTGAGCACAGCATCGCAGGATGCTCAGGCGGCCAACGCATCCGCGAGTGCAGCTGCGACCCAGGCACAGAATGCTCTGACAGCGATTCAGTCCAACCACGAAGAGATGCAAACTCTCTCCAGCTCAGTCTCGGATCTGAAGGTTGCCAATACAGGTCTGGCACAGACGATCAGCGATACGAAGCGGGATATTACGACCTCCATAGAGTCACCGACGACGATCCGCTACAAGGGAATCACGATCACCCCGGTCGCCTTCTTCGCTTTTGAAACGGTGTACCGGTCACGTTCCCTGGCGTCGGACGTCAATACGCCGTTCAATTCCACACCTTATCCGGGAGCTGGCATGGCGCATGTCAGCGAGTTGAATTTCTCCGGACGTCAGAGCCGCGTGGGTGCTTTATTTGAAGGCAATACCGGCCCGTTCAAGCTCTCCGGTTACGTCGAAGCCGACTTCCTCTCGGCAGGCGCTACGTCCAACGAGAACCAAAGCAACAGCTACACGCTTCGTCAGCGCCAGATCTGGGGCCAGGCGGCCACTCAGCGCGGCTTCGCCGTCACCGGCGGCCAGATGTGGTCTCTCGTGACCGAGACCAAGAAGTCCACCGACAACCGTACGGAGAATCTGCCGATGACGGTAGACGCTCAGTACCACGTCGGCTTCAGCTGGGCTCGCCAGCCTGCGATCCGCTTCCAGCAGCGCTTTGGAGGTTTCACCGCGGCTGCCTCGCTCGAACAGGCAGAATACATTTACTCCGCCAGCAACTCTCCGAACAACTTCTTCATCGGCAACTCCGGTACCGGCGGAGGCCTCTTCAATCTCACTGCCAACTACTCCAACAACGTTGCTCCCGACGTCATCGTCAAGGGCACGTACGACAGCAAGTACGGTCACTTCGAGGTTGGTAGCCTCGCCCGCTGGTTCCGCGACCGCTACTATCCCAATGGAGTCGGGGGAACGGGCTCGGCTGCCGGTGCAATCAACGACACCAAGACCGGCGGCGGTTTCTACGCCAACGTCCGCATGCCCGCAACCAAGTATCTTGACGTGGGCGTTCACATGATGACCGGTACTGGAGTTGGCCGTTATGGCACCTCCACCTTGCCGGATGTGACCGTGCACCCCGACGGAACGCTCGCGCCGATCAAGTCGCAACAAGGCCTGATCTCGCTCGAAGCACACCCCTTGCCGAAGCTCGATATCTTCGGATACGCCGGTGCAGAGTATGCGCAGCGCACCACTTACGCCAACGCCAAGGGCGTGCTGGTCGGCTATGCTCCTGTGACCGGAAACAACACCGGCTGCAATACCGAGACGCTGCCTGTCTCCACGGGCAACGGTCTCGCCGGAGCACCTCCCTATGGTCCTGGCAACCCGGCAAACTGCCTGGGTGCTACCCGCGCAGTCATCCAGGGTACGGCCGGCTTCACGTATCGGGTCTATACCAATCCTAAATTTGGCCGTCTGCAATATCAGTTGCAGTACAGCTACCTGACCCGCGAAGCATGGACTGGGGTAGGCGGCGCTCCAAAGGGGACCAACAACATGGTCTTCACCGGAATGCGTTACTACATTCCGTAGGAATGGATCTCAACCATTTCCGGCGAAGGCAGCGATGCCTTCGCCGGTTCGTTTTAAAACCTGTCAAGTCCTGTAACCATCTAAGTTGCTCAAATAAAATGGGATCCGTGGTGCCGATGAGTTTCCGTCATTCCGTTAAAATGGAATCAGGCTCAAAAGAAAAGGTGACTCGTGAGGTCCTGCTACTCTTCAGCGCCGCTAAATATCCTGTTTTCAATATTTTGACCCATAAACCTTTTAGATCGAATATTTTAGCGCGATTAAAAATAATAAGTATTTGAAAATAGACAACTTATTAAATTTGCCAGAGGGGGGAGGGGCACTGGGGCTTCACCGACAAAGATACGGGGAAAGTGGTCAACCACTTTGATCGAGTTTTTGGTAGGCTTCAGTGGTCGAGTTTTTGTTCGAACTCGCGCTTATTTAGGATGTTCAGTCCTTATCATCCCTTGTCCTTATGACTTACCGGTATTTTGAGGTGCTTTTGAATGCTTGATCCAATGCGGTTATTTCCTTCCGATCCTGCAGCTCGCGCTATCGCGGTGAAGCTTTATGAAACGGTTCGTGATCTTCCGATCATCTCCCCGCATGGCCATACCGATCCGTCATGGTTTGCGAAGAATGAGGCCTTTCCTGATCCTGCAAAGTTATTTATTCAGCCGGACCATTACATCTTCCGCATGCTCTACTCGCAGGGCGTCTCGATGGAATCACTTGGCATCCCGCAAGCGGATGGGAAGGAACAGGCAGATCCTAAGGAAGTCTGGCGCATCTTCGCCAGGAACTACTATCTCTTCCGCGGCACCCCTACGAGGCTTTGGTTCGACTATTCCCTCGAAGTGAACTTTGGATTGAAGGAGCGGCTGAGCGAGAAGAATGCGGATGAGTACTACGAGGTCATCTCCCGCAAGCTTCAGACGCCGGAGTTTCGCCCTCGCGCTCTGTTTGAGAAGTTCAACATCGAAGTGCTGGCTACCACGGATTCTCCCCTCGATACGCTTGAGTATCACAAGGCCATTCGGGAGTCGGGATGGAAGGGAAGAGTGCTTCCTACCTTCCGGCCGGATTCTGTAATCGATGCCGAGTATGTCGGCTTTGTGGAGAATATTGAGAAGCTTGGCGCGATCACCGGTGAGAACGTTGGCACGTTCAAGGGCTATCTGAATGCATTGCGGGCTCGCCGCGAGTTCTTCAAGTCGATGGGAGCAACGGCGACCGATCATGGACACCTTACGGCCATGACGGCCGATTTGGATCCTGCGACGGCCGAGTCGCTGTATCAACGGATTCTGTCGGGCAAATCGGTTCCAGAGGAGCAGCAGATCTTTCAGGCGCAGATGCTGACGGAGATGGCGGGCATGTCGGTTGAGGACGGCCTGACCATGCAGCTGCATCCGGGAAGTATTCGCAACCACAATAAGCAGCTGTACGAAAAATTCGGACGCGATAAGGGAGCAGATATCCCTTCTCCAACCGAGTACGTTCGAAACCTGCGCCCGCTGTTGAGCAAGTACGGCAACGATACAAGGCTGACGTTCATCCTGTTTACGCTGGACGAATCGACCTTCTCTCGCGAACTGGCTCCGCTTGCAGGTCATTATCCAGCGCTGAGGCTTGGGCCGCCGTGGTGGTTCCATGACTCTCCCGAGGGAATGATGCGGTTCCGGGAACAGGCTACGGAGACAGCAGGTTTCTACAACACCGTAGGCTTCAATGACGACACGCGCGCCTTCCTTTCGATTCCGTCACGACACGACGTAGCTCGCCGCATCGATTGCGCGTTTCTGGGACGATTGGTGGCGGAGCATCGGCTGGATGAAGATGAGGCGTTCGAGGTGGTCAAAGATCTGACCGTCAACCTCGTGAAGAAGGCCTACAAGCTGTAAGGGAAGATGCGTCCAGCAAAGGAAGCAGTCTTTCCTTTGACCGCAGTAGCTGCATTTGCTATAACAAAGGGAGTGCATGATTGGTTTCGCGTGATGCACTCCCGATATTCCGCAGTAGCTCAATGGCAGAGCATTCGGCTGTTAACCGAAGGGTTGTAGGTTCGAGTCCTACCTGCGGAGCCATAAAATTCAATCACTCAGCTTTCTCCGTTTTCTAAACTCCTTCAATTTGCATCCTCGGTATATACCTCGAGGAAACGTCAGGTTTCGTCCTCCTGCAGCACTTGGACGTAGGCGTTTCCTGTCGTCGTGATGCTCGAGTGTCGCAGCAAAGTGCCCTGCGCATCCTTCGAGTTGCCGTGCGCCTGAAGGTGTGTTCCGAGAGATCGTCGCATCACCTGAAAGGTGACGAGAGGATCGAGAAAGTTCTTGGCCGTGCGCGGTATAAAGGACAATGAGCAGTTTATAGAGGGATCGCCGTTGGCCTTGGAAAGACCTTCTCGTCGCTGTGTCGTTTTGGCTTCGAACCCGATCGGATTAAAAGTTCCTCTTGATCGTTCTTGAAAAGGAGTATGCATGTATCGTGACCGCATGATCCGCCTTGTCGCGGGGATCTCCGTAGCAGCTTGTACATTCGTTGTGCCCCAACTAACAGCACAAACCGGGGGAACAACCCGCTCCGCCCAGACCTCGGATGCTGCTGGTGCTCCTGCCGTGGAGAAGCAGTACGATCTGCTGCTGAAAGGCGGCCACGTGATCGATGCGAAGAACAAGATCGACGCCGTGCGAGATGTGGCGATTAAGGATGGCAGGATTGCGAAGGTTGCACCGGGAATCCCCGCGAGTTCCGCGATCAAAACAGTGGATGTGACCGGGCTGTACGTTACGCCCGGTCTGATCGATATGCATGTGCACGTCTTCTGGGGGCTGACGAAGAACGACTACGCAGGTGGCGACTGGGCCGTGATGCCCGATGGCGTGACGCTGCGTTATGGTGTGACGACGGTAGTGGATGCGGGATCGTCTGGGTGGCGTAACTTCGAGACGTTCAAGGAGCGCGTAATCGATCGATCGCAGACGCGTGTACTTGCGATGCTGAATATTGTAGGCGCGGGCATGGGAAGCGGTCCGATCGAGCAGAACAAGGCGGATATGGACGGCGAGAAGACGGGTGAGATGGCGCTGAAGTATCCGAAGGTCATCGTGGGTGTGAAGAGTGCGCACTTTACCGGGCCTGAATGGCTGCCGTACGACCAGGCGATCAAGGCGGGAACCATCGCGCATATTCCAGTGATGATTGACTATGGTTCGCGGCGCGTGGAGCGGCCGCTGGAGCAGCTGCTGACGTCCAAGCTGCGACCGGGCGATATCTATACGCATATGTATGGTGGAGCGCGTGGGGAGCAGGATTCGGCGACGGGCGGTCCGGGCGCGGGCATGTGGGAAGGGCGTAAACGCGGCATCTACTTCGACGTGGGCCACGGACAGAGCAGCTTCAACTACAGCACGGCGGTACCGCTGATAAAGGCGGGGTTCATTCCAGACTCGATCTCGACCGACATTCACTCGGACAATTTGAATGAGGGGCTCAAAGATCAGCTGACGACGGCCGATAAGTTCCTGGCAATGGGGCTACCGTTGAAAGAAGTCATCGCGGAGATGACATGGCATCCGGCGGTGGAGGTGCAGCAACCTCAACTCGGGCAGCTGTCGGAGGGGGCGATCGCCGACGTGGCGGTCCTCAATGTGCGGCACGGCGACTTCGGGTTTATCGACGGCTCAGGTGCAAAGATGAACGGCCACGAAAGGTTGGAGTGCGAGCTGACGATCAAGGACGGCAAATTTGTGTATGACCTGAACGGACGTTCAGCGGACCCATGGGAACTGCCACCAAGCATGGCGACGAAGCAGGCGAAAAAGTGGACCGCGCTGCGGATTCCCACGGGACAGCAGCGGCCGATGACCCCGCAGATGGCCGAGCGGATGTCGAAGTTTCCCCCGCGTTGGCAGCCGTATGAGGTAGGGCCAAACGGTAAAGTGACCGTAAAGGCCAATGCGAAACTGGCGCCTGCGTCCGAAAAGGCTTCGAAGCCGAGCGTGCCCCCTGCTTCGACATGGGCGACGCCTCCGGCCGATGCGTGGCCTCCCAAGAGGCAGTGATCGGTCGGAATATATAGTCCGGAGGATACGAGGCAGAGTTAAATGGTGTTCCACTAAGCCTCCCATACATTGAACCCAATAGGGATCAATACGAGACCTTAGCTTGCGCGTGATAAAACCTATGGGATCGCCCAAGCTGCTTGGAATGGAGACCAGCTACGATGAAGCACCTTTTTGACTCTGTCCTGGTACAAGACACCAAGCAGCGCATTCTGCAGTTGCGTTCTGAAAGCGAGCGGCAGTGGAGCAGCATGACCGCCGCTCAGACCCTCGAGCACTGCACCTCTGGCGTAGAGAGGGCGATGGCGGGCATCCATCCAAAACGTGCGCCCTTTCCTGCCAACATCATCGGTCCGCTGATCAAGCCACTCGTCTTCAGGGATGACAAGCCGATGCGCCGCAACTCGCCTTCTTTACCTGAGCTCTTTTCAGCGGAGCCCTCACAATGCTAGTTTCAGCGCGAACGCTCTAAGCTCCTCGCAGCCGTCGACAGCTTCGCCACTCAAGGAGTCGCAGGCTGCTCCCAATACCCACACCCTTTCTTCATTTTTGGAACTGACCGATTCAATCAGTCGAGGCAAACAACCGGTAGTTGAGATCTGAAGCATGGCAATGAATATTCAAGAACAGTTTGGAAATATTGACATTTACGTTTTCGATCAAATTCTGCGAGGGAATATCGCACCTGGAATGCGTGTTCTTGATGCTGGATGCGGATATGGGCGTAATCTGGTCCATCTACTGCGCCAGGGCTGCGAAATATACGCACTGGACTCGGACCGCGATGGTGTAGAACACGTACGACGGCTTTCCGTTTCGCTGGGGACTGGACTCCCAACAGAGAATTTTCAAGTTGCTTCCATTGAGCAGATGCCCTTCCCAGATGCCTTTGTTGATGTTGTGATTTGTAACTCGGTACTTCACTTCGCTCGACATGAGGAGCATTTCAGGGCGATGCTGGCAGAATTGTGGCGAGTTCTAAGGCCTGGAGGGATGCTGTTCTGCCGACTGGGTTCGAGAATTGGCATGGAGTTCAAGCGAGTACAGGGAGGTCGGTTTTTGGTGGGTGACGGTTCGCAGTGGTTCCTGGTAGATGAACAAATGCTTATGGAACTCACGAAGGAAATGAACAGCGTACTTGTGGACCCATTGAAGACCACGATCGTGCAAGACTACCGCTGCATGACGACTTGGGTTCAGAGAAAACAACGCTAGACACTCCCGCTTTCAGCATCACAAGTGCGTTTTACCGGTATTGATTGCACGATAGGGCTTGAATGTCGACCGTATCGGCTATCTCTGATGGTGCAAAACAACTGCCTATACCCATCTGTTGCATCGGGCGATTGAAAAAGATGGCCAAAATATCATGCGGAATTTTGAGAGTTGTTGACATTGGATAGATCCGTTGATATCGTCGCGATATCGCAACAATCAGATACGCTCCTTTAGAGCCCGTTTCCTCTTAGGAGAGTCCTTTCTTACAAGTCATTCGGAATAGCTAATAGGTGTGTACGCTTCTCCAGCGTGAAACTACCGTGTCGTAGTCTGTCACACCTACGCAAGCAAATCGCTTTAATCAAAGCATTTTCAATCGAGCAATACAGCGTTCATTGGTTCTATCTTTTCTCGGGAAAGGGTTGACGATGCACTGTCTCTGCATGCAAGTCCCGTTCGCGCGGACGCGCCGCCGCCTGTCAATTTGGAGTTTCTTCGTTCTCTTAGCGTCTACGGTCTGCAGCCTTCCTGCTGTGGCCCAGTCGACATTCGGATCGTTTGTTGGCGCGATCAAGGACCCTCAGGGTGCTGTCATTATGGGGG
>Ga0268266_10002522_pt1 | contig 19488 bp, 16 predicted proteins | sample KBSS13metaG_FD_190356 | JGI IMG/M metagenome (GOLD analysis project Ga0268266, IMG submission 190356) | Switchgrass rhizosphere microbial communities from Kellogg Biological Station, Michigan, USA - KBS S1-3 metaG (SPAdes) (version 2) | ecosystem: Host-associated > Plants > Roots > Rhizosphere... | reverse complement strand
GTTGCGCGTGGCGCGCCTGCTGACCACGGAGGAGGCGCGCTTCGAGTTTGCCGCCGACTTGATGCGACGTTTGGCGGAGAAGCCGAAACCGCAGGCGCCGAAGCCGCCGCCACCGAAGGCGCAGGCCCCGAAGTCGTCGGCCGGTGGCAAACCGCCGCCACCGAAGCGGCGGTGAGGTCGGTCGCCGCTGCAGGACGCACAGTCAGCGTGCGAGACCCGGCACCACGGCGGCGTGCCAGCAGTTACACGGCTGTGCGGTTAGCCAGTGACGGCTGTAGTCAGCCAGCACCTGCGGCGTGCCGGTATAATCCGGGCATGAAACTACGACTGCTTTGGCTGGCGCTGCTGCTGGCCCTGCCCGCCTGGTCCCAGGACGCCGCCACCCCTGGCTATCACATTGAAATCATCGTCTTTCGCGCCAACGGCGCGCAGGGCGGCGGTGAGAACTGGAGCGCCGAAGCCGCCACAGACAACACCGTCGGTGAGGAATCCTCCTCGGGCTCGTCCCAGGTCGGACATTTCATCAGTGTGCTGGGCGCCGACCAGTTCCAACTGGGCGACATCGAATCGAAGCTGAAATCCAGCGGTGCCTATGTGCCGGTGGCTCACGTTGCCTGGGCGCAAACAGCCAGTGCCTGGGGCACTAAAGCGGGCTTTCCTTTGCAGAAGCTCGGTGTGGATGTGCCCGGTCTGAACGGCACGGTGTATCTCCAACGGGGTCAGTACCTGCACCTGGGCATGGCGTTGAGTTATGCCATTGCCTCACCGCCGGCTGGTTTGGGCGCGGGGCCTGGAACTGCGTTCACTCTGAACGAAGACCGCCGCGTGAAGTTTTATGAACGGAACTACTACGATCACCCCGCGTTCGGCGTGATCGCCCTCGTCACGCCAGCACAAGGTGCGAGGCCGGCAGGACGTTAAACCTCGCCGCCCACCCGGCGACGAAGCCGGGCTCCGCGCGAACTTTTTCGCGCCAATGAACTAGTGAAAGTCGGCGGCCTCGGCTGTTGAGATGCTGTTCTTTCCGAGCTTTTTCGAGCGCTTCAGAGCGGCCTGGGTGGCCTTGAGAAGCGCTTCGAGCGGCAGCTCGCGCGGTGGCACCAGGCTGGCCACTCCTGCGCTGATTGTCACGTAGCGCTCCGAACCGGCACGTGGGTGATGCATCAACAGATCGCGCACGCGCTGACTGACAACCTGCGCATAGTGCGACGCCTTCTCAGCAGCATCTCCCTGCGTTAATACAGCAAACGTCCCCCCATCCCAACGGCCGACCAGATCGCCGCCGCGACGGTACGATGCCCCAATCACTCGGGCAACGCGCCGGATACAGGCATCGCCGCCCGTCTTTTCGAACGTCTCGTTGTAACTTCCGAGATCGTCGATGTCGAACAGTACCAGCCCGATCTCGTGGGAATCCCGCTGGGCCAATATCCAATCCCGTTGCAACAGCTCTTCGAAGTAGGCGCGGGAATGCAGGCCGGTCAAACGGTCTTCCCGCAGCCAGGGGGGCAACCCGTTCGTCAGGCGCTCCGCGTTGTTGCGCAGGCGGTCGCTGGCGTCACGGTGATACCCGATGAAGTGGGTAATGCGGCCCGAGGCTTCGCGGACGGGCTGAATGACTGTTTCGTTCCAGAAAAGTGTGCCGTCGGGGCGGTAATTGCGGATCAGGACCCGCGCCGGCTCCCCCTTATCCACCGCCTCTTTGAGCTTCTGGCGGGCTTCCTGGTCCTTATCCGTCCCCTGCAGCATGCGCAGGTTGGTTCCCAGCAACGCCGTGACTGGATAGCCGCACATCTGGGCAAAGGCAGCATTGGCGTAGACGACCGGCTGATCGGCAACTGTCGCGTCACAGACCACGATGCCTTCGGGGGCGCTGTCCATGACACCGCGCCACGTCTCCGCGGACCAGTTGTTCATGTGCGGCCGGCCTCCAGATTCAACGTTGGCGCCGCTGTGCAGCGTGCCAGCAGCTCACGACTCCTCTTCCACTCGGGCACCGACGTCAACTCCCGCCACGGAACGCCATCCTTCCCATGCATCCGCACGAGGCGGATCCTGGATGTCGGTTCGGGCTCAACATTCAGACGGTCCAGTAACGTAACTACACCAGTGCGATTGTTACATACCGGTAGCATGTCACAACCCGCCGAAAGGGCCTGGCGTGCACGGGTCACAATATCGCCGTATGCGGCGGCGGCGCCGCCCATGGATATATCGTCAGAAAACACTACGCCTTGAAACCTCAGATCGCCGCGCAACACGTCCCGGATCCAACGAGACGAAAGGCTGGCGGGCTGCGAATCCACCTCCGGAAACAGAACATGCGCCACCATGACGGCCGGCAGGCCGTTGGCGATCAGGCGATAGTACGGAGCGAGGTCATCCGACATGTCAGCCAGCTCCCGGCGGTCGACCGGGAGGGTGCTGTGGGAATCAGCGACCACGGCCCCGTGGGCCGGGAAATGCTTCGCGGTGGCCGCCATACCGGCCTCCCGCATGCCGTGCATATAGGCGACAGCCAGTTGCCCCACTGCCTGCGGGCGAGCGTGGAAAGCCCGGTCGCCGATGATCTCGCTGATGCCGTAGTCGAGGTCCACGTCCGGAGCGAAGGAGATATCCACACCCACGGACCGCAACTCGGCCGCCATGAGGTACCCCATGTGACGGGCGAGACTGAGTCCAGCCTTGGCGTCCAGGTCGAACTCTTTGCCGATGCGGCGGGCCGGCGGCAACTCGGAAAAGCCCTGACGGAAGCGCTGTATGCGGCCGCCTTCGTGATCCACTGCAACAATCAGCGGTGGGCTGCGGGCGGCGTGGATCGCGGCTACGAGCTGTGTGAGCTGCTCCGGGTCCACGTAGTTCCGGGTGAAGAGGATGACACCACCAATGAGGGGATGCCGCATCAGCTCGGTCTCTTCGGGAGTGACGGTCACGCCCTCGAGATCGATCATCAGCGGCCCGAGGCTCATGGCATCCGGCCCTTGCGTCTGGCGGGCTCGAGAATAGCCATGGACTCGACATGCGTCGTGTGGGGAAACATGTCCATCACGCCTGCGGCCACCAGGCTCATCCCGTGTTCGTTGACGAGCAATCCCAGGTCGCGCGCGAGGCTGCCCGGGTGACAGGAAATATACAACACCCGCTGCGGGTTCAGGCGGCTGATGGAGGCCAACACCTCACTGGCGCCGGCTCGCGGCGGATCGAGGAGTACATGACTGTAGGACTCCTGCAACCAGGGCAGGCCGGCATCGAGCGGCTTGCCGAGGTCGGCCAGATGAAAATCGGCGTTACTGATGCCGTTCAGGTTGGCGTTGTGCCGAGCGCGCTCCACGAGGCCCTTCTCACCTTCGACACCCACCGCACGACCGGCATTTCGCGCCAGCGCGAGCGTGAAGTTGCCGAGGCCGCAGAACAAATCGAGGACCGATGACTCGGGGGTGAGGCCCAGCAACTCCACGGCGCGGCCCACCAGCGCCTGGTTGATTGCAGCGTTGATCTGCACGAAGTCGGTGGGCGTGAACTCCAGTTGCAGATCGAATTGCGGCAGGCCATACCGCAGCGACTGCGCCGGTCCATCGAGAGGCGTCACGGAGTCCAGCCCGCCCGTCTGCAGATAGAAGCGAACCGCGTGCAGTTGCGCGAAGGCGCGCAATTTGTCGAGGTCGTCAGGGGACGGCGTGTCGAGGACGCGCAACACCAACGCCACTACGTTGTCGGCCACCGCGGCCTCGATCTGGGGAATCCGATGGCGGATGCTCAGCTCGTTCAACATTGCGGCGATGGGCGCTATCAGCTTGCCGAGCGGATCGGCGAGCACTTCGCAGGTATGCACTTCCGCTACGTAGGGTGCGAGCCGCTCGCGGAATCCAACGACCACCCGGTCCTTCTTGGTGACGAACTTGGCGCCGAGCCGGGCGCGGCGCCGGTAATTCCACACCGGTCCCCGCAGCGGCGGCAGCCATTCGCGCGGCGTGACCTTGCCCACGCGCTCCAGGTTGTCGCGCAGCTCAGTCTGTTTGATATCGAGCTGGGCCTCGGGCGACAGATGCTGCAAGGCGCAGCCACCGCAGACCCCGAAATGGGCACATTTCGGCACCACGCGCTCGGCCGAGGGCTCGAGCACTTCCAACAGCTCGGCATCGTCGTGTTGGCGATGGCGGCGTACGCGCCGGAAACGAATGCGCTCGCCCGGCAGCGCACCGGCCACAAATGCTGCCTTCCCATCCCGCACGACGCCTTCTGCGTCATGAGTCAGGGCAGCAACGGTGGCAACTTCTTCGACGTCCGTGACGATCCGGCCGCCCTTCAAGCCGGCTTCTCCCAGGCCTGCAGGAATTCAGCGAAGTGCGGCTGATCCTCCTTGCCGGCCCGCAACAGGGTCTTCACTCGCTCTACTTCGTCGGCATAACGCTCGCGGGTAAAACGTCCGCGCATCAGCTCGAAGCGCAGGTAGATGAGGTACGTATTGAGCACATCGGTTTCGCAGTATTGACGGATGCCGAGCAGGTTACCGGCCTGGTAGGCATCCCACACCTGGGAGCCATCGAATCCCATCTTCCCGGGAAGTCCCAGCAGGCTGGCCGTGTTGGCCAGCGAGGCGCGGGCCCGATTCTGGTAGCCCGACAGGATGTCCATCACGTCCATGTGGCGCCAGTGAAACCGCCCCAGGTAGTTGTTGTAGCGGAAGGAAGTATCTTCATCGCCCACCTCCCAGTATCGCGGCGCCTGCACGCCGTGCAGCAGCGCTCGATAGTTCAGGACGGGCAGATCGAATCCGCCGCCATTCCAGGAAACGAGGCACGGCGACAGCTTTTCGATGCCGTCGAAGAAGCGTTGAATCAGCTCCGGCTCGCAGGCCGTGAGCTCACCCAGACTCCAGACTTTCAGCTGGTCCTGGGTGCGCAGCACACAGGAGATCGCGACGATGCGATGTTGTTCGTGAGCGAGAAACTCGCCGCCGGATTGCTGCCGGCGCAACGCGAACATGGCTTTGGCGACCTGTGCATCCGCAAGGCCTTCGAGGCCATGCAGGCGACGGCCGAGGGCCACATCCGGAATCGTCTCAATGTCGAATACGAGCGTGTTCAAGGCATAGCCTTCATGAGTACGGCAACAGCAACAATGAGCCCTGCCTCATCCGTCAAAGTCACATGGCCCTCGCCCACGCCGAGACCGCGTCGCACTTTGTCGCCACGCTCGGAGAATACGACCTCGGGCTTTCCCCAGGCGTTCTGCACTACACCCACATCCCGGATCCAGACGCCATGTGCGAACCCGGTTCCCATGGCTTTGACAATCGCCTCCTTGGCCGCAAAGCGCATGGCAATGAAGCGCTCCGGACGCTTCGTGCGCGTCAGTTGCGCCTTTTCCTCGGGCAGGAGCAGATGGTTGATGAATCGCTCGCCGAACTTTTCCAACGTACGCGTGATGCGCTTCGCTTCCAGCACATCCACGCCGATTCCGAAAATCATGAGCGTGCGGCCACCATCAACTGCTTCATGTCGCGGATCGCTACGCCCAAGCCATCAAACACGGCGCGGGCAATGATGGAATGTCCGATGTTGAGCTCGACGATGTCGCGAATGGCGGCGACCGGTTGCACGTTGTGATAGTGGAGGCCGTGGCCCGCGTGGACGGTGATTCCCAATCCGGCCGCGAGCCGCGCGCCGGCGCGCAGACGCTCCAGCTCCGTTGCCTGCTGCGCACCCTCGCAGTCGGCATAGGCGCCCGTGTGCAACTCCACCACAGGAGCCCCGATTTTCGCAGCGGCTTCGATCTGGTGGCGGTCCGGGTCGATGAACAAAGATACGCGGATGCCGTTATTTCCCAGCGTTTTGACGGCGTCGGTCATTCTTGGAATCTGACTGGCGACATCGAGACCGCCCTCGGTGGTGATCTCCTCGCGCTTCTCCGGAACGAGACAACAATCGGACGGCCGCACTTCCCCGGCAATGCGGATCATCTCGTCGGTGACCGCCATCTCGAGATTCATGTGCGTTTTGAGCAAACCCCGCAACACGCGCACGTCATTGTCCTGGATGTGCCGGCGATCCTCGCGCAGGTGCAGCGTAATGCTGTCGGCACCTGCCATTTCAGCAGCCAGCGCCCCATGGATGGGGTCGGGATAACGTCCACGGCGCGCCTGGCGCAGCGTGGCAATGTGATCGATGTTGATACCTAGTGCTATTGTCATGCCAGTCTCACAACTGCTTTCGCGACTGCGCGGGTGTTGAGAACACGTCCCTCGAGGCACTCCGCCAACGCGGACTGCAGAACCCGCCGCGCATCCTCGAGATCGCGCGTGGTCTGCAACCTCTCGTTGGCCAGGCTGATGAGGGAATTTCCCGACACGGCGCCGGCGGCATCGGCCACGGTCGGGAACAGGCCCTGCGCAGGGCGGAAATGGTAGAACAGGTCCGCATCGACCTCCTGCAGATCGAGGCCGTAGCCGAGTGCCTCCAGCAGCCGCTTTTCAAAAATCCGCAGTGCCGGCTCGAGATGCATGCCCTCACGCAGGGCGGCCACCGTCCCGTGATAGTCATCGAACAAGGACGGCTGCGGGTCGTGGCGGGTCGTCAGTTTGATCAGCAGCTCGTTGAGATAGAACGAGCCCATGAGGGAGGCTGCGGGCAACGGCGGCTGGGAGTCTGCCAGCTCGGCGCCGGTGAGCTGTGCGGCTTCGCCCCGCCCACTCCAGGACAACAACAACAGCTGAAAGGGCTGCAGCACCGAGGCCAGTTTGGCCTTGGGGCCGCGCACGCCGCGTGCAAACAGGGTCAGACGCCCGTGCTCGCGGGTGATCACATCCAGAATACGGCTGGTATCTCTATAAGGCCTGTGGTGCAGAATGTAGGCCGGGGCGAGGGTGATGCGACGGACGTTGCGTGTCATTCGAGGCCGAGCTGCTTGAGCGCACGAGCATTGTCGGCCCAATTCTCGCGCACTTTCACCCATAGATTCAGGTGCAACCGGCGGTTCAGGAGGTCATTGAGCGCAATGCGGGCGGAACGCCCCACCCGCTTCAGGCGCTCGCCCTTGGCACCGATGACAATGGGCTTCTGGCCTTCCCTGTCGACCCAGATGGCGGCATCGACGGTGAGCTGACCGTCCTCCTCCTTCATCTGCTCCACTTCAACCGCCACGCCGTAGGGCACTTCCTGATTGAGCTCCAGAGTCAGCTTCTCGCGGATCATTTCCGCGATCCGGAATTCCAGGCTGACCTCGGTCAGTTGATCATCCGCATACATGGCGGGGGCCACCGGCAAATGCCGGGCAATCGTCTGCTTCAAAGCATCGACCCCATCCGACTTGAGTGCCGAGATCGGCACGATGTCGGCGAAGGTGTGGCGCTTTGCAAGGTCGGCGATGTAGGGCAACAACTTATCGCGCGGGCGGACCTGGTCGATCTTGTTCACGGCTGCAATCGCCGGCAGACCGGAGGCCACGACACGCTCCAGCGCCAGATCATCCTCGACGGTCCACTTCGTACCATCAATCACGAGCACCACAATGTCGGCGTCGTTGAGTGATGTTGCAGCCGTACGGTTCATGGCCCTGTTGAGTGCCCTGCTGCCGTGTTGGTGCAGACCGGGGGTATCTACGAAAGCGATCTGTGCATCCGGCAGGTGCGCGATTCCGACGATACGGTGACGCGTCGTCTGAGGACGTGGCGTAACAATGCTCAGCTTCTCACCGACCATGGCGTTGAGGAGAGTCGATTTGCCCACGTTCGGGCGGCCAACGAGAGCGGCAAAGCCACTGCGGAATTCGGCGGAGTCGGTCATTTACTCGGTTTCAATCGCTTGCAGAATGTGTTCGGCGGCTTCCTGCTCGGCACGGCGGCGGCTGGAGCCGCTGCCTTCAGCCCGCCGGCCAATCTCCGGCACGTCGCAGATGACGTGGAAAGTCTGTTCGTGCGCCTCGCCTTCCGTGCGGTCCACGCTGTACCGCGGAAGCGCGAGGCCCCTCGACTGCAGATACTCCTGCAGGCGGGTCTTTGCATCCTTGAGCGAGGCCGGGGCAGGAAGCGCGGCCACCCGCGGCTCAAACAGGCGCTCAATGACCTTCTGGGCAGCCTCGAGGCCCCCATCCAGGAACACGGCACCGCACACGGCTTCCAGGGCATCGGCCAGGATCGACTGGCGCCGGAAACCGCCGGTCTTCAGCTCACCGGAGCCCAGTTGCAGCACCTCGCCCAGCCCGATCTGGGCCGCCACTTCGGCCAGCGGCTCAGCGCTGACCACCCGGGCGCGCAGGCGACTCAGGTCGCCTTCGGAGCCGTCCGGGAAGGCAAAGTACAGGTGCCGGGCAATGACGAGGTTGAGAACCGCATCACCCAGAAATTCGAGGCGCTCGTTGTTGGGGCCGGGGGCGCTGCGATGAGTCAGGGCGGCGACGAACAGCTCAGGATCACGCGGTTGGTAGCCGAGCTGCTCGCGTATCCAACGGACGGGCCAGTCCGCGCCGCTCATGTCCGATGCGAAAACATTTACTCGCCGCCTTCGCCCCCGATGGTGACCGACTTGTCAAAGGACACGAGTATAAAGACGTTTGAGAACAACGGCGCCTGGTCATCATAGGCAGCCTGAACCACCCATGCCTTGCCGCTGCGCGTGATCTTCAAGTCCTTTACGTCGGGGAATTCCACGCTCTCGATGAACAGACGCTTTTCCAGCGCTTGGCGCAGGAGGCTCGCATCGGACGGAGGCGCTCCTTTGTATTCGGTTTTGGCTTGCTCCAGGGTACGCGCCACCTTCATGTAATTCAGGTAAATCGGCGCCAGCCGTATGCCCGCATAGGCGCAGATAGCCCACGGGGTCAACAACAGGATCCACCCAATGAGCGTCACGCCTCTCTGCTTCGACCGCATCGAAATCTCCCGCGTTGCGCCCGGGTGACTCACTTGATCGCAGAGCCCAGTCGGCTCCAGGCAGGTCCCCCGGTGCGTTTGAGGTCCCAATTGAACCAGATTCGCGTCGCCTTACCGACCAGGTTGTCTTCCGGCACGAAGCCCCAGACACGCCCGTCCTCACTGTTGTCCCGGTTGTCGCCCATCATGAAATAACTTCCGGGCGGAACCGTCGTTTCGAACACCGGACCTTCACCCGCCAAGGCATCTGCACTGGCGCCGTTCTCTCCGCCGCAGTAGTAACCTCGCGACTCGCTGCGGTTGCAGCCTGCCGGGGTGACCGGGCTCGGAAACAGCGGCACCGGGCACAACATCGACTGGTGAACATGCTCTCCCAGGTGCTCCTCGGCGAGTTGCATGTTGATGTAGCAGCCGTCGTTGTACGGAGCGATGATCTTGAAAGGTACGGGTTGGCCGTTGATCGTAATGCGATCGCTGCGAACCTCCACATGATCGCCCGGAAGCCCGACCAGCCGCTTGATGTAGTTCACGGAAGGATCGCGCGGATAGCGGAAAACCACCACATCCCCCCGCTGCGGCTCGCCCACGGGGATGACTTTCCTGTTCAGGACCGGCAGGCGCAGCCCGTAGGCGTACTTGTTGACGATGATGAAATCCCCGTCCAGCAGGGTCGGCATCATGGAGTCCGAGGGGATGCGGAAAGGCTCGAAAATGAAGGACCGCAGCACCAGGACGACCAGCGCCACGGGGAAGAAGCTGCGGGCGTAGTCGACAGTGCCGGGCTCCGGGATCAGGGCGGGGTCCTTGCCGGCCGCCCGGGCGCCGCGGGTGCGCATCGGCCGCAGCACCGCAATATCCACCAGCCAGGCAACACCGGTGATGGCGGTGATGCCGAACAGCACGGCACTGAAGTCCAGCCGCTCGGCCAGCAACAGCCGCACCACCGCTGCCAGGATGAACAGCGGCAGGAGCGTGTATAGCGTCTTCATCAGCGCCGGGTCCACCGGTGGCGCCGGGGATGCCGCAATCTGCCGGCGGGGACGGATGAACCAGTCGTCGATGATGACAATCAACCCGACGGGAATGGCGAGCCACGACAGCAGCCCGATGATCTGAAAAATCATGGTGGCGTTTTCTAACTCTTCTTACCGACTTGCAGCACTGCCAGGAAAGCCTCCTGGGGAATCTCGACCGAGCCGACCTGCTTCATGCGCTTCTTGCCTTCCTTCTGCTTCTCGAGGAGCTTGCGCTTGCGACTGATGTCGCCGCCGTAACACTTGGCCAACACGTTCTTGCGCAGCGCCTTCACGGTGGCCCGGGCGACGACCGCCGTGCCGATCGCGGCCTGGATGGCCACTTCGAACATCTGGCGGGGAATGAGCTCCTGCATCTTGTCCACGAGCTCGCGGCCCCGGTCGTAGGCATTTTCGCGGTGCACGATGATGGACAACGCATCCACCTTGTCGCCGTTGATGAGGATGTCGAGCTTCACCAGCGGGCCGGCTTCAAAATGACTGAAATCATAATCGAACGAGGCATAGCCGCGGCTGGTCGACTTCAGCCGGTCGAAGAAATCGAGCACCACTTCCGCCATGGGCAGCTCGTACTGCAGGGACACCTGGGTGGCCACATACAACATCTTCTTCTGCCGTCCGCGCTTGTCGTTACACAGCTTCAACACCCCGCCCACGTAGTCGGGCGGCACGAGGATGTTGGCGACGATGATGGGCTCACGAATCTCTTCGGTCTCGTTCAGCGGAGGCAGTTTCGCCGGGTTATCCACGTACACGAGCGTGCCGTCCGTCCTGGCGACCTCGTAGATCACGGTTGGGGCGCTGGTCACCAGCTCCAGGTTGTATTCGCGCTCCAGCCGCTCCTGCACGATGTCCATGTGCAGCAGTCCCAGAAAGCCGATGCGGAAGCCGAATCCCAGGGCGCCGGACACTTCCGGCTCGTAGTGCAGCGCCGAGTCGTTCAGGCGCAGCTTCGCCAGCGCATCGCGGAAGGCTTCGTAATCCTCGGAGTTGATGGGAAACAGGCCCGCGAACACACGCGGCTTGATCTGTTTGAATCCCGGCAGGCTCGCGGCGCTCGGCCGGCTATCCAGGGTGATGGTATCGCCCACCGGAGCCCCGTCGATCTCCTTGATGCCGGCGATGACAAAGCCGACATCGCCGGTCTTGAGCTCGCGCAACACGACCGACTTCGGCATGAAGCGACCGAGCTTGTCGGCGACGTGACTGCGGCCGGTGGACATCATCCGCAGCTTGTCGCCCGTCTTGATACTGCCGTTCACCACGCGGACCAGCGACACGACGCCGACGTAGTTGTCGAACCATGAGTCGATGATCAATGCCTGCAGCGGCGCGTTCGGGTCGCCCTTGGGCGCCGGTATCCGTTTGACGAGCGCCTCGAGCAGCTCGGGCACGCCCTCACCGGTCTTGGCACTCACGCGCGCGGCATCCGTGGCGTCGATGCCGATGATTTCCTCGATCTCCTTGCTCACCCGGTCAGGGTCCGCGGACGGCAGGTCGATCTTGTTGATGACGGGCAGGATTTCGAGACCCTGCTCTACTGCGGTGTAACAGTTGGCGACGCTCTGCGCCTCGACGCCCTGCGAGGCATCGACGACGAGGAGCGCGCCGTCACACGCCGCCAGCGAACGGGACACCTCGTACGAGAAGTCGACGTGGCCCGGCGTGTCGATCATGTTGAGCTGATAGCGCTGGCCGTCCTGGGCGTCATAGTAAAGAGTGACGCTCGCGGCTTTGATCGTGATCCCGCGTTCCCGCTCCAGCTCCATGGAGTCCAGCACCTGATCCTGCATCTCGCGGTCCTGCAAGCCGCCACAGACCTGGATCAGCCGATCGGCGAGGGTGGATTTGCCATGATCGACGTGGGCAATAATCGAGAAGTTCCGGACTCGATTGATTTCACTCAAATTTTCGTTCAAGCCATCACCGCGTTCGCGCATCTGCGATGCGCTAAACCGGCAATTGTACCGCACCCGATGGCTTCGCTACCCGCGCCATCCAGAGATAAATCACGGGGGTCGCGTATAGGGTCAGGACCTGGGAGACGATCAGTCCCCCGATGATGGCAATACCCAGCGGCACACGCAGCTCGGCACCTACGCCGGAGCCGAGGGCCAGGGGAACGGCGCCGAACAAAGCGGCCAGCGTCGTCATCATGATGGGCCGGAAGCGAAGGAGGCAGCCCTGACGGATCGCCTCGAGCGGTGCCATCCCCTCTTCCCGCTCCGCCGCCAGCGAAAAGTCGATGATCATGATGGCGTTCTTCTTGACGATGCCGATCAGGAGAATGATCCCCACCATGCCCATGATCGACAGATCCTGCCCGCACAGTAAGAGCGCGACCAGAGCGCCCACGCCGGCGGAGGGAAGCGTAGAGATGATGGTGAGCGGGTGTATGGCACTCTCATACAGAACCCCCAGCACGATGTAGACGGCGACCAGCGCGATGAAGATCAGCCAGGGCTGGGTGCGCAGTGAGTCCTGGAAAGCACGTGCCGTGCCCTGAAACGAGGTAGTCAGTGTCGGGGGTATGTTGGCGTCTCGCTCGACGGCGCGGATTGAATCCACCGCCTGTCCGAGACTCATCCCTGGAGCCAGGTTGAATGACAGCGTAATTGCCGGAAACAACCCCTGGTGATTGATCGTGATCGGGGCCAAGCCCGGCTGCACGCTGGCCAGAACGCTGAGCGGCACGAGGCCGCCGTTCGATGCGCGAACATACAGATGACTCAACGAGTCGGTAGTGACCTGGTAGCGGGGATCGATCTCCTCAATGACGTGATACTGATTGAGCTGAGTGAACAGCGTGGCGATCTGACGTTGTCCGAAGGCATCGTAGAGCACATCGTCGATCGCCTGGGCCGAAACCCCCAGCCGGGATGCGGTATCGCGATCGATCCTGATCGTAATATTGGAGGCCAGCGACTGCGCGTCGGAGCTCACATCCCGCAGCTCCGGCATGGAGGAGAATTTCTCCAGCAGCCATTGCGACCAGCGGGTCAGCTCGGCGATATCTCCATCCTGGAGCGTGTATTGATATTGAGTTGCCGTTACACGGCCACCCATCTGGATGTCCTGGCGGACCTGCATGAACAGGGTTGCACCGGCTACACCCGCCGTGCGCTTCTTCAGGCGTGCCATGATTTCCGTCGCCGTTGCATGGCGCAACTCCGCCGGCTTCAGGTTGATGTTGATGCGTCCCTGGCTCATGGTCGGGTTGTTGCCGATCCAGTAGTACGTGGCCTCGACATCCGGGTCTGCCGAGCAGATGCGGCCAATGGCTTCCATGCGCCGCGACATCGCTTCGAAGGAAATATCGGGGGCCGCCTGCACCGTACCTGAAATGAATCCCGTATCCACGGTCGGGAAGAATCCCTTCGGTGTAACCACGTACAAACAGATGGACAGAATCAGGGTAGCCAGTGTCGCCAGCAGCGTCGTCACCGGATGAGCCAACACCTTGTCGAGCGTCTTCTGATAAAACACGGTCGTGGCGTTGAACAGGTGCTCCGACCATTCAAAAACCCGACCATGCCGGGCATGGGGGTCGTGACGGATGAGCCACGCACACATCATCGGTGTGACCGTCAACGAGACGACGCCTGACATCAGGATGACGACGGTGACCGTAACTGCAAACTCGCGGAACAGGCGTCCGATGATGCCGCCCATCAGCAGGATGGGAATGAACACCGCGATGAGGGAGACCGTCATAGAGATGATGGTGAAGCTGACTTCGCGCGAGCCCTCGATGGCAGCCCGCACGGGAGATTTACCGTCCTCGACATGGCGCATCACATTCTCGACGACGACAATCGCATCATCGACCACGAACCCCACTGCGATAGTCATTCCCATCAGTGAGATGTTGTCGAGGCTGTAATCCAACGCATACATGACACCGAAAGCGCTCACGAGTGACAGCGGGATGGCCACACTGGGAATGACTGTGGCCCACAGGTTGCGCACAAAGAAGAAGATCACCAGAACCACGAGCACGATTGTGATGAGCAGCGTCACCTGCACATCCGTCACCGCAGCGCGAATGGTCTGCGTACGGTCGCCAACGAGCGAGAGCGTTGCCGCCGGTGGCAGCGCGGCGGCCAGTTGCGGCAGGCGCTCTTTGATCTGATCGATGGTCTCGACGACGTTGTAGCCGATCTGCTTGTGCACATCGATGACGATGGCCCGCTTCCCCTGCACCCATGCGGCCTGTTGAATATCTTCGGGGGCATCCAGAACCGTACCCAGATCCTCCAGTCGAATCGGGCCACCCTGCTTATACGCCACGACAATCGACTTGTAGGCATCCGCGGTCATCACCTGGTCGGTCGCATCGACAATCACGGCGCGATCGGGACCGGTAAGACTGCCCTTGGGCGAATTGACGGTCTGCACGGCGATGATGCTGCGGATATCCTCGAGCGTGAGTCCGAGCTGCGCAACCTTGTCAGGATCCAGGCGCACCCTCACGGCCGGACGCTCCTGGCCATGGAAGTCGACCAGCCCGACGCCAGGCATCTGCGAGATCTGTTGTGCAATGAAATCCTCGGCGTAGCGATCGACCTCCGTCAGCGGCAGCGTGTCGGATGTCAGTGCCAGCGTCAGCACCGTCAGGTCGGCCGGATTGGTCTTCTTGTAGGTGGGCGGATTGGGGAGGTTTTTGGGGAGTAGGCCCGAGGCCGCGCTGATCGCAGTCTGTACATCCTGCGCCGCCCCATCGATAGCGCGGTTGAGGTCGAACTGCAAAGTGATCTGGGAAGTGCCGAGCGAGCTCGACGAGGTCATCTGGGTGATGCCCGGCACATTCGACAGCGACCGCTCCAGCGGAGTGGCGACCGAGGACGCCATGACGGCGGCGCTCGCGCCCGGCAGATTGGCCGACACCTGAATCGTCGGAAACTCGACCTGCGGGATGGGCGCCACCGGCAGCAGGAAGTAGGAGTTGATTCCGACAAACAACAGCCCGAGCGCCACCAGCACGGTGCCGGTGCGGCGGCGGACAAAAACTTCAGAAATGGACATGGCTGCCCGAAGCCAGCCGCGCCTGGCCGTCCACCACCACGAGCTCGCCCGGTTGCACGCCTGAGCGGACACTCACCAGCGATTCCAGCCCCTCCCCCGTGACCACCTCCCGGGTTTCGACCGTCTTGTCCTTTTTCACGACGTACACAAACTGTCCCGACTCGCCACGCATGAGCGCATGGCTCGGAATCACGATCGCGTTCTTGTCGGTTCTCACCTGTATCCGTACCGACACCAACGAGCCCGGCCACAAGGTGCGATCATCGTTGGCAAAGGTCGCGCGCAGACGAACCTGGCCCGTCGTGGAATCCACATGACTGTCGATTACGGACAACTCGCCCGTTGCGAGCTTCTGCGAGCCATCGCGAGTGTAGGCCATGACGGGCAGCTTGCCGGCAGCCGAAAGTACATCCGCCAGCCGGTCCTGCGGCAGAGAGAAGATCACCGAGATCGGTCGCATCTGGGTGACGGTAACGATGCCTGTCGGGTCAGTTGTGTGGACGATGGCGCCCGTGTTGACTTGCCGCAGGCCAACTCGCCCATTGATCGGCGACACCAGGCGCGTGAACTCCACCTGCAGTTTCGCCGTGTCAATCGCCGCCTGGTCCGAGCGTATCGCCGCTTCCAAAGCTCGCATCTGCGACTTTGCCGCTTCCAGGGTTTGGGCGGCGACGCCCCCCGACTCGATCAGGTCGTTGTAGCGCTGGACATCCAGCCTGGCGTTGTCGAGGGTCGCCTGGTCCTTGGCGAGCAGGGCTTCAGCTTGCGCCCGCTGCGCCTCGAAGGGCCGCGGATCGATCTGGGCCAGCATCTCTCCGGCCTTCACCTCCTGGCCTTCCGTGAAGGTCAGTTTCTGGATCTGCCCATCGACCCGCACCTTGACTTCGACCACGCTGAGCGCGGTCACTGTCCCGATCCCGTTGAGCACGACAGGGACGTCCCGAAGCACCGACTTCTCGACTACAACGGGAACGGTCCCCTTGCCTTTGTCTTTCGCCTTGGCCTTCTCGTGAGGGCCGCCGCAACCGGCGACCAACACAATTGCCGCAATCGCGGCGCCCCCCCAGCGCACTCTTACTTCCAGGTGACCGTGATCAGTCCACCCTTGGCAGTCACCGTCGTCCCGTAAGGTGAACACAACTCCTGCAGATCTTTCACGATCTGGTCAGCCTCACTCTGCGGAGAGGGGTACGGCTGCCCGCGTTTGATACGCGGCTGGCCGAAACCCATGGAGATGGGATGCAACCGGATCTCTTTCAGAGAGCGGTCGCCGGTGGTGAAGACCGTTTCCGCAACCACGCTCTGCCAGTACTTGCGGTCGTGCGGAAATCCCACCGTATCGTTTTTCGAGCGCTTGTCGTAATAGTCGGCCGGCAGCGCATCATCGCCCAGACCCGTTTTCTCGTAGTTATCCGCCGGCTGCAGCTCCACCAGATCGTTCTCGAAAATGAAATTGCCCATGGAGTAGAAGATGGGCTTGCCCTTGTACACTTCGATCCCGCGCAGGATGTGCGGACCGTGTGCAACAAACATATCCGCGCCGGCGTCGATGACGGCATGGGCAAACTCGACGGTGAATTGGGCGGGCTTGCCCTTTTCGTCCGGGGTGGCCGACTCGTGGGCGTGGATGCTGACCATGACCCAATCTGCCTGCCGGCGAGCGTTCCTGACCTCAGCGACCAGCTCCTCCAGATCCTTCTTGTTGGCCTTGGTGCTCTCGCCGATGTTGGGACCGACCACGTACGTGGCACCTGCCCATTTGAGCGTGCCTTCCTTGGGCGGCTCACCACCCCCCTCGCCCATATTGTTGGGATCGATCTTGCCGCGCAGCTTGCTGAGCGTATCGAACGTCTCCTGCGTGACCGTGTAGGTCGTGGAGTGATGCAGCGGGTCGACACCCGGCCGGCCGCGCATATCCGGGCGCTGCGCCCCGGCCGCGATGGGCTCGGGAAAGGTCGCTGTGACCGAGATCAGCGCCACCCGACCCTTGGGCGTATCCAGATAGCCCGGCCGACGCGCCATCGCCAGATTCTCACCCGCACCCGCATACGCGAAGTTGGTTTTCGCCAACGCGGCCAGCGTGCTGCGCAAGCCCTCCACTCCATAGTCATTGGCGTGGTTGTTGGCCACGCCCAGCAGATCGAAGCCCGCCCAAGCCAACTCATCGGTGACGTAGTGCGGCGAGCCCATATAGGTTCCACCGCTCTGCTGAGCCCCGGCCAGGTCGAAGTCGTGGATCTGGGTCTCGAAGTTGGTGAACGCAGCGTCGGCACCGCGGATCAGATCGAACAGGCTCGCGGCCCCCGGCAGCGATTCGGTGGACAGCCGCCGGTTGATGATGGAGTCGCCGGTCGCGACAAATACCATCTCATCGGTCTTGCCGGCCGCGGACTGCCAGCCCGGGACGGTTGCCTTGCCGGCCGCGAGGGCCGGGGGTTGCAGACTGAGGCTCAGCGCACAGCCCATCATGAGCGCAAAAAGCGTATCGAATCGCATGCGGATCCTCAGAATTTTTTGGTGAGAGCGAGGGACCACACGCGGCCCTGGGCAAGACTCTGATACACGGTGGGATCATATCCGGCCGCATCCGAGGTCAACGGTGGCGCGCGGTTGGAGAGGTTGTTCACTCCAACGCGAACCGTTCCACCCTCCAGGATGCGGTTGGTCCCAGAGAACGTGTACGACAGGAAGGCGTTCTCGGTGACGGTCGAAGCCACCTTCCAATAGTGAATGCCATCGATCGTGTACACCGAGTTCGAGGGCACCAGCGACAGGCTGGAAGTAGCGATCGTCGCGTTCTGGTCGGCGTAGTCGCCGATGTAATAAGCGCTGACACCGGCGTTCCAGCCGTTGTAGTACCACAACAGGTTCAGGTTGGCGCGCCACTTGGCCGCGCCCTGCAGGCCGAGATAGTGTGAGATCGGCCCAGTCGCACTGGTGCGGCGCTGGAAGTCGGCCAGCCAGGCCGAATCGCTGATCACCTGGAAACGGCCGATGGAGGTCATCGGCGACCGATAGGTGATGTTGAAGTCGATGCCATCCTCGGTAGCGCTGGCCAGGTTGGCAAACGGCAGGTACGTGTTGTACAGCGTACCGGCAGCAGCCAGTCCGGCCGCGTTGGCCGCAGCCGCCGTCGCCGGATCGACAGCACAGGAACGATAGACCGATGCGCCGGTAGCCGCATCGTGATAGCTCATGTACGTGAGCGCGTTGGTCAGCGGATTGTTGGTACAGCTCGACCCCAACTCCGAGGCAAGCATGGCGGGCGTGATGGACGCCAGAGTCTGACCCTGGCTGAGCAACGTCTGCGTCGCACCTTTCAGCGCAGTCGTCTCGGCCGTCTGCACGCTGGCGGTGGTGGGCGCCGCGATCAGGCCTGTTTGGTGGATCTTCCAATAATCCGCGGAGAAGCTCAGCCCCTCCACCCAGGGCACGTCAATCACGACGCCGAACGAGCCGCTCTCGGCCTTCTCTGGTCCGAGAGTTCCATTTACGCCGGTGGTGGTAAAGCGCTGGGCGCTGCCGTCATTGACACCGACCCCGGTGACTCCGTTGTAGTACGGGTCTGTTCCGGTGCCGACCGAGGAGCGAGTGGGGGTATTCAGAGCCGCAAGATTCGGGGCGCGGAAACCATGCTCATACGAGCCGCGTACCAGCACATGCGAGTCCGGTCGCCAGTCGAAACTGAATTTCGGGTTGGTGGTACTGCCGAAGTCGCTGTAATGCTCATAGCGGACCGCGGCGCTGAACTCCAACTGCTGCAGCAAGGGCAAGGCATTCTGCGCAGAGAAGACCGGGATCACCGTCTCCGCAAACCCGGCCGCTACCGTGCGGTCGCCGATCACGTTGCCCGTCGCCGATGCCTGCACGAAGTCGTTGTTGCTCGACTGGACGGTATACCCTTCCGAGGTCAGGATTGGCGTCGACTGCGCCGGACAGGCACCCAACCCCGGACCGGGTTGGCAGTTCAGGCCGGCGTATAGCGGCCGGGTGAGCGCGTAGTCTTCGTAGCGGAACTCGCCGCCCGCGGCGAGCTTGACGGCCCCTGCCGGTAGGTTGAAGAGATCGCCATTCACGTGTCCGTCCCAGGACGTGATGATGTGCTTACCGTTCTGGTGAAAATGCTGGACGAATGGCTGAAGCTGCGCCGCCGTGTTGGTATAGGGCGTGCCGACCGCGCCGGCACCGGTTCCCGTGAACGTGTAGAAGAACGGGTTGTATGCCTTCGCGGGATCCGTCTGGACCAGAGAATATTGCTCCCAAGCGCTTTCGCGGATGGCGTTCTCCGAAGTGTCGGTGACGTGGTTGATGGTGTACAGCAGCGCCGTGTCGTAAGTCCACGAGCCTGCGATCTCGCCACGAGCCCCACCCACCCAGCGAGCAAAGTCCGAGTTGTCCCGGATCATCTCAGGGCCGTCGTCGATGAAGCGCATCGCGTTCAGCGTGACCGGCACGCCGGCCGCCCCGAAGAAGGCAGTACCGAATGGGTTGTAGGGATTGCCGGCCGGAACGACCGCCGCCGTATCCGAGCCGGCGCCGTAGGCCACCGCCGGCCGCTCC
>Ga0268266_10002520_pt1 | contig 19492 bp, 13 predicted proteins | sample KBSS13metaG_FD_190356 | JGI IMG/M metagenome (GOLD analysis project Ga0268266, IMG submission 190356) | Switchgrass rhizosphere microbial communities from Kellogg Biological Station, Michigan, USA - KBS S1-3 metaG (SPAdes) (version 2) | ecosystem: Host-associated > Plants > Roots > Rhizosphere... | reverse complement strand
CAAATGCCGTCTGGTGATTTCTCGCGCATTCGCAATGTTGACTTGCGGCGTTTCACCATCGACCGGCTCATGCTGATCGTCAACCGGCTCGGATCACGAGTTGAAGTCGCAGTGAAATTTCGCCAGAAGGCAGCAGGCCGACAGCCACCGGCTGCCTAGTAGTTCAACGCGCTGACTCTCGCAGGAGCGGACGGTCCGGAAAGCGGGCGTTTGTGGACCGCGCGGCAGCGGGTACGGATTTAGTTCGCCGCGTGTAGGTGCCGGGTCAGGTTCACGCGTGAAGTGGAAGCTGCCGCCGCTGACACATGCGGACCCTTTGCTCACCGCCTGGGTGGAGGGTGCAATAAAGATGGCTGTGCGGCGGTCATCGTAGGGAGGGGCTCGGAGAGAGGTTGCGATGACGCGTTTCAAGGTGTGGGTGGCGGGGCTGTTGGCGCTGGCGGCAAGCAGTGCCGAGGCGGGGAAGTGGATTGAGGCGCCTGCAGGGTCCCCGGTGGGATTGATGCAGCGGCTGGATCGAGCCAAGTGGATAGGGAGCGGGGCGAAGTCGACGGAGCGGGTGGTCTATGTGTTCACCGATCCTGACTGCCCATTTTGCAACGACCTGTGGAAGGCCATGCAGAAGGCGCGGGCGCCGGAGGTGCAGATTCGGTATTTGCTGGTAGCGGTGATTGACGCCGACAGCAAGGGCAAGGATGTCGCGATACTGGAGGCGAAGGATCCCGCCGCGGCGTTGGAGAAGAGCGAGCGGAATTTTGAGCACGGTGGGATTGCGCCAAAGACGCCCGCGCTAGCCGAAACCACCGAGACGATTTCCTTCAACGGCGACCTGATGGGCGCGTTGCACCTCTTCGGTACCCCAGGGCTGGTGTACCAGGATGAGCACGGCCAGGTGAAGGTGTTCGCCGGCATGCCGGATGCAAGGCAGTTGCAGACGATTGTCGGCAAGCGCTGAAAGCCGGTTGATGCTGAAACCGGTTAGCGCTAAGGCGGGTGCAGTCGGGCCCGTTCGGCGCGAGTCAATTGCAACGAGCGGCGACGGCGCGGTGCGTGTTGGAGCGCCGACTCAGCCGGCAACTTTCTGCCAAGTCGTCAGTACGTGCTCGGCGCTTCGGGCGGCGAGGGCGTGGACCGTGAAGGTGGGGTTGACACCAGCGCTGGTGGGAAACAATCCGGGTCCGGCAACGACGAGGTTGGGTATGTCGTGTACCTGACCGTAGGTGTTGGTAACGGAGTTACTCGCACCCGTACCCATCACCGTACCACCCATGATATGCATGCTACCAGGCGGCCCGGTCCAGACTTCCTTGGCACCCGCAGCCTGCATCACCTCTTTACCCTCAGCCAACGAAGCTTTCCAGAGCGCAACAGACTCCTCATGAGTGGTATGAGTGACACGCGCAATCGGAACGCCGTGCACATCACGCTGATCAGTCAGCGTGACCCGGTTGTCAGCGACCGGTAAGTCCTCACACACAGCGGTCATGCCAGCGAAGCCGCGTGTAGCGCGCTTCATGAAGTCCTGCAACGCAGTGCCAAACAAATCGGGGCGGGTAGTGGAAATGCCCAACAGGTCGTTGGGCTTGACCGCCTGAGCGATCATCCACTGATAGCTCCCGAACGCGCCGCTCTTGGCGTGAGTGGTCTTGGGATAGCTGTCCTGGTTCACGAGTTGCCCGCCGAAGGCGCCCATGTAGGGGCGCGTGTCCTCCGAAAACAGGCCATAAACCAATCCGGCCGCATGCGTCATGATGTAACGCCCGACGAATCCACTGGAATTCCCCAACCCCTGAGGATGTTTGGGCGTGGCAGACGCCAGCAGCAGCCGAGGGTTCTCCACAGCGAAAGCGGCGAGCACGACGACCTTTGCATTCACCGTCTGCCGAGTGCCGTCCTTCAGCGCAACCTCAACTCCAACAGCACGCGTCCCGTCGTCGCTCGTCAAAACCTTGGTGACGGGCGCGTCATTCACCAACACTGCCCCTGCAGAGGCAGCTCGCGGCAAGTGAACAGTCAGCGGATTCGCTAACGCCCCGATGGGGCAGCCGGAATCGCACCAGCCATCCCACAAGCAGGTGGGGCGCCCGTTGTAGTCGGTGCTGGTCACTGCAATCGGCAGCGGTGCAACCGTCTTGCCCAACTTCTCAAAGCCGCGGGCAATGGCATTTCCCTGGGGAAAGACAGGCACCGCAGGCAGGGGGTAGGGCGCGCCGATCGGTCGCCAGACCTCCTTGGCCGCATCCCCCGAAACCCCCGCTTCCTGCTGGACCGCGTCGTAATAGGTCGCAAGGTCGGTATACGTCAGCGGCCAATCCAGCCCGCGATCGTGCTGCGACCGCATGTTGAAGTCTTCAGCGTGCATCCGCGGCCACACGGCGTAGTGGTGCATCGCTGCACCGCCCGTGCCATAGGCGGAGTTGAAAACAAAACCAACCGGATTCCGACCTTCATCCAGGACTGGCGGCCCGGTCCATTTGACGCGGCGGGCGTACAACGTCGAGCTGATCAAATGGCCCGGCCCGCGCGCCGGCCCCGCCTCGAGAATCAGAACGCGCTTGCCGCCTTCGGCCAGGCGAGCCGCCATGTTGCTGCCAGCAGCGCCCGAACCTACAACGATGACATCAACAGGATCCTTCGGGAGGCTTGCCGTCATTCGCCCCACCGGCTCGGCGGTTCAATGTGAGCCATGTAGGGGACTCCCAACTGCTCAAACCCCGCCTTGGTGCCGTACACAACGTCCACAGCGTCGCTGCGGAGCACGAAGTAAAACAGTCCCACGGGCGGTCCCTGCCAACCTTCGACCTGACCCCCGGCCATCTTCCCCACTAGCCCGACTGCCTGCTCATGCGTTAGCCCGGCAAAGCCCTTTCCGTGCACGGCGTGCGCCAAGGCATCCGCAGCCCGCAGGCCCCTCAGATAGAAGTCGGTATAGGGTGCCGGCACACCCAGGTACTTGATCATCAGCATGCTGTCGGCTAACGAACCCGACAGTTGGTGGTCGATGTAGTGGGAGAGGCCCGCGGCCGCACTGCCAGGAAGCAGCGTCTCCCCCAAGGCATCCAGGACCGTAACAGCGAAAGTATCCAGAGAGCGAAAAGGAACATCCGACGCCCGCGCCTGGGCGGGCGTCATCTTCCGCGAGCACCCTGCCAGCGTGAAAGTCAGCAGGGTTGCCGCAACTACAAACTCGCGCCTAGAACTTGTATTTAACATTGATCCCCGTCCACCGCGGCGGCTGATACGACTCCTCGTTACAACCGCACAGCGTTGCCAGATCGAACCCCTGCACACCCGCATGTGCATTATTCAAGTTCTTCACATCCACATTGACAGCCCACTTCTCATCGGACGAAGCCCAGCCGGCGCCGGCATTGATGAGGAGCGACGCCGCGAACTGATCCGCATCGAAGTTACGCAGGTTGTAATAGAACTTGTCCACATAGTGCCCGCTGGCCATCACGTGCAGGAATCCCCATGGCATTTCCCACTCGTAACGGGCCATGGCGGTCGCCGTCACGGGCGGCGCATAGGTTGGTTTGACATCCCGGGGTGGCAAGGGCGATCCGAACCGCAGCGGGATATCTTCCACAATCGCATTGAACCACGAGCCACTGAGAATGATATCCAATCCCTTAGCCGGTGAGAGCTGCAACTCCATTTCCGCGCCAACGTTATGCGAGTCCGCATTGATGACGACACCGCCAACGCCCACGAACAGAAACGCCTGGTAGTTCTTGTAGTCATAGTAGAACGCCGAAGCGTTGAAGCGGGCGTGGCCATCCATGAACGTAGACTTGAAGCCAGTTTCGTACGCGTACAACGTTTCCGCTTTGTACGGCAGCGATTGGTTCCCACCCGAACCGAGGTAGGCGCCCAACAGGGGAGCGTTGAAGCTGCCCGCTTTCACACCCCGATTCACGCCGCCGAAGATCAGGAAATCGTCCATCAAGTGATAGTCGAGTTGCAGCTTGCCCGCCCACAGAGTGTTGGACGTGTGGTCCGAGGCGAAGTAGGGGTCCCCGGCGCCGAAGGGATTGTTGAGGAAAGGCCCCTGGTTCACGCTGTAGTTGCTGTCCGTGGAGAACACACCGATGCCGGTATGAAACGACTTGTGCTCCTCGATCACGCGCGCGCCGACGATACCCGTCAGCTTGTTGGTAAAGTCGTACTCCATCTGGCCGAACACGCTAGTTGAGTTGGTAACGAGCTTCGCGACCGTGCCGATGTCGACTGGGGCGATGAACGTGCCCACGATGCTGTTATCCGGTGCCTTCAGGCCGTTGTCCGAGTGGTTGTCGATGTTCAGGTAATACAGGCCGGTGACCCAGCGCATGTGCTCGGCTTCGCCGCTCAGGCGGAATTCCTGAGTGGTGCTCGTTGCTGCCACACCGGCGTAGTTGGCCAACTGGTTGCCCGGGCCCGAGTCGACGTCAATGAACAGCAGCTTCTTATAGTCTTTGAAGTCCGTGATGGACGTCAGCGTCACGCCGCCGCCCAACTTCCATTCCACCCGGCCATTGATGCCCCAGGTCTGGACAAAACCGTTGTTCTCAAACGCGAAGTCGCTGCTGGTCAGGGTTCCCGGACCGTCCGGATCGATGTATCCGAAGAAGTCACCGCCCGGCACGGGCCGTGCAGTCAGTCCGATGTTGGCCCCAGGAGACAATGAGCTGCCGTCGATGGCATTGGCACCGCCATCGGCGTTGCCCTCGATGCTCAGGCGGGTCTCGTTGGGTGGCGTGTTGATGACATTGACCAGCTCACCCGCCGAGTTGGCAACACCGATAGTGGACTTGGCCTGATAGGGGCCGGTCGGCTCCTTGGAGTGCGCGTAGTTCACCGACAACCGTGCCAGCAGGTCATCGTTCGGCTTGAAGTCGAGAGTGCCGCGCAGGGCGTAGGTGTTGTCGCCGCCCAGGTCTGCACCGGCTCCATTGCCGGGGGACAGCCCTGCGAGGCCGGCCGGCGCGCCGTAGGGATAGAGGTTTCTGAGATAGGCGGAGCTGTGGTTGTACAGCATCGCGACACGACCGGCGAGGGTGTCGGTGAACGGCCCCGATACGGCCGACTCGATGCGCTCGGTCAGGCCGTGTGTCTGACTGTCGAATTGGCCGAAGGTGACATCCGTGTAGCCGTCGAGCTTCTCGAAGTTGGGCTTGCGTGAGATGTAGTGAACCAGGCCGCCTGTCGCGTTGCGGCCGAACAGGGTGCCCTGTGGACCTTTGAGCACCTCGACACGGTCGATGTCGTAGAGGGCGAACGTCTGCGCCTGGGCGATGGCTATGTAGCCTTCATCCAGGTAGACGGCGTTGGGTGCCTCGACGATGTCGTTGAAATCGTTCTGGGTTACACCGCGGATGGTGAACTGAGTGTTCTGACCCGCGAGGTTGCCCGAGATGTGGACGCCCGGTGTGAAGGCCGCAACATCATAGCTTTCCTGCACGCCCAGGGCCTTCAACTGGTCCCCGGTGAAAGCTTGCATGCTGATGCCGACGTCCTGGATGTTTTGCTCGCGCTTCTGCGCGGAAACCACGACCTCTTCGAGGACGTTCTGCGCAAAAGCCGGGACCGTAGTTAGAGCCGCGGTCGCGGCCAACAGTGAGATGCGGCGAAAGACCGATTGAGCCACGTTGACTCCCCGTTGCCGGCTGTTGCGCCGGCGTTTATAGACCCCTCGATTAGCAATCATCGCACCGGGACCCCGCCCGGTGGTACGGCCGCCAATATTTTTTATTCTGGGATGCCGTTAATTTTACGTGTGATTTACACTACATGTTACGGCTAAAACTATAGGTGTCAAGCAATGGGCCCACCCGGGAACACACGCCGCGGCGCGCGGGGATTGGACAAGCACTGGCATCTGGCAACCGATGAATTCGAGGTCGGACTCACGGAGCTGGAATTTTCGATCTTCCGGGTGTCGGCGGCGTTTGAGCGTTGGCAGGCGGACTGTCTGGGGTGTTGCCACGGCCAGCCGTTCTCCGGCACCGATACGGCCTTGCTGCACGTGATCCGTATGCACGACCGGCCGAAAGGCATCTCGGAGCTCGCCCGGCTGTTGAAGCGAGACGACCTGTCGAACCTGCAATACGGCGTCCGCAAGCTGCTGAAGGCCGGATTGATTGAAAAATCCCGACAGACCGGGACCAGCAAGAAGGACGTGACCTATCAGGTCACCGCGCTGGGTCGGGATGTCACCGACAAATATGCACGCTTCCGCAAGGAGCTTCTGATCTCCATGACGCGCGCCACCGCGGGCAAGGTCGACTTCGAATCGCTTGCCCGCGCGTTGACGATGATGTCAGCGATGTACGACCAGGCGTCGTGTGTTGCGGCTACGCATCGATTGCCACTATAGGCTCGACGATCCGGGCGACTGAAAGCAGGTCAGCGTCCGTGTTTGCCAACCCGAACAGGGATATCCCGACAGGCGCCGTGCCCGGGGCATGACAGGGCAGGGAGATGGCACAGCCGTCGATGAAGTTGACGATGCTCGGATTGCGCAGCGCGAGTCCGTTGGCTTTGACATAGGCATCGTCTGCAGTCAGATCCGACAGGACCGGCGCTACGATGGGAATGGTAGGCATCAGCACCGCGTCAAATTTCCGGATCCGCCGGGCAACGCGGCCGATAAAGTCTGCACGGAAATTCAGCAGATCTATGTAGTCCGCGGCATCCTGCTCGCGGCCGCGCACAATCCGGGTCAGAACCCGTGGATCGTACCGCGTGGCGTCATTTGTAAGCCGGGGGCGGTGAACTGCATAGGACTCCGCAGCGGAAATACCGCCTTTGCGGTTGATGTCAGGCAGCTCGGCGAGCTCGGGCAGTTTGATATCAGTCAGCTTCACGCCGGCCTTCGTCAACGCGCGCAGAGCCCGCTCGAAGTGATCGGCGACGGTTTTTTCGAGCCCGTCGGTCACGTAGTTCGTCAACACGGCGAGGTTGAGATCAGTTGCGGCGAGGTCGGGTATGGACTCGAATCCCTGACCCGACAGGACGGCATCGAGCGTGGCACAGCAGTCCACGGAACGCGCCAAAGGTCCGATCGAGTCCAGCGAGGGCGACAGTGGGAACGTCCCTGCCAACGGGACCCGCCCGGCAGTTGGTTTGAAGCCGACGATCCCGCACATCGCCGCCGGAATCCGGCACGAGCCACCCGTGTCGGTTCCCAGCGCGCCGTAGGCCATGCCGTCTGTAACTGAAACGGCAGCACCCGATGACGAGCCGCCCGGGATTCGGCCGGTGGCGCGATCCCACGGATTCAGCGGTGTACCGTAATTGGGATTCAGCCCCAGTCCAGAGAACGCAAACTCGGTCATGTTGGTGCGCCCGATCACGACAAAACCGGCGGCACGCAGTCGCGAGACAGCGCGAGCGTCGCGCTCGGCGACGGGTGCACCCTTCAGGAGGGTCGAGCCGGCCAGGGTCGTGTCGCCGGCAACATCGAACAGATCCTTGACGGAAACCGGGATGCCGGCGAAGGGGTTGAGGCGGGCGCCCTGTTGACGCATGCGGTCGTAGAAGTCGGCCGTGGCGAGTGCCTGCTCGCCGTACACTTTCAGGAAAACGCGGGAGCCTTCGCCTGCGTTGGATGAGATTCGAGTCAGACAGTCCGTGACCAGCTGTCGACTGGTGATCTGTTGCCTGGAGAGCTGAGCCGCCAGGTGCGCAAGGGTCGGTGTGGTCACGATAACTCCGGTCAAAGTGGCTTCCTGCTTGGCGATTGTAAGCGGGTTGCTACTCGATACGGAACCAGTCGACGTCCGCGAAGCCATACTCACTGACGGGAACCGTCCCGAGTGCGTACAGACCAACCTTCGCGCCGATCCAGCGCCCTTGCTTGGCGGTGAAGGGTGTGCCCACGTCCGTGAAGTTTGTGCCCTCGACACTGTAGGAGAAGCGGGTGATTGCGTTTTCAGAGACGCTGGCCCGGAGGTAGATCGTGTTGCTCGACAACTCGATGGGGGGCGACTCAACCTCGGGTGCACCCTGGTCCGCTCCATTACAGATTGTTTCGGTCAGCAACAAACCGTTGGCGCCTTTTTTCACGACGACCGCTGCGTAGTCGGCGCCCATGACGACCAGTCCCGCGCGATCCTCCACTGTTAGCGCTGTCAATGTCATCTTCAGGGTCGCCGTGAAGCGCGGCGCGGGGAATTTTTGTAACAGCAGGTTGGGGACATCCCACAGATTGCGATGGCCGTCGGGCGCGGCGATGGCGTACGCGCGCAGAAAACCATAGGCGGCCGATGGAAATGCCCAGGCGGGCTGTGGGTTGGCTTGCCACTGCCACTGCAGGCCCAGCCGGCTGTCGTTGAACTCGTCGGAGGTGGCCGGAGTCATGACTGGATACACCTTACCGACGTCAGGCTTGCGGAACGTAGTGACCGGTTCACCGCGATTGCCGATGACCGGCCAGTCATCTACCCATTGCATCGGCTGCAGGTGAACTACTCGGCCGTACGGACCCTGATCCTGAAAATGAACGAACCAGGACTCGCCACCGGGTGTAGCAACCCACGCACCTTGATGCGGCCCGTTGATGGCTGTGCTGCCCTGGGCCAATACAACTTTCCGCTCATACGGGCCGTATATCTTTCGCGAGCGTAGCGTCAATTGCCACCCGCGAGGCACGCCGCCCGCCGGTGCAAAAATGTAGTAGTACCCATTGCGTTTATAGAACTTGGGTCCCTCAACGGTTGGATCCCCGTTGTGACCGTCATAGACCAACGTGCCCTCATCGAGCAGGTGCGTTCCATCGGGTGACATGCGACTGATGATCAACGTGCTCTTGAGCGCGGAGCGGCTGGCCGACATGGCGTTGATCAGGTAAGCATGGCCATCCTCGTCCCAGAACGGGCAGGGATCAATCCAACCCTTGACCTGCTTGATGAGCAGAGGGGCGCTCCACGGTCCGGCCGGCTTGGACGCCTTCGTCATGTAGATGCCGTAACCGGGGTCGGGGTAGAAAATATAAAACTCCCCGTTGTGATAGCGCAGCGCCGGCGCCCATGAGCCGCTGCCATGTTGGGGTTTGCTGTACACGTCGAGCGGCGGCTGCGCGCCATACACGTGCCCGATCAATTCCCAGTTCACCAGATCCTTCGAGTGGAGGATCGGCAGGCCGGGGACCGCATTGAAGCTCGATGCGGTCATATAGAAATCCGTGCCGACCCGGATGACATCCGGATCGGAGTAGTCCGCATATAGGATCGGATTGCGATACGTCCCGTCACCCTGGTCGGCAACCCACGGGTTCGCCTGGCAGAGGACAGCAAACAACAGGACGAAAAGCGTAAAGCTAGAACGGAAGATTGGCCTACGGCACATAAAGTGCTCAACCCAAGAGCAATCCAAGACGCGCGGAAGTATCCATGTCTGAAGGGTTCGAAGCCAAGGGGAAGGCGACGGAGGGGCTCAATACATCGGTTCCCGGCATGCCGGCGGCTCAATGGGCGGAGTGGGCCAGCCATTCGCCCGAGTGGATTCCACCGCCTGCACACCTTGTCGTCGTGGCGCCGCATCCGGACGACGAGACGCTCGGCGCCGGCGGCCTCATCTTCACGTATGCATTGAGCAGCACCCGAGTCACGGTCATTTCGGTGACGGATGGCGAAGCGGCCTGTCCAGAGGTCCCCGCGCTGGATCAGGTCCGCCGCCGTGAGCTCGTCAGCGCAATGCGCCAGCTCGAGTTGGCTCCCGCCGACATCTTCCGTCTGGGTTTGCCCGATGGCGGCCTCCGTAGGCGGGAGGTTGAATTGGCGCAGTCGTTGGCGAAGTGCATTCCGGATGGAGCGGTGATAGTGGCGCCGTTCGAGCTCGATGGGCACCCAGATCACGAGGCGGTGGCACGTGCTTGCAGAGCTGCGGCCGGTGAGCGCGGACTGACACTCGTGAGATATCCCATCTGGGCCTGGCATCGGGGCTCGGCTGAGCTGTTCATGGAGAGCCGCAGTGTACGGTTCATTCTCAGCGACCGCGCCCGGGCGGCAAAGCGGATGGCAATTGCGGAGCACCGCTCTCAGCTGTGGGACCGGCCGGGCGGGGCGATCCTGCCGCCGCACGTCCTCGACTATTTCTACCAGCCGTACGAGGTGTTTCTCCTTTGACCGCGTTCGATCACAGCCTCGTGTCGGCGGAGGCGTTCGAGAATCGGTATCGCGAGAACCCCGATCCGTGGAATTACAAAGGGTCGCCGTATGAGCGCGGCAAATATCAGGTTACGCTCGAGTCGTTGTCCCGGCCGAGATATGTCAATGCCTTCGAGCCGGCCTGCTCGGTGGGTGAGCTGACAGCAATGCTGGCGGGTCGCTGCAGTCGGTTGTTGGCCACTGATGTATCAGAGACGGCGGTTGAGCAGGCGCGCACGCGCTGCGCGGGCTTGCCCAACGTGCGCATCGAATGCCGCGACCTGCGAGCGGAGCTCACTGATCACACCGGGGATCGGCCGTTCGATCTGATTGTGTTCAGCGAAGTGGGTTACTACTTCGACATCGAATCACTTTCCAGGCTGGCGCGCCGCCTGACAGAGGCTTTGTGCTCGAACGGTGAGCTGGTCGCAGTCCACGGGCGCGGACACAGCAGCGACCACCTGTTGCACGGGGATGAGGTCCATCGCTGCCTGCTGCAGACATTGCCGCTACAACATCGGTTGGGCGATCACCATCCCGGCTATCGCCTGGATTCGTGGTTGAGGACCTGAATTCCTTATTGAACGGTCGATAAATAGTGGCGTCGCCCCGCGCCTTGACCCTATACTCGGCTCGCGCGAGCCAGTGGGGTCCGTTAAATGGCGCGTCATTCGCGATTCGACATTCTGTTCGAGCCGGTCCGTATTGGTCCGGTGACTGCACCCAATCGTTTCTATGCCGTGCCGCATGCCAGCGGCATGACCAACACCATGCCGCGGATGCGCGCGGGCTTCCGCGAAATGAAAGCGGAAGGCGGGTGGGGCGTGGTCTGCACCGGCTATGTGTCCGTGCATCCGACCTCCGATGACTCGCCGTTACCGTATGCAACTCTCTGGGACGATAACGACATTCGCTCCCACGCAATGATGACCGACGCCGTGCACAAGCACGGCTCGCTGGCCGGAATCGAGTTGTGGCACGGTGGCGGCTCGGTATCGAACCGGACCAGCCGGTTTCCCCCATTGTCGCCATCAGGCATCTCTTGGATGGCGACCCACGTCGGCTTCATGGGCAACCAACGCTCCAAAGCAATGGACGCCGGCGACATTCGCAATCTCCTGCGCTGGCAGGGTGAGGCCGCGCGCAAAGCCAAGCGTGCCGGCTTTGACATCATCTACGTGTACGCCGGCATGGGGTATTTGCCCTATGAGTTTCTGCTGCCGGAATGGAATCAGCGCACCGATGAATACGGCGGATCGATGGCCAATCGGGTGCGCATCGTCAGAGAGCTGCTGGAAGTAACCAAGGATGCGGTGGGCGACACGTGTGGTGTGGCGATTCGCATCAGCCTGGAGGAGCTTCGCGGCCGGCGCAGTGATCGCGCGGCTTCTGAAGCCCACGAAGTGGTTGAGCTGTTGGCGGATATCCCGGATCTGTGGGACGTCAAGATGGACTCGAGCCCGACTGACTGCTCGCCTTCGCGTTTTACGGGCGAGGGCAGTCACGAGCCCATCATCGATTTCGTCAAACAGATTACGAAGAAACCTGTAGTGGGCGTGGGGCGCTTCACCTCTCCCGACACGATGGTGTCGCAGATCAAGCGGGGTGTTCTCGATCTGATCGGCGGTGCGCGGCCATCCATTGCGGACCCGTATCTGCCGAAGAAAATCGACGAGGGTCGCGAGCAGGATATTCGCGAATGCATCGGCTGTAATATCTGTATCTCCAGCTGGCATGACAGCGTGCCGGTCCGGTGCACTCAGAACCCCACCGCAGGGGAGGAGTGGCGGCGCGGCTGGCATCCCGAGCGCTTCGCCACGGCCGGCAGCGAGTCATCCGTGTTGATTGTCGGTGGCGGGCCTGCGGGTCTCGAGTGTGCCCTGACATTTGCGCGGCGTGGATATTCGGTCTCACTTGCCGAGGCGTCCGACAACTTTGGCGGCCGGCTGCGTTTTGAAACCACGCTCCCCGGGCTCGCAACCTGGAGCCGGGTCCTCGACTGGCGCATGGGCCAACTGCAACGCTTGCCGAACGTAACTCTCTACGCAGGCAACGAGCTCTCGGTCAACGATATCCTCGAGCTCGAGCACCCACGCGTGGTGATTGCCACAGGTGCGCGCTGGACCCGGATGTTGTATTCGCCGCTCGAGCTGCCGGTCACCGAGCTGGATCAGGCGCATGTGTTCACGCCGGATGATGTGGCCGCCGGGGCATTCATCGGCGGCCCGATCGTTGTGTTCGATTTCGACAACTATTACATGGGCAGCGCCATTGCCGAGCACCTGACACAGTCGGCTGACAGTGTGACCTATATAACTGCCGCCGGGCACGTTTCGGCCTGGGGCATCATGACCAACGAGCAGCCCCAGGTGCACCGGGCGCTCGCCCGGTCCGGTGTCAAAGTCATCACATTGTCGCGTGTTGTGAAGCTCGAATTGGGCGAGCTCGTCATTGCGAACCTGTTCACCGGTGAGGAGCGGCGCGTGCCGTGCCGTTCTCTCGTGATCGTGGGTGCGCGCAAGCCCTGCGACGACCTCTATCAGGCGCTGATGGACCGGCGGCAGGAGCTGCTGCCTGCGGGCATTCTTTCCGTGGACCGAATCGGGGATGCACTCGCGCCGGGCGCAATCGCCCACGCTGTGTATAGTGGGCACCGGTACGCGCGCGAGCTCGACGGCCCGCCGGGTACCGAGTTGTATCGGCGGGACGCTCCTATTGTGGAGGAGCTTCCTTTTCTGTATGACGATGGCAGCGACGACCGGGTGGTTGTATGAATGTCAACGTGACTGCCCCCATGGGCGGGCTGGAACAGACGTTACCGTCGAGTTGGTATTGGTCCCCGGAGATCTACGCCCTGGAGAAGGAGCGTATCTTCTGCCGCGAATGGCTGTGCGTCGCGCGCGAAGAAAAACTGCCGGCACCCGGAGATTTCCTAATCCTGGACGTGGTCGGCGAAAGCATCATTCTGGTGCGCAATCGACATGGGGAGCTGCGGGCCTTCTATAATGTCTGTCGGCACCGCGGCGCCCGGCTTTGCCGGACGCAGGAGGCTCCTGTGGCCGGTATGGCTGTTCACGGGGGTGTCATCGCGGGACGCTCGATCCTGTGCCCCTATCATCAATGGGCCTACGACCTCGATGGCAGGCTGGTGGCCGCGCCCCACATGGCCGAGGTGCTCGGCTTTGACAAGTCCACGATCAGTCTGTATCCCGTTGGAGTCGAGTGTTGGGGCGGGTTTGTTTTTGTTAACCTGACCCCGGGGGACGCCGGCCCGTTCGCCGCGCAACTGGGTGAGATTCCGCAGCGCATCTGCCGGTATCCGCTCGCGCAGCTGCGGATCGGGCATACGATCAACTACAACGTCGCCGCGAACTGGAAGGCGATCTGCGAGAACTACAACGAGTGTTATCACTGCGGCGGCGTGCATCCCGAGCTGTGCTCCGTGGTACCGGCGTTCCGTGAGGCGGGTGGTGCGGGGCTCGACTGGCTGCGCGGCATACCTCATCGCCAGGGCGCGAATACATTTACTTACAGTGGCACGACCAACCGGCGCGCATTTCCGGGTCTCAACGAGGATGAGCAGGAGCGGCACAAGGGCGAAGTGCTGTATCCCAACCTGTTCGTGAGCCTCGCACGCGATCACGCGGCCGTATTCATTCTTCAGCCGCGCGGTCCTGAGCAAACCGACATCGCGTGCCACTTCCTGTTTGAGCCCCACGAGATCGCCAAGCCCGATTTCGATCCGAGCGATGCGGTGGAGCTCTGGGATATCACCAACAGACAGGATTGGGGCATCTGTGAGTCGGTGCAGCGCGGCATGCACAGCCGCGTGCATCAGCATGGTTACTACGCGCCGATGGAAGACTACAGTCTCGACATTCGTCGTTACGTACGGGAGCGGCTCGGGCCGGAATTGTGCACTCGCTGATCCATCGGGTTCGCTGGCGGATTTACGCCTTCCTGTTCCTCTTCGGCTTCATTGCCTATTTCCAACAGAAAGGTCTGACCGTCGCGGCTGAGCGGATGATGCCCGATCTGAGCTTCAGCCAGCAGCAGATCGGCTGGCTCGAGTGGGCGCTGGTGCTCGGCTATGCCGCGTTTCAGTTTCCCGGCGGCGTGATCGGGCAACGATTGGGCGCGCGGTTCATGTTTACCCTGATCGGGCTCGTCGCCTTTCTGGGTACCGTGCTCACGCCGGTCGCGCCCGTGCTTCTGGGCGGGACTGTATTGTTCGTTGTCCTGTTTATTCTCCAGCTCATTGTGGGTCTCGCGCAGGGCTCCATCTTCCCGGTGTCCTCCGGAGTCATGGAGACGTGGTTCCGGCCTGAGCGCTGGGCCCTGCTGCAAGGATTGCAGTCCATGGCGTTGCAGCTGGCCGCTGCGGCCACTCCCCCTGTTGTCGCCTATTTGATGTCTGAAGTGGGATGGCAGCACGCGTTGTTCTGGCCCGGTCTGCCGGCGGTCGTCGTCATACTCCTGTGGGCCTGGTATGCACGCAACTCGCCCCGTGAGCATCCTTCAGTGACGCCTGAAGAGATTGCGGAGCTGGGTAAGGAGGCGGCGTCCCCTCCGCCTGCCAAAGTGGATTGGCGCCGACTGCGACACTTGCTCGCGAACCGCTCGATCGTGCTCGCGACGTTGTCGTACATCTGCATGAACTATGTTTTCTACCTGATTTCCAACTGGTGTTTTCTCTACCTGGTCCAGGAGCGGCATTTCAACGCGCTGGAGGGCAGTTGGCTGGCGACCGTGCCACCACTCGCAGCGGCACTCGGTGCCGGCGTTGGTGGCTCCCTCGTTGGTTTCACCTGCGCGCGATTTGGCAACAAATGGGGATTTAGAATCGTTCCGATGATCGCGCTGCCGGTCACGGGGCTGCTGTTGCTGCTGACCGTCAATCTGAGCAGTCCCTACGCCGCTGTGGGCACCCTGGCGCTCGCTTATGGCGTGGTGGAGCTGTGCGAAGGCCCATACTGGGCGGGCACCATGTTCGTGGCTCGTGCGGACTCGATGTCCGCCACGGGTGTCCTCAATACCGGCGGCAATCTCGGCGGACTCATCGGAATCCCCATCGTCGCTCACCTGTCGGGCAGCGGTCATTGGACGCTGGCGTTCATCATTGGTGCGGTTTTTGCCGTGGTCGGCGCCATTGCGTGGCTGGGGATCGATTGCGACCAGCAATTTCAGCCGCCACCCCCACTCGACCCTTGACGCGGTAAACGCGGCTGTTATACAACCGTTCAATAATTTATATGACCGTTCAAGTTTTAGGGGTACCGTGTGGTGGCGAAACCAAAACCTCTGATTGCCGCGGCCATTGCGGCGGCCCTGGCCAGTGCGCGCGCGGCTCATGGTGCGGACGCCGGTGATCAACCGGTCCTGCAGGAAGTCACGGTCACTGCGAACCGCCGTGAGGAGAACGTCCTCACGGTTCCTTACAACATCAGCGCGATTTCCTCGCAACAGATCGAGGAAGCCAACCTCAAGGACCTGCAGAGCCTCACGCGCATGGTGCCGGGCCTGGTTTCGGCGGACCTGGGACCGCGGGCCAACAGCACGAACAGCAATCTCATCATTCGCGGCCTGAATGCCTCCGACCAGGGCTCGAGTTACTTCGGCCCGAATCTGGCGGTGCCGCTCGTCTCGACTTACCTGGATGACGTCCCGCTGTTCGTCAACTTCAATCTGACCGACATCGAGCGCGTGGAGGTTCTGCGGGGACCGCAGGGCACTCTGTACGGATCGGGCGCGGTGGGCGGTACGGTCAAACTGATCCGTCACAAGCCCGATCTGGGTGTGTTTTCCGCGGAAGTCTCGGCTGAAACTTCCGGCACTGAACATTCAGAAGGGCCTTCGTACTCTTTTGACGGGATCATCAATGTCCCGCTCGGCGACACCGTCGCGGTGCGTGCCAACGCCGGCTATTCGAAGCTGACAGGTTTCATCAACGGACTGCATGCCGCGCGGTTCGACAAGAACGGCCAGCCGCTGCTGGCGGATCCGGACAATCCGTTGACGAGCGACTACCTGTACCAGCAGATCAACGGGGTCGACAGCTCCAACAGCAAGTACGGCCGGGTCTCGCTGCTGTGGAAACCCAGTGATCGTTTCAATGCCCTGGTGGATTACACCCACCAGAAGGATCACTCGGGCGGATTCTCCTGGCAGGACGTGAATTACGACTACTCGACCGGTGATCCGCTGCCGCGTGCGCCTTACACCACCCATCAGTTGATCCCGCAGCAGTCCCTGGATCGAACGCTCGATATCGGAGCGCTGACGCTGACGGCGGATGTGGGTTTCGCGACGGTCACGTCTTCCACGTCCTACTACGACAATCGCTACGACGACGTGATCGATCTGTCCTCGAGCCAGCAGTACTACGCAAACTTGAGCCCGTACTACTACGGCGGTTATCCGCGGTATGCGGAATTCAACTTCGATCACTCCTCGGACAAGTCGTTCGTGGAAGAGCTGCGGCTCGTGTCGAAGACGGGTGGGCCGTGGGATTACATTGTGGGTGCCTTCCTGAGGGAACAGAAGAGCCAGCTCTCGGACCCCGAGACTCTGCCGGGCTTTGCGGCGTGGACGCATCTGCCGGGCTCGGCCGACGCCTACAATTATTACGCGGGCACTGCCTTCAATACTTTCGCCGATGTCATCGCGGATCGTAACGGCACCGATCCGGCCTCGTTCAAGCAAACCGATTTCTTCTACAACAACATCCGCCATACCCGCTTTCATGATCGGGCGCTGTACGGCGAGCTGACCCGGCATCTCACCGACAAGTGGCAGGTGACCGGCGGCGTGCGCCAGTTCTGGCAGTCGTATGACCAATCAGAAACGCAGATCTACCCTTTTGCCGGCGCTGCGTATTCGGACACGGGCGAAGATCCGTTGGGAACCACGACGAGCGAGCAGTCCAAGTCGTATCGCAATCACCTTTGGAAGTTGAATACGTCGTACGAGGTCTCGCCGGAGGTCCGCGCGTATTTCACGTTCTCGGAAGGGTTCCGCCATGGAGGCGCGAACTCATTCAAGATCTGTCCGAACGAGGGGATTACCCTGGGTGGATGCGAGCCTTCGCCGCAAACGGCTGCGTTGATTCCGTTCGCTCCTGACAGTGCGAAGAACTATGAAGTGGGCGTGAAGGGCATCATCCTCGGCCGCTTCCGTTACAGCGCTTCGGTGTATCGGGTCGATTGGCACAACATCCAGTTGGATGCCTACGCCCCGGTCACGGGTATTCAGATCGTCGTGAACGGCGATAACGCACGTAGTCAGGGTGTCGAGCTGGAAGTCCAGGCGGCCGTCACCAACAATCTGTCGGCTACGATCGGTGGCAGTTACACTGACGCCAAGCTGACCGAGGATTTCATCCGGGCCAACTTTGTTGGCCAAAAGGGTGATCGACTGCCGTTGGTGCCCAAGACCCAGGTCACAGCGGCGCTCGACTATGTCGTGCCGCTGGAACAAGAGCGGGAAGTCTCGTTCCACGTGGACGCTGCGTACCGGAGTGACGTCAATACCTCCGTCAATAACCTGCAAGCGTCGACTGACTCCGACACGGGCGAGACAGTCATCGGTGAGAACACTTACTCGACAAACTTCCGGCACCTGGGTGGGTTCACCACTCTTAATGCGGGTGTGGGGTTCCAGGCGAGCAAGGAGTGGAAGGTCCGCTTGTACTGCAACAACCTGACCAACCAATTTGGGATCACGACCTGGTCGGTGGCACGGCAACCGGAGCAATCCACGGAATACGTCACCCGGCCGCGTACTGCCGGTGTCAATGTCACCTACAGTTTCCACTAGTTTGTTTCGTCGGTGGGCTAGCATAGGCATATTGCTCGCCGCACAGGTGGCCGTGGGCGACGAGGATGGGCCTGCTGTTGCCCCGGGCGCCGGAGCCAGGCAGCCTGCTGCGAGCACACTGACAGTGGGCGCGGTGGAGTTGCATCGCTGCGATACGGGGGCGCCCTGGTGCGGCTACCTGACGCGTCCGTTGGGCGCCGGCACGGTCTCAATTTACTTTGAGTTCTATCCCCACACGGGGGAGGGAAAGGCGACCGGTACGCTCGTCGCAACTGAGGGCGGTCCGGGGTATCCGGCCACCGAGTCGCGTGACGAGTACCTGGAGCTGTTTCGTCCCTTACGCAGCACACGCGATGTTGTCTTGATGGACAACCGCGGTACCGGCCGCTCAGGTGCGGTTGATTGCCGTCCATTGCAAACCGACCCGGCACTCACGGAGGCAAACATCGGGCGTTGTGGTCGCTCCCTCGGCGCGAAGGCAGGGCAATACAGTTCAGCGCTCGCTGCGGATGACCTCGCAGCTATCCTGGACGCTCTGGGGTCGGGGCCTGTGGACCTTTACGGTGACTCGTACGGGACGTTCTTCGAGCAGATGTTTGCGGTTCGGCATCCAGACAAGCTGCGTTCGATCATCCTCGATGGTGCGTACCCGCTCGATGGCCCCGACTACGCCTGGTATCCGAATTACGCGCCGGCCATGCGCGAAAAATTCGAGCTGGCCTGTGAGCGGTCGACCGGCTGCAGTCGCTTGCTTGGCAGCTCGATGGAGCACATGACACCCGCGTTGGAGGCGCTGAGGCGCGCGCCCGTTGCTGTCAAGGCGCGAGACAGCGATGGGAAGCTGCGGAGCTTCACTGCCAACGCGACTCAGTTGGCGACGGTGATGTTCGGAAGCGCTCCAGCCTACGCAAGCGTCAGGGAAACAGATGCTGCGGCTCGCGCTTTTGTCGCCGGTGACACCGCGCCGCTGTTGCGACTCATGGCTGAAACGCAGGCCAGCGTTGATTCGCGCGATGAAACGCGATCAGCGGCGCGATTCAGCTCGGGGTTGGCGGCCGCTGTGATGTGTCAGGATGCCCCGCAGATATTTGACATGAGCCTGGATCCGGCCCGGCGGGCGGCGGGACGAAGTGATGCCATCGCTTCACGCAAGCGCTCGGCCCCGGATACCTACGCGCCGTTTACGATAGACGAGTATCGAGCAATGCCCCTCGACTATGCGTTTCTCGATCAATGTGGCAGTTGGCCGGCGCTTGAAGTCGCTTCCATGGCGAAGCTTCGCAGCGCCCCGTATCCCGACGTGCCGGCTCTGGTGATCTCAGGGGATCTGGACAACATGACTCCGGTGGCAGACGGCACGCTGGTGGCGAAGCATTTCCCGCAGGGTCACCAGCTCGTGGTGCCCAATGGGTTTCACGTCAACGCCTTGGCGCATTCCCGCAGTGGTTGTCCGGCGGATATCGCTCGTCACTTCATCGAAACGCTGCAGATCGGAGATACGAAGTGCCTGGCCTCGATTCCTGAGGTGAGGGTTCTGCCGGGGTTCG
>Ga0268266_10002515_pt1 | contig 19525 bp, 25 predicted proteins | sample KBSS13metaG_FD_190356 | JGI IMG/M metagenome (GOLD analysis project Ga0268266, IMG submission 190356) | Switchgrass rhizosphere microbial communities from Kellogg Biological Station, Michigan, USA - KBS S1-3 metaG (SPAdes) (version 2) | ecosystem: Host-associated > Plants > Roots > Rhizosphere... | reverse complement strand
GGGCGGCGCTTCCGGTCGATCGCCAGATTCATGACGATACGGTAAAGCCACGTGGTGAACCGTGCATTGCCGCCGCCGCCCAGCGGCCGCCAGCGCGCCGCATGCGACCAGACGCGGGCGAACGCCTCCTGGGCGACCTCCTCGCCGTCGGCGCGCGATCCCATCAACCGGGTCGCCAGACCGACCGTCCGCGCCAGATGCCTTTCGACAAGGCGCGCGAAAGCGAGCTGATCGCCGGTCGCTATCGCGGCCATCAGCGCCTCGTCCGATCGCGGTTCGGCCATCGGCAAGCGGCTCAATTTTGGTCCCGGGCCGCTCGCGGCCCGTTTGAAAGCGGCATTGGATTGCATCGTCGTCCTGGGAACTTGAACGGCGGACGCGTGTCAACCCTGCGTTCCCCTAAAATCCGCAAGATCATGACAAGATTTCTTCCTTGCCTACTATATCTAGCAGTAATACGATCAGTGCTGTTGCGATGTCGGACGCCACATAGGGAGAGTAGCATGGAGTGGAGCAGCGAACGGATCGAGCAACTTCGGTCCTTATGGCACGACGGGCTGAGCGCCAGCCAGATCGCCACACATCTGGGTGGGATCACCCGCAATGCCGTCATCGGCAAGGCGCATCGCCTTGGCCTGACCGGCCGTCCGTCGCCGATCAAGAACCGGTCCGTCGGCGTCTCCCGGCCGCGCCCGCCGCGCCGGCCGCGTGTCGAGCATGTGCCGACGCCGCGCGCCGTTGCCGCCGCCCCGGCGGTCCATCAGCATCGCCATGTCGAGCCGCCGCCGCCAGTTGAGCTGGAAGACATGCCCGGCGCAACGATCCTCACCCTGACCGATCGCATCTGCAAATGGCCGATCGGCGACCCGCGCCACCCCGATTTCCATTTCTGCGGCCGCGCCTCGGCCGAGGGGCTGCCCTATTGCACGGAACACGCCAGGCGCGCCTATCAGCCGCCGGCCCGCCGCCACGGCGAGCGCGACGACCACGCCCAGCGTCAACAACTTCTCCGCCGCCAGGCCATGCGCTGAGCAGGGAAATAGCCGGGCCAATAACCTGGTAAATAAAAAGGCCGGTGGGCTCGTACCCACCGGCCTTTTCCGTTTTCGGTCCGGCTGGTCAGCCGATTGCCTTGCCCAGCTGATCCGCCAGGGTGTCGAGGAAGACCTCGGTCGTCTGCCAGGCCTGGTCCGGCCCGATCAGGATCGACAGATCCTTGGTCATGAAGCCGGCCTCGACCGTCGAAACGCAGACCTTCTCCAGCGTGTCGGCGAAGCGCACGACTTCCGGCGTCTCGTCGAACTTGCCGCGATATTTCAGGCCCTGGGTCCAGGCGAAGATCGAGGCGATCGGGTTGGTCGAAGTGTCCTTGCCCTGCTGCCACAGGCGATAGTGGCGCGTGACGGTACCGTGCGCCGCCTCGGCCTCGACCGTCTTGCCGTCCGGCGTCAGCAGGACCGAGGTCATCAGCCCCAGCGAACCGAAGCCCTGGGCCACCGTGTCGGACTGGACGTCGCCGTCATAGTTCTTGCAGGCCCAGACGAAACCGCCGTCCCACTTGATCGAGGCGGCGACCATATCGTCGATCAGGCGATGCTCGTAGGTCAGGCCCGCCGTCGCGTACTGGTCCTTGTAGTGCTTGTCGAAGATCGCCTGGAACAGGTCCTTGAAGCGGCCGTCATAGGCCTTGAGGATGGTGTTCTTGGTCGACAGATAGACCGGATAGCCGCGCTGCAGCCCATAGACGAAGCAGGCATGGGCGAAGCCTTCGATCGACTCGTCCAGGTTGTACATGCCCATCGCCACGCCCGAGCCGCCGAAATGGTAGACCTCGTGGCTGATCGCCTCGCCGCCGCCCTCGGGCTCGAAGGTCATGGTCAGCTTGCCGGCGCCGGGGATGCGGAAGTCGGTGGCGCGATACTGGTCACCGAAGGCATGGCGGCCGATGACGATCGGCTTGGTCCAGCCGGGGACATAGCGCGGCACATTCTTGCAGATGATCGGCTCGCGGAAGACGGTGCCGCCCAGGATGTTGCGGATGGTCCCGTTCGGGGACTTCCACATTTTCTTCAGCTTGAATTCCTCGACGCGGGCCTCGTCGGGGGTAATGGTCGCGCATTTGACGCCGACGCCGTATTTCAGGATGGCGTTGGCGGAATCGATCGTCACCTTGTCGTCGGTGCGGTCTCGCTCCTCCATCCCCAGGTCGTAATAATGCAGGTCGACATCGAGATAGGGCAGGATCAGCTTGTCTTTGATCGACTGCCAGATCACGCGCGTCATTTCGTCGCCGTCGAGCTCGACAACGGGTTTCAGCACCTTGATCTTCGACATCGATATCATCCTTCGGCAATGGCGGCAGGGCCAGTTATTGAGTGTGCCCCGATTACGAGCGGCCGCACCTTAGCGGCGGCTTCTGCACGATGCGAGACCGGTGCGACAATGTCGCGCCGGTCGTTTATTAAGTGAATGAACCTGCCGCGTCGACCCCCCGGCCGTCCGCCAGCGCCGTCAAGACGGCAGGAATGTCCGCGACCTCGCGCAGCAGCCCGGCATGCTGGGGCCGGATGAAGCCTTCATCGACCGCATGTCGCAGCACCGCCAGCAGCCGGTCCCAGTATCCGTCGATATTCGCCAGGATGATCGGTTTGCTGTGGAGGCCGAGCTGCTTCCAGGTCAGCATTTCCAGCATTTCGTCCAGCGTGCCGGCGCCGCCCGGCAGGATCACAAAGGCCTCCGACCGGTCGAACATCATCTTCTTGCGCTCATGCATGGTCTTGACCACGATCAGCTCGGTCAGGGTCTGGTGCGCCACCTCCATATCGGCGATATGGCTCGGAATGATCCCTGTAACCCTGCCGTCGGCCGCCAGCGCTGCATCGGCCAACAGCCCCATCAACCCGACCCGTCCGCCGCCATAGACGATTTCGATGCCCCGTTCGGCTGCCGCGCGGCCGAGCTCGACGGCGGCATCCTTGTAGGACTGTGCGACATCGGCAGACGACGCGCAGTAGACGCAGATGGAGGATGGGAGAGACATTGAAACCCGAGGTTTGTTTGGTGGCCGGCGGAGGAGTCTGCTAGCGACTCCGTGAGTACAATATTATGTGTATCCGGACTATGCGTATCCGATAGTCACCCCGCCATCGCGAATTCCCGCCGATATGCTTCCCATGCTTCAACTGAAAGGCCCGACAAACATGCGCTTCAAGGTCACGACGCTCGCCATCCTCGTTGCCGGAGCGGCGCTCACCGTGTCAGGCGGATATCTTTCCGCCGCGGATCCGAGCCTGACCGGGATCATCAAGGCGCGTCAGGAGAAGCTCAAGGACCTGGGCGAGCAGATGAAGACGATCGGCGGCCAGGCCAAGAGCGGGAAGCTAGACCGCAAGGTGATGGCCGACGCGGCCGCGAAGGCTGTAGCCTACTCCAAGGAGATCCCGACCTGGTTTCCCAATGGCACCGGCCCCGAAGCCGGGGTGAAGACCGCGGCCAAGCCGGAAATCTGGGCCCAGCCTGACGATTTCAAGGCCGCTGAGGAAAAGCTGCCGCCCGAGGCCGAGAAGCTGGCCGAGATCGTGGCCAACGGCGACACGCCCGCGATCTTCGCCCAGTTGCAGGCCACCGGCAAAACCTGCCAGGGCTGCCATAAGCAGTTCCGCGTCAAGGACAAGGACGAGTAACGCGTCGTCAGCAGAATGCAGACTTCGTCTGAACGCCCGGACCCGGAACCCCGCGTCCGGGTCTGGGACCTGCCCGTCCGGCTGTTCCACTGGCTGATCGTTGCGCTGTTCGGCTTTTGCTGGTGGTCGGCTGAAAACGATCACCTCGATTGGCACATGCTGTCCGGCTATGCGGTGCTGACGCTGGTGCTGTTCCGCATCTATTGGGGGTTCGCCGGCAGCGCCACCGCCAGGTTCCGCAGCTTTCTCAGGGGACCACGCACTGTCGTCGGCTATGTGCGGGATCTGTTCGTGCGGTCGGAATCGGTGGCCTTCGGCCATAATCCGATGGGCGGCTGGAGCGTTATCGCGCTCGTCTTCCTGCTACTGCTCCAGACCATTCTTGGCCTATTTGCGATCGATGTCGACGCGATCAATGCCGGGCCCCTCGACGTGCTGGTCAGTTTCCGAACCGGGCGCTGGTTCGCCCATCAGCATGGGCGGGTGTTCGACTTGCTGGTGATCCTCAGCGGCCTGCATGTGGCTGCGGTGCTGTTCTATTGGCTCTATCACCGCGAGAACCTCATCGGCCCAATGATCACCGGCCGGCGGCGTTTGCCGCCCGATTCGCCGCGGCCGCAGCTCTATTTCGCCGGGTGGTGGCTGGCGATCCCCGGCCTGCTGGTGGCGGGGCTGCTTGTCGCATGGGTCGTTCTAGGGCGGTTTTAGAGACGCTTAGGGGTTGATCGAACCGGGTCGGGAGAATATCGGTTAAATCACTGTTGATGGCGCCCATCCCCCGGGCGCCGGGGAAATGAAAATCGATCCGATAAACCGGAGCTTTCCAATGCATGACCGTCTTCGCCGTGGCTCTATCGCCGGCGCCATCGTCGTTGGGTTTTTCGGTTTCGCGGGCGCCCCGGCGTTCGCCCAGGATCCTGCGCCCGCTCCGGCCCCCGCTTCACCTCCCGCGGCAGAGCCGGCTTCGCCTGGGGACGCGCTGGTCGAGAAGGGCAAGTACCTGGCGACGGCCGGCGACTGCATTTCCTGCCATACCCGCCCGGGCGGCGAGGAATTCGCCGGCGGCCTGCCGCTGAAGACGCCGTTCGGCACGATCTACACCGCCAACATTACCTCCGATAAGGAGAGCGGCATCGGCAACTGGACCGAGGAGCAGCTGAAGAAGGCGATGCGCGAAGGCGTTGCCGACGACGGCGACCACCTCTACCCGGCCTTTCCCTACACCGCCTATACCAAGGTGACGGACGAGGACATCCACGCGATCTACGCCTATCTGAAGACGCTGAAGCCGGTAAAATACAGCCCACCGGCCAACGAGATGTCGTTCCCCTACAGCATGCGCAGCCTGCTCGGCATCTGGAACAGCCTGTTCCTGACCCCAGGCCCGTACAAGCCTGACCCGGCCCAGTCCGAGGAATGGAATCGTGGCGCCTATCTGGTCCAGGGGCTGGGCCATTGCGGCGCCTGCCATACGCCGCGCAACCAGCTGGGCGGCGAGCGCGCCAGCCTGGCGCTGACCGGCGGCACCTATAACGACGCGATCATCGACTCCGTCCATGAGCAGGAGATCGTCAAGCAGGACAAGGACATGATCCGCCCCTGGTCGGCGGTGAACCTCACCTCATCGCCGCAGGGCCTGGGCGTCTGGTCGGTGGAAGAGATCGCCGCCTATCTGAAGACCGGGCACAATGCCCGGGCCGGCGCCTATGGCCCGATGGCCCAGGTCGTGACCAACAGCACCTCCAAGCTGACCGACGCCGACACGCATGCGATCGCCGTCTATCTGAAGAGTCTGCCGCCGGCGACGCAGAGCGACGACAAGGCGCCGAGCCCGGAGCAGATGCAGAAGGGCGAGATCGCCTATACCGTGCGCTGCGGCGACTGCCACCTGCCGACCGGCCTGGGCAGTCCGCGCACCGCCGATGCCGATCCGACCAAGGTGTCGCCCCCTCTGGTCGGCAACCCGGTCATTCAGGCGCACGATCCGGCGACCCTGATCAACACCATCCTGTATGGCGCGCATGAGGACGTGCTGAACGATCAGGCTTGGCCGAAGATGCCGGGCTTCGAGCTCGATTTCGGCCTCGGCATGGATGACGAGCAGATTGCCGCGCTGGCGACTTATATCCGTAACAGCTGGGGCAATAAGGCGCCGGCGGTCGATGCGAAGGATGTCGCCAAGCAGCGATAAAGGGGTGGGCTAGGGCCTGCTACCCGCAGGCCCTAGGGATGAATCTCGACGGTGACGCCGTCGTCGGTAAGCCGCCAGACCTCGTCCATGTCGGTATTGTTGAGGGCGATGCAGCCCGCCGTCCAATCCTTGAGCAGGTTGGCTTTGCCCTCATGATTGAGGATGTTGGGCTCGCCGTGGATCAGGATGTTGGAGCCGGGGTCGACATTCAACGCCGCCGCCCGCTCGATGTCAGTGGTTTCGGGATAGGAAATGTGCATCGACAGGTGGTAGTCGCTTGCCGGGTTGCGCCGGTCGATGAAATAGGTTCCCTCGGGTGTCTTGCCGTCGCCGCGCACGAGTTTCGGGCCTACCGGGTTGCGGCCGAGCGCGATATGATAGCTGCGGATCACCTCGCCCTTGCGCAGCAGTTCAAGCTTACGCTGCGACTTGAAGACGAGGATCCGGTCGGCCTTGGGCGTGCCGAGGTTTTCCCAGTCGGGAGCGGCCGGCGCCTGGGCCGGTGGCGCGTTCGGGGGCATGGGGGGAATCGCAGTGCCGGCCGCATGGGCGCCGGCATGGATCAAAAAGCCGGAGACGGCGATTACGGACAGCAGATACGATTTGCTGGAACGGGCTGGGCTCAAAAAATGTCTCGGCAACATGATATAACCAGGTCCACGACTCACTATCTCATTGAGTATTTTTTAACCTGAGTGGGTTACTATGACCAGTGTCTCGCGATTGTCTTACGTGGTAACTCTTTTGGCGGCCGTGTCGTCCGCGCCCCTGGCCGGCGCCAGCCCGGCTCTGATCGGGGCGCCGACGGTCCACCGGACCACCGGCGACGACACCCTGCTGGAGATCGCCCGTCAGTACGATGTCGGCTATGTCGCCATCATCGCTGCCAATCCGGTAATCGACCCCTGGGTGCCGGGTGCGGGCCGCGAGCTCAAGGTGCCGACCCAGCATTTGCTGCCGCAGGCGCCGCATGAAGGCATCGTCGTCAATATCGCGGAGATGCGGCTCTATTACTTCCCCACGCCGGATGGAGAGCCGCTGACCTTCCCGATCGGCATCGGCGATGAAGGTACCGCGACGCCCAGCGGCCAGACCCGCATCGTCCGCAAGGCCGCCCACCCGACCTGGTACCGGACCAAGAGCGAGATCGCGAACAAGCCCTGGATGCCCAAGGTCGTGCCGCCGGGACCGGACAATCCGCTCGGCGCTTATGCGCTCTATCTCGGTTGGTCGTCCTATCTCATCCACGGCGTCGACGACTGGCGCCGCGTCGGCCGGCGCGACAGCCGCGGCTGCATGGGCATGTACGACAAGGACATCGAGACGATGTACAACGCGGTGAAGATCGGCACCAAGGTGACGGTGGTGAACCAGCCGGTGAAGCTGGGCTGGGTCGGGGATCAGCTCTATCTGGAGGTGCATCCCACCCCGCGTCAGGCGAACCAGCTCGAGCTCGACAATATCGACGATTTCGAGGATCCGGCGGGGATCACAAAAACAATTTTGGCCGCTGCCAAGGACTCCGCCAGCCGGTTGGACTGGGCGGCGATTCGGCAAGCGGCCAAAGATCGTAGCGGGATCCCGGTCGCCATCACCCGCTGACGAGGGATCAGGCAGCCAGGAAAAGGACTTCGCCGAAGCGAAGCCCTCCCTTGCACAATTATTTGTTGCGCATGCCACGGCCAGTCGCGTGCGACTGGGTCATGCTGGCCTGGTCGGCAGCCTGCTGGGCGGCCTTCGCGGCGTCGGCAGCCTGAGCCGCGCTGCGGGCAGCGCTCTCAGCAGCCATCTTCGCATCCGAAACGTCCTTGGACATTTTGTCCATCTCGGCCTTGTCGGCATTGTTCGTGCACGCCGGGACAACAGCGGTGGCCGCGAGCAGGATGGCAGCGGCGCTGAGCTTTTGCAGGATTGTCGTCATTATATCCTCTTTTCATTCCAGGGTGGGCTTGCCAAAAAAAGTCGGTCGAGCCACGGTGGCTCTATATAGCAACTAGTTTGTACTGTAAATCCTGTGTATTCGTAAAAAGGTCCAGATTCCGCGCATTTCCGCCCTTTTCGTGGCCATTTTGACACGCTCCGGCCTGATCAGCCCAGGGAGCGAGTCAATATAGTTTAAAGCGAATAGTTTGTAACATTTATGCCTAAATCTTTGTTCCCGACATAATCTGGCCACAATCCTTTCGCGCCGATCCGCACCGCGACGCACGAATCGCTGTATCTAGGCGGCGAAAGTCTTGGCGTAGATCGCGGGATCGAAGCCGACCACCAGCGCGCCGTCCACATCCAGCACCGGCCGCTTGATCATCGAGGGCTGGGCGACCATCAGCCGGATCGCTTTCGCCTCGTCGATGCCGGCCTTGTCGGCATCGGGCAGGCCGCGGAACGTCGTGCCGGCCCGGTTCAGCAGCCTCTCCCAGCCGACCGCGCCGGCCCAGCCCTGCAGCCGGCCGGCATCGATGCCCTGGGTCTTGTAGTCGTGGAATTCGTAGTCGATCCCGGCCGTCTCCAGCCAGGTCCGCGCCTTCTTCATCGTGTCGCAGGCCTTGATCCCATAGATCGAAACGGTCTTTGCGGTCGCCATGGTTTCGTTCGACTCGGTAATATGATGGCATGACGTTACGGCACGCGGGCTGTTGGGCAAAGTGCGGAAGGCGGGCGGAAGATGGTGAAATTCGACAGGGTCATCGCACTTGCCAGCGCTAACAAGGGTGGGATGGCGGCGCTCGAGGAATTGCTGGCCATGACAAAATCGGCGTCGCCGGCGGTGATCGCCGCGATCCCCGACGACCGCCTGCTGTCGGAGATGAGCCGCCGCATCTTCCAGGCCGGCTTTTCCTGGAAGGTGGTCGACGACAAATGGCCGGCCTTCGAGGAATTGTTCGCCGGCTTCGAACCGCGCGTCTGCGCCGCGATGCCGGAGGAGCGGTTCGACGCGCTGCTCAAGGACGGGCGCATCATCCGCAACGCCGCCAAGATCCGCTCGATTGTCGCCAATGCCGGTTTCATCCTGGAGCTGGCGGCCGCCAAAGGGGGCAGTGCCAAGGGGGGCAGCGCCGCCCGCTTCATCGCCGACTGGCCGGACAGCGACTATATCAGCCTGCTCGACCTGTTCGAGAAACGCGCCAGCCGGCTTAGCGGCCAGGCGGCGATGCGTTTTCTCCGTTCGATCGGCAAGCCTGCCTTCATCACCACCAACGCCGTCGTTACCGCGCTCATCCGCGAGGGCGTGCTGACCAAGCCCGCCGTCGGCAAGCGCGACATGAAGACGATCCAGGACACGTTCAACGCTTGGTCGGCTGAATCGGGCCGCGACCTCACCGAAATCAGCCGTATCATGGCGATGAGCGTGGTCGAGGACGCGCCGCCTCTGTCGAAATATTACACGCGAAGCATGCGCTGACGTGACCCGGTCTCGCGCGCACCCTCCAGCGTCAGCAGCTGCGCCTTGGTCTCCAGCCCGCCGGCGAAACCCGTCAGGTGTCCGCTGGAGCCCAGCACGCGGTGGCACGGCGCGATGATCGAGATCGGGTTGCGGCCGTTGGCGGCGCCGACCGCGCGCACGGCCTTCGGGGCGCCGATCTGGCGGGCGATCTCGGCATAGGTGCGGGTCTCGCCGAATGGGATTTTGAGCAACGCCGCCCAGACCGTTTTCTGGAAATCGGTGCCGGCGAAATCGAGCTTGAGGTCGAATTCCTTGCGCCGGCCGGCGAAATAGTCCTTCAGCTGCCGCTCGGTCTCGACCAGGACCGGATGGTTCGGGTCCTCGCCAACGATATTGAGCCGCACCCGCCCCGGCCGGTCGTTCTCCCACAGGATCGCGGCCAGCCCGTCGTTGGAGGCGATCAGCTTCAGCGCGCCCACCGGAGATGGGACGATCTTGTAGACATAGTCCTTCCGCAGGCCGTGGCTCATGTCCGTGCTCCCAAAACCCGAACGATTAAAATCCGAACGACTGCTGCGCCGGGGGCGGCGGGGCCAGGCTGACGCCCTCCAGTTCCAGCATGCGGGCCTTGGCGGTCGAGCCGCCGGGGGCGGAGAAGCCGCCCAGCTTGCCGCCGGCGGCAAGCACACGGTGGCAGGGGATGATCAGCGGCACCGGGTTCTGGGCCATTGCCTGGCCGACATCGCGCGCCGCCTCCGGCCCGGCGCCCAGCTCCTTCGCCAAAGTGCCATAGGTGGTGGTGCGGCCCCAGCCGACTTGGCGCGCTCTGGCATAGATCTGCCTGAAGAACGGGTCTTGGGCCCCGAGGTCGAGCGTGACGCCGGAGAAATCGATCGCCTCGCCGGTGAAATAGCGTTTTGCCGCCTCGATCGCCCGCGCTACCTCGGCCGGCGGCGTGGCGGGCACGGCGTCCGGCGCGCGGCGCAGCATCAGATGCTCGGCCGCGTCGGCGGTGCGTGTCGGCAATTGGAAACGCGTGATTCCAACGCCGTTCCAGCCGATGCCGCAGAACCCGCCGGCGGTTTCGAAGATTGCGTAATGCTGTGTTGTCTGGGTCATGGTTGCCCCCGAAAGCCCGGGCTCAAGGATGGCGCAGCTTCGCCGCCCGGCCCGTTTCGATATGTGTTTTCGAGCATCGGAAAATAACCCGGCGCGCGCCGCAGAAAAATCCGTTCCTTGCTCTCGAATTCCCAGCGCCCCTCAGCCGCGCAGCGGCCAGCGCCCCAGATGCTGGTGCCGGCCCTTGCCGTACCAGCTATAGACCAGCGCGAATTCACGCACGGTCCAGCCGATCGGCTCGTCCAGGAAAGTCTCGTCGACAGCCCGCCGGTCATAGAGCAGGGTCATGTGCGGCGTGTAGGCACCCGGTGCCTTCCCATCATAGTCGTTGGCCCTCAGCGCCGTGAGCAGTGCCTTCTGCAATTGCGTGAACCCGCCCTGCCCCTCGCCACAGCGCAGCACCAGGGGTTGGTTCCCGCCGGGACGGCCGAAGCTCTGCAACCGGTTGAAAGCGACGTCGAACGGCTTCGCCACCACCGATTCCGCGGCCCGCATGGCGGCGGAGACGTCGTAGTCCAGCAAGGTGGAGTAATCCGCGATCGGCGTCGTCGTCACATGCAGCCGCGACGTCGGGATCAGCCGCCCCGACAGGCCATGTCCGGCGCGCAGCTCCGTGGCCAAAGCCTCGATCCGGTCGGCGACCTCGGGCTCGGGCAGGATGGCGAAAAACAGGCTGTTGCTCCCCAATTCCCGCGTCTTGGCCGGCCATTTCGGCCGCGGCGGTTCGAGATCCATCGAAAACTGCATCGCACTGCCCTGGGCGGAGGCCACCCTCCGCGAGTCTCGTTTGGCAATCTCCGTATGTAGCATCATAGCGGTGCGCGCAAAGCAAGCGTCGCCGATGTGGCAGAAATGACCGCCGCGCGCTCTGTGGTGAGATATCGGCCATCTTGGCGGCTTGGCAGGTCCTTCGAATTCACTTGACCGCAGCGCTCGCCCAAACAAGAATATAAATAGAACATAAGGCGTCTTTGCCGATATTGCCGAGCGACGCTCAAGCGGGACCGTTGCCATGACCTACAGCCTGGACCTGTTCTTCAAGCCTGCCGTCGATCTCAAGCGGATCAACCGGTATTTCCAAGATCGGAGGTATTTCAGCCTGGCGGGGAACGATGCCGTATATGAAAATCCGGACACGAAGGTCGGTTTTTCCTTCACGTTTCGACTCCGCAGGAACCTGCTGCTCAGGCAAGTCGCCGTCTCTGCCGAGTTTGAAATTAAGTACGGACGCCCGTCCTGGTTCGCTGACGAGGCCGAGATCGAGCTATCGGCTTTCACGGCGGCGTTTGGGCCGCGCATTGAGGATTCCCAGATGCGCGGCATGGCGAAAGGACCTTATTCGGGTGATAGGTTCTTGCGCGCCTGGGACTTTGGAAATTCGTTCACTGTCCGACAGATATTTGTCGACAAGCCCGATTTCCGCATGGCGACGCTTCCAAGCGACAGGCTACGTGCCATCTGGGCCTGGAATTATCGCCGGGCGGCAGAACATGAGATCAGCGGGAGACGACGGTTCACGCCTTTGATCCAATTTATCGGCATTGAAGGCTGTTTGCACACGATGGCGCTTTGGCCGCGCGGGATGCCGGTCTTACTGCCGAAGGTCGACTATGTATTGGTCAGCCGGGAGGACGGCAACGACGAGCGCTTCGGCCTCGCGCCGTGGTCGGAGGTTCTGGAGGTCGTCGGGCAGAATCCGCGCTTCGATGTCACGAAAGATCCGATCAGCCTGGAATATTTCGATACGCCGCCGGCAATCACGAAATGGATGGAGAATATTCCATCGATCGATTTAAGGGCGCTGGAACGGTTGCCGGCCAGGCAAGTCTTCGATGCCGAGCTTGCCGCCGCTGCTCGCGAGTCCATCGCAATTGGCGAGATCGACGGCGCGATCACGATCAACCCGCCGCCGCGCGCTGCTGTTGCGGTTTAGCGATCAGAGATACTGCCCAAACCACCCCGCCGCCCGCTCCGCCGCGGCCTCATGAAACGGCCGGCCCGGATACAGCCCGAAATGGTCGCAGGGATAGATCTCCAGCGCTTTCGGCTCTTGGGCGCGTGCAAAGGCCTCGTGAACCTGGGAAATGGGGATGATGCCGTCATGCTCGGCGGCCTGGATCAGGATCGGCTTGGCCGCCAGGTCGATGAAGGCAGCCGGCAGGTATTCGGCCATGCGGGCGATGCTTTCGAAAGTCGTGTGGTTCACCCATCCCGCCTCGGTCGCCGGCGCGGAGGTGACGAACCAGTCCCACGCCTCGGCGCTGGGGAACACGCAGGGCTCGCCCTCGGGCGCGACGATTGGGATGCGGGCGCTGGGGTTGCCGGCGTTGCGCTGTCCGAAATCGTAGGCGAAGGCCGCGAGAAAGCCCGCGAAACCCTCCGCCCCGACGAAGCCAATGAGGGAGCGCGCCACCGACAGGGCCGGCACCTGGGCGACGATCGCCTTGATGCGTGGGTCCAGCGCGCCGACGAACAGCGCGTGGCCGCCGGAATAGGACGTGCCCCACAGCCCGATCCGTGCCGCGTCGATGCCGGGCTGGCGGGCGAGGAAGCCGATGGCGGCGCGCAAATCGTCATGCTGCTCCTGCGGCACGATCCGCCCGCGCTCGTCGCCGTCGCTGTCACCCAGGCAGCGGTAATCGAACAGCAGCACCGCGAAGCCCGCCGCCTGGAACCGCTCGGCGAAGCTCGGCAGGCCCATATGGCGGGTTGCCGAAAAGCCGTGGCTCATGATGATTGCAGGCATGGGCGCCGGCACGGGCCCAGTTGCCTTTGGGCGGTAAAGCCAACCGCGGCAGGTCATGCCGGCGCTGGTGAACGCGATGTCTGTGCGCATTCCTGGTTCCTCCCTCTATACGCCGGGGGGAGCGGAGTTGGACCAAGCAATGGCTATGGAACGCCGCATCATTCCGGCTTCACGCCCCATAACTGGGCATTCCTAGGCTCTGAAGTTAGCGGTCGCCGGTCCAGAGTGAACCGTGACGCCCGAATGCTCACGGCGAATCGGGCGGGGAGCTCGAAAAGCCCGCTCCCCATCATCGGCGTGGTGTGATCGGCGACAACTACGACTGCAAGGCAGCCCCGGAGACCATCGAGAGTAAGGTTGTACGATGCCATGCCGCCGGTATAGGTGGCGGTGGTAAAAAGAAAGTTATCGTAGGATCGGCAAAGGGAGGGTAGAGATGCATGCGCGATCTATTTTCTATATTCCTTTATGAGTGTCTCCAATCTCAGCAGATTACGACATGAATTTCCCTTTTTCATCCTGTGCGCAGGGGGATAGGGCCACGCAATTGCGGCTGAATGCTGCGTCACCAGGCGTTACTCAGCCCACCCGCTTCAGCCTGAGGGCCGACCAGTCGGCGTCGATGGCGATCTGGCTCACCGTGTCCAGGCCGTGGGCGGGGGCGGCGGTGTGGATCACGTCGCGGCTGAGATCGGCGGCGTGGCGAGAGGTGAGCTTGGGATAGGCCAGCCACAGGATGGCGTCCTTCCGCATCGTCTTCAGCAGCGGCGGCAACTGGGCATCGAAACGGGCGCGGTCGGCCACGAACAGCAGCACGACATCGGCCTGGGGCGCATCGGCCCTGGCCTCGGCCACACCGATAGCGCTGTCCAGGCCGGTGGGGGCGTCGATCACGGAGAGACGGCGGGAGCCCTTGACCTGCAGGCGCTCGGCAACGGGCTTGTCGGACATGGTGCCTCCATATTCAGACCCGCGAAGGCGGGAAGCCAAGCTAAGAATTTATCCGCAGATTACGCAGATTTCGCAGATTATGATTTTTTCGCTGCGTGGCTTTGGGCCGAAGGCGGTAATACTCGGGTTTAATCTACGAAATCTGCGTAATCTGCGGATAAAGAATTCTTCCTTGCACCTCACGCTCGCGACGACAGGACGAAGCGGTTGCCTTCGCTGTCCAGCATTACCGCGAACATACCCCACGGCGCGCGGGCGGGTGGGGATTCGAACTCGACGCCGCGCTGGGTCAGCTGCCGGTGCGTCGCCTCGACATCGTCGCAAGCCAGCGCGCCGCTGAAGCGGCCGCCGACCTTGTCCTCGTCGCCCGGCGGGGTGAACAGGACGAAGCGTGTGTCGGAATTTCCGATGCCGAGCTCTATCCAGCGTCGGTCGGGCCCGAAAGGCTGGTCGGTGATCAGGCGGAAGCCGAGCTTTTCCGTATAGAAGGCGAGTGCGCGATCCTGGTCGCGCGTCGGCACGCTGACGAATTTGATGCTAACGATCATAGGACGACCATGGGGGCTCTCCCCGAAATTCGGACTGCCGCGGGAAGGTAACGCCGGTTAGGATGGCCGGATAGTGGTTCCTTTAAGACTATAGTGATGAAGACACCGCAGACCCTGACGCTCGACTGGTACGTCCTCGACTCCCTGATGGCCGACCTCGTCGGCCACGACCGCCGCCCCAGCGCCTACATCCTCTACCTGGCGCTGGTCAGGCTCGGTGGCGCGTCCGGCGAAACCGGCATCAGCCTCCAGGGACTCGCCACCGCCACCGGCCTGTCGAAAACCGCCGTCCAGCGATCCGTGGCGCACCTGAAGCGGCGGGGGCTGATCGCGGTGGAGCGGGCGGGGCGGACCGAGGCGCCGCGCTATCGGGTGATGCGGCCATGGCGTCGGTGAGGCGGTGCCGTCGATTTCAATGCATCAATGTCCCATTAACCCCAACCCGTCGCCGGCACTCGGAGGGCGGCCTGCCCACGATCTTTTTGAAGGCCCGGCTGAACGCCGCCTCCGAGCCATAGCCGATCTTGGCGGCCACGGTGGCGATATTGGCGTTGCCGTTGGCCAGCAGGCCTGAGGCGATCTGCATCCGCCATTGGGCGAGATAGTGCATCGGCGGCACGCCGACCATCTCGGCGAAGCGTTCGGCCAGAACCGAGCGGGACAGGCCGACGTCGCGACCCAGATCCTCGATCGTCCAGCAGCGAGCGGGGTCGCCGTGGATCAGCGACAGGGCCTTGCCGACGAACGGGTCGCGCAGCCCGGCCAGCCATCCGGCCTGCTCCGGTGGCAGGCTCTCGATATAGCGGCGCACCACCTCGATGAACATCAGCTCGGAGAGCCGGGCCAGCACGCCCTCGCCGCCGGCGCGCCTGTCGGCGGACTCGCTGGTCGCCAGGCGGATGAACTGGCCGAGCCAGCCGCCGTCCGGGTTTTTCGGGTCGCCCGATTTGATGACGCGGGGCAGGTTGTCGATCAGCGAGATGAAGGGCTGGGCGTCGCAGGCCAGGAAACCGCAGACCAGCTTGGTCGAGACCGGGCCGTCGCTGCCGTAATTGACGGCGAAGGGCAATTGGCTGCCGGTGATCTCAGGCAGCGCGGCGGGCACGGGCGGGTCGGCGCGCAAGCCTGGGTCGCTCGCCATCACATGCGCATCGCCGCGGGTGAAGACGACCACCTCGCCCGCCTCGACCGGGATCGCCTCCGTCGCTGCCTCGCCGATGATGCTGGCGTAGCACCGGCCCTCGGTGACCACGTGATAGGAAATCAGGTGTTCCGCGCCGGCCAGGATCACCGGCAGAACCGCTTCGCGCGGCGGCTGCTCGGCCACCCATGGCGCCTTGCAGACGACATCGAAAAACGCCGCACCGGTCAACCTTACGGTGCGCAAGACATCAGATAATGCATCTGCCGACATTCCAATCCCCCATCGCCAACATGCGCGAAAATCGTCCTGCGATATTGAGGGGCTGTTGAATTTCGGACGCCCCGTCAAGCAACACGGACGCCCGATCATTCAATCCTATTCCGCCGAAGCCTAATTTTGCGGTCGACGCGAGGCCAATTCGCGATCGCAGACCTGGAATGATTGACAACCAATGCCCGGCATTTGCCAGAGGGATTTAGGAGTATTGCAATGGAGGTACATACACTTGCGCCGCAGACCGTCGATTTCTCTGCGATCAAGGGGCGCCAGCAGGCGGCCTGGGGTTCCGGCGACTATGCCATCGTCGGCACCACGCTGCAGATCGTCGGCGAGACGCTGTGCGAGGCGGTGGATCTGCGCGCCGGCCAGCGCGTGCTCGACGTCGCCGCTGGCAATGGCAATGCGACGCTCGCCGCCGCCCGCCGATTCGCCGAGGTGGTGTCGACCGACTATGTCGGCGCCCTGCTGGAGCATGGCAGCCGGCGGGCCGAGGCCGAGCGTCTGCCGGTCGCCTTCCGGGAGGCGGATGCCGAGGCGCTGCCCTTCGCCGACGCCAGCTTCGATGTCGTCCTGTCCACCTTCGGCGTGATGTTCGCGCCGAACCAGGCGCAGGCCGCGCGCGAACTCAAGCGCGTCTGCCGCCCCCGCGGCAGGATCGGGCTGGCCAACTGGACGCCGGGAAGCTTCATCGGCCAGCTGTTCAAGACCATCGGCCAATATGTGCCGCCCCCACCCGGGGTGAAATCGCCGGCGCTGTGGGGCGACAGGGTCCATCTCGAGGCGCTGTTCGGTCCGGGCGTGACGATCGCGGCGGCGAGCCGGACATTCGCTTTCCGCTATCGCTCGGCGGAGCACTGGATCGCGATCTTCCGCAACTATTACGGGCCGGTGGTGAAAGCCTTCGCGGCGATCGATCAGCTGGCGCGCATAGCGCTGGAGACCGATCTGCACCTGCTGATCGACCGATTCAACGTCGCCGACGACGGCACCATGGTCGTGCCCAGCGAATATCTGGAAATCGTCATCACCAAAGGGGCCTGACCCAGGGTCCGGTGGGCGGCCCCATTTGGGCACCTGCCGGGCTCAAAGCCCGACGCAATCCGCAAGCCGTTTTCATCGAGGGAATTGCCATGTCTTTGCTTTTATCTGCCCTGACCCGTTTCGCATCCTGCGTCATCCTGTTCGCCGTCATCCTCTATGCTCCCGCGCTGGTACACGCCTTCATGCTGCCAAAATGGGCCTGGCACGCCCGCAGCGACAGCGGGGTCGCCCGCCGCCAGCCGGCCAATGTCGCTTGTCCCCGCCGGCTGGCGGAGGCGGAGGCGGAGGTCATCGCAGTCCGCTATGGCGGGCCGCGCCGGACGCCGAAGCGCGCGGAACCGGCCGCATGCCGGCTGGCTGCCGCCTGGCGCGCCTGACGACGCCGGGTGGAGATCAAGCGCAGCCATGGCGCTGCGTGGACGACGCTCATCAACAGGTACATCGGGACCATTCCGGTCAGGGGCGATGCCGCGTTCGCGGCCGAGCACAGGCCGCGCATGCCGCCGTCCTCAAGGCCGGTGAGCAGCGCCATGACGGCGAAGGCCGGTGCGGCCGCGAAGGACAGCACGCGGTCCACGCCTGTCTTGAAACGCCGCGGAGGATGCACGGCGTCCCGCTGGCTCAGGGGCTTGGTATCGGCGGTCATTTCGGTTGCCCCGTGGCCAGTCCCTATTCGCCGGGCCTGCGGAACACCGCCTCGCCGGCATCGGACACCTTGACCCATTCCGGATCGGGGGCGGTGCCGGGGACGTAGCTGTCGTTCCAGTTCCACCATTTGTAGCGGCGCGTCTGGGGATAGCCCTCGGGCGAGTCCTCCCACTCCTCCTGGCGGCCGAGCGCCGTCATGTCGAGGTAGCTCCAGACGGTGCCTATCGCCTCGTCACCGCGGCCGTTGATGAAATAGGTGCGGAAGATGCGCTCGCCGTCGCGGATGAAGGCGTTGTGGCCGTGCCATTCATCCACCCCGAAATCGGCGTCGAAGCTGTCGGTGATCGTGTACCAGGGGATGTGGTCCCACCCCATCCGCGCCTTCAGCCGCGCGATATCGGCCTGCGGCGCGCGCGAGGCATAGGCCAGCGTCGTGTCGCGGGCATTCAGGTGGGAAAGATGCGAGACCTGGTCGGCGCCGAGGGAACAGCCGACACAGCCATGTTCGGGCCAGCCATGCACGTCCGGCTCGAAGAAGGCGCGGTAGACGATCAGCTGGCGCCGACCCTCGAACAGGTCGAGCAGGCTCGCTTTGCCGTTCGGCCCCTCGAAGACGTAGGCCTTGCCGACTTCCATCCAGGGCATCCGCCGGCGCTCGGCGGCAAGCGTGTCGTGGGCGCGCATCATGGATTTCTCCTTTACCAGCATCCGCTCGCGTGCGGCGTTCCATACGTCCGCTGGCACTACTGGCGGCGTGTTCATGCGGTGCAGGCCGTGTTCCCGGCCCTTCTCAGGTGATGCAATTGTGGTCATCGTAACCTCCCGATTTGAGTGATCCACTGTTATGTTAATCGCTTGCGATCTAATCGTGTACGATTGAAATTGATGAGTCAATACGCTTGCGATTATATCGCATACGATTATATGAAGACTCTCGATGAAGAACGGTTCCACCAAAAATCCCCGGCCCGAGCCCGCGGCGGAAGCCCCTCTGGAGCTTGAGGAGTTCCTGTGCTTCGCCGTCTATTCGGCCAGCCATGCCTTCAATCGCGTTTACCAGCCGCTGCTGAAGGACCTCGGGCTGACCTACCCGCAGTTCATCGTCATGGTGCTGTTGTGGGGCCAGGACGAACAGACGGTGGGTGAGCTCGGCCGGAAGCTCTTCCTGCAATCCAACACGCTGACCCCGATGCTGAAGCGGCTGGAAACGCTTGGCTATATAAGGCGAAGCCGGGATTTCGCGGACGAGCGGCAGGTCCGCATCACCCTGACGGAGGCCGGGCGAAAGCTGCGCGGCCAGGCGTCCGGCATCGTGCGCAGTGTCCGCGATGCAACCGGGCTGCGGGAACAGCGGGTCACGGAGCTGACGCAAGAGGTTGACGCCCTGCGCAGGGCGCTCGAAAGCCATAAGGCGACTTGATCCCGCCGACAGTGGCCTGCGTTACGTCGTCTTTCCCGACGCTATTACCTCGAAGGCGCGATCCACTTCCGGGCTGGGGGCGAAATCTTCCATTTCGAAGATCTGGCGCAGTTCGAGCACGTTGCCGGCGTCGGCCGGGCAGCGGCAGGCCCAGGCGATGGCCTCTTCGCGGGTCTTGGTCTGCCAGATCCAATAGCCGCCGATGACCTCCTTGGTCTCGGTGAACGGGCCGTCGATCACCAGCGGCTTCCCCTTGGGGAATTCGATGCGCGCCCCCTTGACCGGCGGCTGCAGCCCGTCGCCCGCCAGCATCACGCCGGCCTTGACCAGCGCCTCGTTGAATTCGGTCATGGCCGCGATGGCCAAGGCC
>Ga0268266_10002514_pt1 | contig 19542 bp, 13 predicted proteins | sample KBSS13metaG_FD_190356 | JGI IMG/M metagenome (GOLD analysis project Ga0268266, IMG submission 190356) | Switchgrass rhizosphere microbial communities from Kellogg Biological Station, Michigan, USA - KBS S1-3 metaG (SPAdes) (version 2) | ecosystem: Host-associated > Plants > Roots > Rhizosphere... | reverse complement strand
GGCCAACTGTCGTAGCCATATTCGCCAGGCCGTGGGATCGTATGAAAGACCCAAAGCAGCTTTCCAGTAACGACATCGAAGGCACGAATGTCGCCCGGAGGCGCGAGATAACCTTCTCCAGTTGCACTGCCAAGAATGAGGATGTTTTCAAAGACACGACCCGGTGTTCTGGACGCCAGAGGGCGGTTCCCTCTTTCGATACCGATCTTCAGGTCGAGCTTGCCGTGATCTGCGAAGGAGTCGACGAGCTTGCCGGTCTGCGCATCGATGGCCTGCAAGAATCCACCAGAAGAGACGAGGATGCGACGATCCTTGCGGTCTCTGCTCTCCCAGTAGTTTGCACCGCGCATTCCGGCAATACCCGCAAAGCGTGAAGGCGCGGCGCCGGGAGTTACAAAGGAGTGCGACCAAAGTTCTTCGCCTGTTGCAGCATTTACGGCCACAAGGGCGCCATGCTTAGCGGCGAAATATGCGACGTGATCGATGACAATAGGGCTGAAGGTGTAGCTAACGTCATCGTCATTCATATAGGTCCAGGCGACCTTGAGCTGCTTGATGTTACTCGTGTTCAGCTGCTTCAGCGCGGAATAGTGCGAGCTGTCAGAACTGCCGAGATAGTCCCGCCATGTGGTGTGGGGCTGCTGGGCAGAGGCGTTGATGAGCAGAGAGAAAAGGAGTGCGGGATAAACGAAGATAAACCTCTTCGTGAGAGTCTCTTGCTTGCTAAAGTAGATCGTCATCGAATATCCGCCTGTTTCTTCGCCGCGACAGATGCGCGCTTTGTCTGGCCCCAGTAGATGAAGGTTCCGAAGCGCGTAGAAGTAACAATGTCGACCGCGCCGTCCTTGTTTAGATCAGTGGCGAGCAGGTCAGATCCAACACCGCTATGCGTGTCGATAAGCTGCGGCACGAGTTCCGCTCCCCCCGGCGCTTTCGAGCTGCGAACAGTGCGATACCAGTAGAGGACGGGCGCTCCCGTCGGATCAGGATCGATGTTGGTGTCGAGATGGGAGAACCACCGCTTGCCTGCGATAAAATCAGGAACACCATCGCCGTCGATGTCGGCGTATCCCGTGCCGTGGATCTCAGAGAAAGTAACTCCGCCCGCATTTTTCGTGGACAAGTCATCCATCACCATGTGTTCGACGAACGATATCTCTCCGCTTCCGGATCGCTTTTGTTCAAACCAGGCAAGCCCCCATCCGTGGGCATCGAGAGAGGTGACAACGTCATTGAGACCGTCACCATTGACGTCGAAGACGGCCATTACCGCCCCACCGAAGATGCCCCTGCCATAACGCGAAAAGGCCTGCGGGTGAAATTTCCATTCTCCTGAGTCAACACCGGCCGCGGGTTGCTGCCACCATCCGTAAGCATTGAGGATGTCTAGCTTGCCGTCGCCGTTAACGTCGCCTACGCCAATGCCATGGGCAGTTCCGTAGCCAGCCTCAGAGACATCGTGATCCTTCCACTTGCCAGTTGGGGCCGCCGGGTCAGGCCTGGCGAATCGCACGTGGCCCGCGCCGGAGTAGATGACCTCTAGCTTTCCATCGCCATCGATATCACGAACGATCGCGATCTCGCTCTGAACGCCTGTGCCTACGGAAAATTTTTCCCAGCGGCGCTTCTCTCCCTTGGGATTCACATATAGGTCGATGCCGGATGGCCCTCCGAAAGAGACGACGATAACATCAGGCCAGCCGTCACCGGTGAAATCCGCGGCGTATTCCATATTGGTGCTGAACTCCGTGATTGGGTTGGCACCAACCGCATAGAAGATCTCACGGGAGGTTTTATAGTCCGGCCCAAAATAGATGTAGGGGCCGGCAACAACGTCGAGCACACCGTCGTGGTTAAAATCGGCTGCGGCTGTGCCCCACGATTGGAAGAAATCGTTGAGGCGCTGCTTTTTAAAGTTTGTGCCAACTTTCTCGTCATCGCGCCGCTTAAGCGACATATCAGCATATGCTGTGTCACGAAACTGCACGCTACCCTTCCCTCCAACATAAAGAGCTATGGGGCCGTAGGTCCCGTCTTCTGCAGTGGCTCCGTGCTGCGGTCCATTGTTGAGGAAGGAGCGGACAGTGTTGGTGTCGAGAAATATCTCGACCGAGTTCCAGTCATTCGTCCGAAGCGAAGTATCGGGAGCTTCAACCGGGAGCAGCACAGTTGGCTTAGGCCGGCGTGGGACATTGGCCGCCCGCTGCGATGGCGAAGGAGGCGGCGCTATGCGAATCAGGCCACCGCCCGCAGGAAGTTTGTCGCGTTTTGAGATTGAGCCATCATTGCCGACGGTAACAGCGTATGCGGGCAGGCCAGGCTCGGAGAGTGATACATAAACCCCCTTAAGACCCCCCTCCCCAGTCCTTTCAGAACGTAGAAGGATGCCTGCTTCACACTCCCCTTCGCAACGAAACTGTGTATAGGCGCTGACGTCCTGCAGGGAATCGTTCATCACGAGCCAGCCGTTACCACTGGACGCCGAACCAGTGATGATGCCATTCGCAGCCGTCCATTGGGCTTTTCCGACCTTACGCATTGCGCCTATCGATGAGCCCGTAAAGCGAAAGTCCGGTTTAAATGACGGACCGGATGCCAGCGCGGTGCAGGACAGCAAGCAGGCGGCAAACATTAGCTTCGAAACTCTCATTCAGAACTCCCGCAGACGATTAAGACAATATTTCTCTATACGCAATATCTCATGCTTAATACGCCACAAGAATATAGGATGTAAGACACTGAAACGTCAATGAGAATGGCATTGCACAAAGATGGGGGAAGGCGGGAATGGAGATGAATCACTTTTCGCGACGGGAATTTCTGGCTGCCGGTGGCGCATATCTTTCCAGCTACGCGGTTGCGCCGGACAATGCCGCCCCTATTACCGTCGGATCTGTGCTGTCCAGGATCCGAGAGAAGATCGGGATTCCATGGCGAGAGAAGACAGTGGACAACCCGCTGACAGGGTCCCCTGATACTACGGTGCGGGGCATAGCGACGACAATGATGGCCACGCTGGATGTAGTGCAACGAAGCGTAGCGCTGGGTAGAAATTTGATTGTGACGCACGAGACCCCTTTTTACCTCCACCAGGACCAGACGGACGATATCAAGAATGATCCGGTGCTGCAATTCAAGCTGGACTACTGCAAGAAACATGACGTGGCCATTTTTCACTTCCACGATCATTGGCACGCGTTCCACCCGGATGGGATTGCGCAAGGGATGATCAATCAATTGGGCTGGCAGAGCCATCTGGCCGACGCTGCCAATCCTAAACGGCTCACGTTCAACTCGGTCCCTCTGCGTGTCATTGCAACTCACCTGCAGACTGTTTTGGAGGCAGAAACGATTCGCGTTCTTGGCGATCCGGATCTGCCAATAAATAACGTGCAGACCAGCTGGGGCTATTGCGGCCGCGAGAACGGGATCAAGATCTTCTCCCAATCGGATATCGATGTACTGATCTGCGGCGAGACAAGGGAGTGGGAGCTTGTCGAATACTGCCAGGACAGCATCTCATCTGGAAACAAAAAGGGGTTGGTCTTGGTGGGGCACGTACTGTCCGAACAAGGCGGAATGATCCTATGCCGCGACTGGCTAAGAGGTTTCGTTCCGGAGGTGGCTGTAGATTTTGTTCCCACCAGGGAACCGTTCTGGAGCCCGCAACATCCGCGAAAGATATAGAGGCGCGCAAGCATGCAGACAGGGCTTACCGGAAAAACAGTGCTTATAACTGGAGCGGCCAACGGGATAGGCCGCGCTACGGCGATGGCGTTTGCGCGTGAAGGAGCAAAACTCGCCTTGATTGACAACGATGCGGCACAACTTGAAGCAACTGCCGATGAGATCCGCAAAGCGGGTTCAAAGGTTTGGACCACAGTGTCTGATCTGAGTACCGCTGCGGGATGTTCCGATGGCATTACTTCCCTGCTTCAGAAACTGCCTGACGGTGTGGACGCGCTCTTCAATAATGTTGGCATGGCCGATCCGAAACCCTTTGGCGAGATCACGGACGAGCAATGGCAGAGCTGTTTCCAGATCAACCTGATGTCTGCGGTTCGCGTGACACGAAAGGTGCTACCGTTGCTACATGAGAGGTCTGGTTCCTCGATTGTGATGAATGCATCCGACCTCGCGCGACAGCCTGAACCTGCTCCAGCGGACTATGGCGCAATGAAGGCGGCGATGCTGTCGCTGACGAAGAGCCTTGCGCGGACTGAGGCTCCGAGAATTCGGGTGAACGCGGTTGCTCCCGGTCCTATTTGGAGTACCTTCTGGTCGCGCCCCGGGGGGTTCGCCGAGGGTCTCGCGGGGATCCATGACATGCCCCCGAGACAGGCCGTTGATCACGAAATGAAGCTGCGCAAGCTGCCGTTGGAGCGGCTCGGTAATCCGGATGAGGTTGCGAACATTGTCGTGTTTCTCGCGAGCGATTTGGCTTCATACGTCACGTCGTCGGTGTGGGGCGTGGATGGGGGCAGCATTCGCAACATTGTTTAGCAGCAGCGGCTCTCTAAGGCTGTCCACACAATAGCCGAACGACGAGCCCGCGAACCGCTTGCTTAAAATCAGTGCATCGCGACCTGCTCACAGAGCTTGCTCGATAGAAAACCTGTTGGACAAGATACGACTCGAGAGAAGAGATCGCGCCAAACGAATTCCCGCAGATGCCTACGTTTCGCAACTACTCGTCAGTCTGTCGAGGCGGTGGGCGGGTAGTCAGGAGCGACGTTCTATGAGGAGTGGAATGCCGTCTCTTGGGCGCAGGCTGATCGCAGGGTTGAGGGCTATACCGAGCGATGCTCCTAGGGGTGGGCTCAACCTCCAGTCGCGCGCGATAGTCGCGAGGGAAAGGACTCCCTCCATCCATGCAAGGCCTTCGCCGATGCACTGACGACTGCCGCCGGCGAATGGAAAGAAGGCGAAGCGAGGTCGCGACTTTGCAGCCTCTTTAGCTTCAGGAGAAAAACGATCGGGATCGAAACGGAGTGGGTCAGGGTAGAAGCGGGGGTCGCGGTGGACGACGAACTGGGGAGCGGCAATGACACTTCCAGCCTGGATTTTGTAGCCGGCGATCTCGTAAGGCTCAGCACAGGTGCGAACGGTGACCCAGACGGGCGGGAAGAGGCGAAGGACCTCGGAGAAGACCTGGGTGGCGTAGGGGAGGCGGCTATAGTCATCGGCAGTGGCGGAGCGGCTGCCGAGGATGGCGACGGCTTCGTTGTGGAGGCGGGTTTGAATGTCCTGGTGCTGAGCAAGGCTCCAGAGCGCGAAGCTGAGGGCGTTGGCGGTAGTCTCGTGGCCAGCGAGGATGATGGTGAGGCACTCATCGCGGACCTGCTGGTTGGACATGGTGTCGGTGGGGTCTTCGGGGTCAACGGCCTGGAGGAGCATCGAAAGCAGATCGCCACGATCGCCGGGGGATCTGCGGCGCTCGTCGATCATGGGATAGATGATGGCGTCGAGGTCGGATTTTCCCTTCCAGATGCGCTTCATCGCCGGGATGGGGAGACGCTGGACAATGTCGGAGAACGGCATGAGTGCGAGGGGAAGAAGGCCCATGAATGCGTCGACCGAGGAGGAGATGCGCTGAACCTCTTCGCGGGACTGAACATCAAGGTCGAAGAGGCATTTGCCGACGATGCGTAGAGCTAGTTCCAGCATGTCGTGGTGTAGATCGCGGACAACGCCGGACTGCCAGCTCTGGGAGATCGCGGTGGCGTTCTGTCCGATGACTTCACCATAGGCTGCGATGCGCTGTCGCAGGAAGGCTGGCTGCGCAAGGCGGCGCTGCCGCATGTGGAAGGGCTCTTCGCTGGTGAGGAGCCCTTCGCCGAGGACGATTTTAGCGCGCTTCATGACGATACCGCGATGATGCTTGCTGACATCGCGGATGAGAAAGTCCTCGATCAGGTCGGGGTGGTTGAGTTGGAAGATGTGGCGATTGAAGACTTGGATATGGACGAGGTCACCGTAGCGCAGGGCGTAGTCGGTCATGGAATCGGTGGCATTTTGACGGAACATACGACCGGTGAGGAGACGCGGAAGAAACGGCGGCCCTGCCGGGTAGGTTGTGGAGGTACCGGGACGAATATCGAGTGCGACTGCGGTCATGCGGGGCCTCTGCCTTCGAGTTTAGATGCAAAGGTTCAGATGAGTGTGGGGTTCGCCGATATCTTCAGGAACTGCTGTTGATGCGGGTTATATGTCCTTGGGGATGGAGCCTATACGCCGACGGCACGCCCGGAACTATGCTAGTCGTCTTCTCGAACGAAGAAAGCGAGCGCCACGTCGACGCAAATTGCATATATGAGCGAGCAAAGCGCTCCACTATTTCGCCAACGGAATGAATAATCTGTTCATAATTTATCCACACCAGCGACCATTCCCATAGAAGCTCTAGTGGTGTATTCTTTCCCCTAGATATTCTATGTAGGCGAAAGAACATACATATGCCTCGTTCAAAAAAGGTTCCCGATTCCGAGATGCTGCAAGGCACACTGGATATGCTCATCCTCAAGACGCTGGTGATGGGCCCCGCACACGGCCATACCATCACGCATGTAATAGAGCATGCGTCCGAAGACTTTCTGCAGGTGGAACAGGGCTCCCTGTATCCTGCGTTACACCGGCTCGAAGATCGCGGTTGGCTCTCCTCTTTCTGGGGAGTAAGCGAGAATAATCGGAAAGCTAAGTTCTATAAGTTGACTGCCTCTGGTAAACGACAACTCGTCGAAGAAACCAGTCGATGGCGGAAGATTGTTCGCGCAATTGGTCTTGTGATTGGAGAAGACAAGGCGTGAAGGTCTTCCGCCTTGTCTCCCGCAAACGAATTGACGACGAGCTGCGCCAGGAGATCGAGGAACACATTGAGCTTGAACGCTGTCTCAACCTCGAGCGTGGTCTGAACGAAAAAGAGGCTGTCCGACAAGCATTGATAAAGTTCGGCTCCAAGCAGCGTTTACGAGAAGACATCTGGAGGATGAATAGCGTGACTTTACTAGAAAAGCTTTCGCGTGATTTTTCTTATGCCGTTCGTACTCTACTTCGCAGTCCAGGCTTCACCATACTTGCGGTGGTTACGCTCGCACTTGGTATTGGAGCCAACACGGCGATCTTCACGGTCATCAATGGTGTTCTTTTGCGACCATTGCCATACTCCGATTCCAGCCAGATTGTTCATCTCGAACAGACTGCCACACATGTGGGCCCTGACCACATCGGCTTCTCCGTACAAGAGGTTCTAGACTACAGGCAGCAGTCCCGCTCCTTCTCCGATCTGGCTGAATATCACTCCATGACCTTCACACTTCTTGGAGCGAAGGTTCCGGAGCGCGTCGTCACTGGCGTAGTCTCGGCAAACTATTTCAGTGTTTTAGGTGTGAAGCCGGTGCTTGGTCGTCTCATCAACTCCTCTGATGAGACACTCAGTGCTCCACCTGTCCTCATGTTGAGCTATGCATACTGGGTCAAAGAGTTCGGAGCGGATCCAAAGATTCTGGGACGGCCGTTCACCATGAATGATCACGTCCATACCGTCGTCGGCGTGCTACCTCCTCTGCCAGAGTTTCCCGACGCAAACGATGTGTACATGCCAACCACATCATGCCCCTTCCGTTCCAGTCAGGGCATGATCGCCAACCGTGACGCTCGAGTACTGACCGTGCTGGCCCGCTTGAAACCTCGAGTTAATCTCACGGAGGCGCATGCTGACCTGAGCACCATCGGCAATCGACTGGCACTCTCCTATCCAAAGTCATATCCTCGGGCCGCAGGTCTAGCTATGAAGATCACACCGCTTCAGCAGGAACTCACACACGCTGCCCGTCCTACACTACTGATGCTGTTAGGAGCCGCAGGGCTTGTCCTTCTGCTAGCCTGTGCCAATCTAGCGAATCTCGCTCTGTCACGTCAGCTGCGTCGCTCGCGGGAGACTGCAATCCGCCTTGTCTCCGGAGCATCGACGTGGGACATCTTCCGTCAGCTTATCGTTGAAAGCATTACGGTAGCGTTCGCAGGCGGGATCCTCGGTTTGGGGATTGCCATGGCAACATTACGTGTGCTGGTAGCATATGCTGCGCGCATGACTCCTCTAGCTACGGAGATTCGCCTTGATGGCCATGTGCTTCTGTTTGGCTTCGCGGTTGCCTTGTTTACCGGCGTTCTCTTCGGCTCCATTCCTGGTTTTATTGCGAGTCGTAGCCGTCTGAGCCTGATCGCTGGCTCCGGCGAACGTACCGCCGGTAGTGAAGGCGCCAGCCGTACACGCAATCTTTTGGTTGCAGCGCAGGTTGCTTTTTCTTTTGTCCTGCTTGTCGCCGCCGGCCTCATGATGCGGAGCCTTTACAATCTGCTCTCGGTTGACCCCGGCTTCAAAACCGCTGAAGTTCTCTCCGCGAACCTTCCTCTCAACTGGAGCAAGTACTCCAACCTGAAAGACCAGAACATCTTCTTCCAACAGATTCTCGAGCGTGCACAGCGGATGCCGGGCGTACAGGACGCAGCTCTCTCGAGCATCGTACCGCTCAACAACACGGAAGGAATGAATGGAGGTATCACCATCGAAGGCCGTGCGGTCGTTCCCGGTGAGCCCTTGCCACAGGTCGACCATCAGCTTTCGACACCAGACTACTTCCGAGTGCTCGGCGTCCCCCTACTCTCCGGCCGCACCTTTACGGATGCCGACACCATTGATTCAGCGCGCGTCGCTCTCGTCAATGCGCAGATGGCGCAACATTATTGGCCTCGTCTTGATCCCATCGGAAAACGTATCTCTACCGACGAAGGTAAAACGTGGGCCACGATCGTCGGCATCGTCAGTAATGTGCATCAATATGGACTGAACGAGGAGTTCAAAGACGTCATCTATTTCCCACAAGCCCAGGTCACCTTCATGGGTGATCCTTCACTTCTCATTCGCACCCGCGACGAACCCACGCATCTCGCCGGCCAGCTTGCAACCGTAATCCATCAGATCGACTCGCAGCAGCCAGTTACTGACGTTCGCACACTCGATCAACTTCGTAGCGCGCAGTTGGGAACTCCGCGCATCACGTCAATCCTCCTGGGAACCTTCGCCTCTGTGGCTCTTTTCATCACCCTTGTCGGCGTTACCGGGACTCTCGGACTCAGCGTTACCCACCGCACCAAGGAGATCGGGCTTCGCATTGCACTTGGGGCCACGCGAAGGCAAATTCTCTTCAATGTGCTAAGGCACGGAATGGCACCTGTGGCCGCAGGAATTGCTGGAGGAGCAATCGCAGCCGCCCTTTCAGCCGGCGTGCTGTCCAGTATGCTCTTTGGAGTGACTCCGCACGATCGCGTGACACCAGCGGCGATCGCTATTCTTCTTACTATGGTTGCTCTTATCGGATGTCTTATCCCGGGACGAAGAGCAGTTAGCATCGATCCTATGAAGGCTCTTCGTTCAGAGTGACCTTCCGAACAGGATCAAATTAGCGGACCTCCGGAGAGATTGAGCCGTCACTCTCAGATTTTTGTTGCAGAACGAATCTCAAATTCATGACTTATTGCTTTTCAAGGACCTCAGTGCAGAGGAGTTCGATCTCAACTTCCCAAATCAGCCGGAACGCATCTCTTGTTGCATTGTTAGATATTTTTCTCTCCGGAGTTCGGGGTTAGCGAAACAGGATTTGAGTAGATTTGGAAGGCGCTCTAAACGTTGCTCCGGGCACCCCCTTGTTCAATGTAATAGGAAGTTTTGTTCCGCTTATTAGAGCCTCAGAAGGAGCATGCGGAGCCCCAACAAGTTCTACGCGAAAACTCTTCCACCGCGGTTCATAACGAAGTTCAGTTGCCTCTAATGTCACGGTGACTGCGCCGTCAGCAGCGAGACTACATGTGGCATTCACACGATAGTAGCTTCCTCTTTCGTACTCCAGAGTATGCCCGTCATCGCTGTAAACGGAGCCCTGACATGCTTGATCTTGCGTTGGGACATAGACGCGCAGGATAAGTGGCCCGTCCGGAATCTCATCAGTATCTTGCACAAGACTTTGTAGTGGCAGAATTGCTCCGCCTCGGACATAGAGAGGAACTTTGGACAACGCAGGCTTCAACAGCACTTGTCGGCTTTGCAAGAGCACGTCACGCACTTCAGCATCACGAGCCTGAGCTTTCCCTGCGATACCAACAGGAGTGCCGGTCCAGTAGTCGTACCATTTTCCAGGAGGTAAGTGGAGTTCATAAGGAGCGATTTCCTCTGGAGATGGGTTCGGCGCAATTAACAAATCGGGCCCCAGCAGGAACTCCGCGCCTCCTGCGATCAGATCCATCGGAGTGCCGTCTGGAGCGGCGTGCGGAAACTCCAGAAATAGAGGACGCATCATCGGCATTCCATCACGATGTGTCTCCTCCGCCACGGTATAGATGTAAGGCAATAAACGGTAGCGCTCCTCGATATACCGTCGTCGCATTGCCTCATGCTCCGGCCCGTCGACCCACGGTTCATGCATGCGAGTTCCCTTCGCGGAGTGGTCACGATCGATAGGCTGAAACGCCGCAACCTCAAGCCACTTCGTCAGTAGGTCTGCGGGCGGTGAGCCGGCAAATCCTCCCACGTCCGCGCCGGCAAAGCTGAACCCACTCAGCCCCAGATTCATCAACTGGGGGATAGTCATACGCAGGTGGTTCCAAGTCGAGCTGTTATCGCCCGTCCAGGTCACCGCATAGCGCTGTCCACCGGCATAGCTCGCACGCGTCATTACGTAAGGACGTTCGTTAGGCCGCAATGAAAGGATGCCGTCATAGGTCGCCCTGCTGTTCTGCATACCCACGATGTTGTGTGCCTCGCGATGGCTGGTTGTGCGAGCCACGAAGCCAGGCTCTTCGATACGATGCTGCACATCCAGCGGCATCGTCTTCGATGGATAACGAAAGACCGCCGGCTCGTTCATGTCATTCCAAAACCCTGCAACACCGTCCTTCACAAAATCCTTGTACAGTGTTCCAAACCACTCCCGCGACTGCTGTCTCGTGAAGTCCGGAAACACGGAAGGCCCGGGCCACACAGGCCCTACATAGGTCGTTCCGTCAGGATTCTTCACGAAATGATCGCCTGCGGTTCCTGAATCGTACGGACCATAACCGGCGTTTGCCTTCTGCGCGATATGCAGGTCGGCGATTACGATGAGATGGAAGTGATCCTTTGCCAATTGTTTTACCATCTCCGGAAACCGTGGGAAACGCTGCGGATCGATCGTGAAGGGCATGTTGTCCTTCTGAAAATCAATGTCGAGCCACAGCGCATCCGTTGGAATTCTGTCCTTCCGCAACCGCGCGGCAACTTCCATCAACTGAGATTCCGGTGAGTACGAATAACGCGACTGTTGGAAGCCGAAAGACCACAGCGGCGGCAGAGGGGCAGGTCCCGTCAGCCAGGCATACGCTGCCATCACATCACGCGGTTCCGGCCCATACAAAAAGTAGTAGTCAATAGGCCCCCCCTGTGAACCGAAACTGTAGATCTCATCATTCTCATGGCCAAAGTCAAAAGACGTCCTCCATGTATTGTCGAAGAGCACACCGTAATAACGTCCGTCTCTCACCCCCAAGAAGAACGGGATACTCTTATAGATCGGATCGGTCGACTCCTGCCATCCGAAACTGTCCGTGTTCCACAGAGTAAAGGACTCACCCGTTCGATCCAGAGGTCCTGGTTTATCGCCGAGTCCAAAGAAGTGCTCCGTGTCCGTGCGTCGCTTGTAGACCTTGAAGCCCTCATCACTCCACTCCGTCGGCTTGGCGTCCTCCTGCAAAACATGGCCTTCGAGATCGCTAATCACTAGGTGAAGGTCTTCGCTCACTTTGACCGAAAGCTTCTGCGTATGAAATCCCCGCCCATCCGTAATCACCGTCGCTCTGCTATTACGGATGGTGGGCAGTACGGCCCACGAAGCATCCTCGGGGGGAGAACTCCTCCACTGCCGCACCCGCAGCTTGTCATCCTGTAACGCGGTCACCTCAAGGGTCAAGCCGTTTGACATCGCCAAAATTCCATTTGAGGTCACACGAATCTGCTGTGCCATCATTGTTAACGGAGACAATGCAACGATGAAAAGGCTGAAAAGACAAACCAAGCTGCTGCTTTGCATAGTCGAACCTCATCATTCGGCGATACGTCAAGGCAATCGGCTTACTAGTTTTAACATCAACTTTTCTTCAACAGAAAGTCTGCCATAGTGAAGCGGGCCCTCACGGGCGCCGTACTAACCTCAAACAAACCACACAGTGCAAGGTCGCGGAACTCTGTCAAGTACAGATTGCCTATCCCGCCAAGCTCCTCCATCCAACCATCATGAACTGACATTCTGTACACGGACTCCCAGATTTATGAAGGCATCAGCATATACCCATCGGATGTCCGGCGACCACATCGGATCAGCGGACCCACGATTTAAGAGCACTCACTAATGCTTGGCCTCCAGTCATAGGTTTTCAGCGGCTTTAGAGTCCAGCGATATCGCGGCAATATATCTGACGTCCGGCGACCAACGACAACTAAATGCTCGCGCGATTCGAGTATCGAGAGATATGAACTTATATTTAATACAGCGCAAATTGAGCTGGCATTCGACGAATCCCAGCATCTTTAGTGAGACGAATCAACCAGCCTGAAGCGAGCGGCACACAATTGAACCTCCAGCCAATGAAGTCCTGACTGGCTCCATGGAATAAATCTTTCTGATTTCCCTTGCAAATGCCGATGAAGTCTCTTCACGCGACAGCGAATAAACTACCAGTGTATTCTGCGGGGGACATTAAATCCCTCCTTTTGGTGGTGTTGTATTCCCTCAGTCGACGGAACCATAGTCTTTCCTAGGGCAGAGAATGCCTCATGAGACGTCTGTCCACCTCTTTATACCTTCAGGTGTTGCTAGGCGTTGCGCTAGGAATTATCGTCGGACTCTTTGCACCGCACTTCGGCCTCCAACTTCAGCCGCTCGCCAATGGATTCGTAAAACTTATCAAGATGGTCTTCGCGCCGGTCATCCTCCTGACCGTCGTTCTTGGCATCGCGCGCATGGAAAATCTCGCCGATCTAAGCCGGATCGGTTTGAAAGCCGTCATCTACTTCGAAGTCATGTCCACGCTCGCACTTTTGATCGGACTGGGAGTAGTGTCTTTGATACGCCCGGGAGCCGGGATGAACGTCGACCCTCGCACTCTGGATGCGAAGGCTCTTTCGAGCTACGTTACCTCCGCCCCACCCGATTCGATCTCCGACTTCTTCCTTCACATTATCCCGAGCAGCGTAGTTGACTCCCTCGCGAAAAACGACGTTCTACCGATCCTATTCTTTGCGATCCTCTTCGGAATCGCGCTGACTCGCCTGGGCAGCTATGCTACGCCATTGATAACAATCCTGGACGTTGTGATGAAAGCGCTCTTCCAGATTGTTGGGATCATCATGAGATTTGCTCCCATCGCAGCGTTTGGAGCCATTTCTTTCACTGTTAGTCAGTATGGCTTTGCTTCGATCTTCTCGCTCGGCAAGCTCATGCTTACGATGTACATCACCTGCATCCTCTTTATCGCAATTGTCTTGGGCTTCGTCGCAAAACTCTCCGGATTTAACCTCTGGAAGTTTCTGCGATATCTGAAGGATGAGATCGTAACCGTCCTGGGTACCAGTTCTTCAGAGTCCGTCCTACCTCAGATGATGCAGAAGCTTGAGGCTCTAGGCTGCGATCGATCGACAGTTGGTCTTGTTGTGCCAGCGGGACTGGTCTTCAACCCCGACGGACAATGTATCTACTACACGATGGCAGCCATCTTCATCGCCCAGGCTACAAATACGCCTCTGTCGATCACCGATATTCTCGTTCTCTTCGGAGTGCTGATGATTGCCTCGAAAGGTTCGGCGGGAGTCACGGGGTCAGCCTTTATTACGCTGGTTGCCACTTTGACTTCGCTAGGAAAAATTCCCGTCGCTGGAATGGTCCTGATTCTCGGAATTGATCGCTTCATGTCGGAAGCGCGGGCATTCACAAATACAATTGGAACGGCAGTTGGAACCATGGCCATCGGACGCTGGTCGGGAACGCTCGACCTTCATAAAGTAAATCAGGTGTTACAAACCACCGAGTACCAGCCTTCAGCTACAAACGAGTATCAATCTTAAGGCCTCACCAATCCGAGAAGGAGTCTTTCGCATGACAGCAGCAGGCAATAACAAGAGAATCTATCGAATAGCCGTTATTCCCGGAGACGGGATCGGCAAAGAGGTCGTGCCCGAAGGCCTGCGCGTGCTCGAAGCTGCTGCTAAAAAATTCGGATTTCAATTGCAGATGGACGAGTTTGATTTTGCATCCTGTGACTACTACCTCAAGCACAAAGAAATGCTCCCCGAAGACTGGAAGCAGCGAATTGGTGGCCACGATGCGATCTTCTTCGGAGCGGTAGGTTGGCCGGCAAAAGTGCCGGATCACATCTCCCTCTGGGGTTCACTCATCCGCTTCCGCCGCGAGTTTGATTTATATGCAAACCTTCGTCCAGTTCGCCTTATGCCCGGAATTCCCTGTCCGCTCGCCGGCCGAACCCCTGGCGATATCGATTTCTTAGTCGTGCGCGAAAATACCGAAGGTGAATATTCTTCAATCGGCGGTCACATCTTTCCTGGCACCGATCGAGAGGTCGTGATTCAGGAAACAATCATGACTCGGACCGGCGTTGATCGCATCCTCCGGTTTGCTTTCGAGCTTGCCCAAAAGCGTTCTAAAAAGCATCTCACGTCCGCTACTAAATCAAATGGCATCTCCATCACCATGCCTTATTGGGATACAAGAGTGGAGGCGATGGCGAAGTCATTTCCCGATATCATCTGGGACAAATACCACATTGACATCCTCGCCGCGCATTTCGTTCTGAATCCGGATCGATTCGACGTCGTCGTCGCCTCCAACCTGTTCGGCGATATCCTCTCGGATCTCGGCCCGGCTTGCACAGGAACTATCGGAATCGCTCCTTCAGGAAACATCAATCCCGAGCGCAACTTTCCCTCTCTCTTCGAGCCTGTCCATGGTTCAGCTCCTGACATCGCAGGGCTCGGTGTCGCAAATCCCATCGCACAGATTTGGTCGGCTGCCATGATGCTCAATCATCTGGGAGAGGTCGAGGCTGGCGCTGCGATCGTAAAAGCCATCGAACAGGTCACACCGCACGAGTCGCTCCGAACACGCGATATCGCAGGTACTGCTGACACCGTAACGACAGGCAAAGCAATCGCCGATGCATTGACATAGGCCTTTTTGCAGCAGCGAAATTAATTAGGCATCGCAACTGTTTTTTCTTGCTCCATCTCACCCGAAGCAACGATCACTGCAAGGGATTCCATTGCCTGCCGAATCAGAATCGCAGTTTGTGCGAATGCCTCCGGATCCATATTCAGCGTGACTGGACCGACGCTGAGGTGAACCGATTTGCATCCGCAAAGTCGCACCGCACCAAAATTGCCGCGCTCCGCCAGAACTACATTGATATCGCTCATGGGTCCTCCTGGACCTTTCTTTTGCCGATTCAGAGATGGCTATATTCCAGCGTCAGTTTCGGTGTAGCAGCTTCACCGAAAGGCAACACCCTGACAATATTCATCAGAAGGCGAGCTTTTCAGGAGAGACACAAAGAGTCTCTCTCATATCGGAAGATGGCTTGATCTGATTTGTCAGCGTTCCTCATCTTGGCATGCTCAAAACTCATGCCGCTTCGCTCGATCTCAAGGGACTGCAGCGCTTCGCCAAAAGACTCTGCAGGGCCCTTTGAAATTCAGACTAATTTGGTCTTATATAAACGTCAAGCCAAATTAATCGATTTTTCGGTTCACCGACAACGCATTTATGACAACAAGATTATGGATGCTGAGGAAGCTGCGATGCATCCCATCCGCCGCCAAGGGATTTAATCAGCAAAACACTCGCTTCCAGGCGACGACGCGTGATGTCGATATCATTTCGCTCGTTCTGAAGAAGTGCCGTCTGCGAAGTCACTACCTGCAGATAAGTATCGACGCCTCCCTCGTAACGAGTGTTGAAGAGGTCAAGTGACTCCTTCGCCGATGCGGTTGCAGCCTGCTGCTGCCCTGCCTCCGTCTCCAGACCCTGCAAGGCATTCAGATTATCTTCGACCTGCTGAAACGCTGTCAGCGCGGTCTGCCGGTACGCTGCAATATGAGCATCGTAATCGGCACGCGCCGTATCGGAGATAGACCTCCGTCGGCCATGATCGAAGAGCGTCTGCGAAAACGTGGGGCCCACTGCAAAAAACCTGCTTGGCCAGCTGAACCAATTAATGGCTGAGGTTCCCGTAAAACCCGCAACAGCAGAAAGAGAAAGCGTGGGATAGAACGCAGCTTGTGCGATACCAATTTGCTCGTTGGCCGCGGCCATCAAGCGCTCTTCCGAAGCGATATCGGGACGGCGCTCTAGAAGTTGGGATGGAAGCGCTCCGGGTATCTCTGGAAGTAATGGTCCCGCTACAGTGACAGGATTTCGAGTCAGGGTAAATTGAGCGGGAGCCTTTCCGATCAACGCTGCGATTGCGTGCTCGTAGTCCGCTCTCAGGATGTCGACATCCGTCGCTTGAACCTGGGCCGTTTGTAGCTGCGTTCTTGCCTGCGTCACATCCGAGAGTGGTGCGGCGCCACCGTTATATCGATCCTCTGTAAGCTGCAGTGCGTCGCGAAAGGCATTCACAGTCTCGTCCAGGAGCTTTCGCTGTCCATCCGCAGAACGAAGATTGAAATAATCGATCGCCAGCTCAGCATGCAAAGAGAGCCGCGTAGTCTCCAAGTCAGCCGCCGAAGCTTGGGCCTGCTCTTGCGATTGGGTGATGCTGCGCCGAATCCGTCCCCACAGATCAATCTCATAATTCAGATCGATCGGCAAAGTGAAGTCGCCCTGGGTCTTGTTCGTGATTGCCTTATTGAAGTACGGTTGATTTGACGAGTTGCGCAAAGCACCGATGCTCGGATCTGCTCCAATTGTGGGCGCCATCGAAGCGCGAAAGAAACGAACAGCAGCTCGTGCGGCCCGAAAGTTTGCCTCCGCCTGCTTGAGCGTTTGATTTGCTGGGTCAACTTCCGCCTCTAGCTCATTGAGCTTGGGATCATTAAACAGAGTCCACCAATCCCCCTTAAGCTTGGCGTCGCTGGGTTGAGCGACCTTCCATCCATCGGAGGATTTGAAGTTAGCGGGCAATGCCTCCTTGAACTCCGGAGCCAACGGAGCCGCCGGACGGACATATTGAGGGCCAACGCGGCATCCTGCGAGACTCACAGCCAGGACCGCCACTTGCATCATTAGCGCTGCTCGAAAAATTTGCCTCATCACCGCCCCTTGGCTCCCCGTTGAACCCGTACCTCCATACCACTGGTCAGGGAATCTGAGGGATCGAGGACGACCTCGTCTGTCGAAGTAAGTCCTGACGTAACTTCAACAGTGCCGCCGTAGTCATGGCCAATCGTCACCGGAACAAGCTCAACGTGATCATTTCGAACTCTTCCAACGCGAAGTCCTTCGGCTCTAAACAAAAGCGTATTGGATGGAACCGTAACGGTATTTACACCTGCCGGGAGGTGGAAATGGACGAAGACATAAGCCCCAGGCAACAGTTTGTCGTCCTGGTTATCGATGTCTACTTCAACATTCAATGTTCGAGTTGCGTGATCGATCGCATTGGCGTTGCGCACAATTGTTCCAGGAGTCTTGACGTCCGGATTTGAATCCTGCGTTAGATTCGCCTTGTCCCCCGTATGGATGGAATCTGCATAGACTTCTGGCACCGCGACATAGACGCGCAGTTTGCCCGTCGCAGCTAGGTGGAACAGTTCTCGGGGAGTCGTCGCTGCCGAACCCGCGTTGATCAAGTCGCCTATATCGGTATTGCGCGCAGTAATCACACCATCAAATGGGGCAATGATATTTTCATAGTTCTGTAGCTGTTCCAGACGTCTTACATTTGCTTTGCTTGCATCCACTGCGGCCTGGGCGGCAATGTAATTGCTCCTCGCTTGATCGGCCTCTTGTTGCGATACCGCATGTTTAGCAAGCAGATTTTGCCAACGGTTGCTTGTTACTCCCGCCAACTCCATATTCGCCTGAATTCGCTCCAGCTCTGCGCGCGATTGCTGAAGCTGCTGATCAACTTCAGGAGTTTCGATCTCAGCAAGCAGCTGTCCCCGTCGCACGTGCGAACCTATATCGAAATACCACTTTTTCAAGTAACCGTTTGTCCGGGAGTAGATTGGGGTTTCGGTGAATGCTTGCACATTGCCCGGCAGCACCAGATCCTGGGCCACCGAGCCTGACTGAGGATGCACCACATTCACCGTCAAAATCGCTGCCTCGTCTGTAGAGCGCGTGAGGTCCTTTTCATGAACCGAACGAACGTGCAGTCCGTAAAGAATTCCCGCGATAAGAACAATCGCAAACAGAATCCCGATTATCCACCCGCCTCCGGGACCTTCTTTCGAAGTATTCTCCTGCTCGCTCCGATGCGCGGCAACAACATCGGTCCGACTCGTGTCGACAGCTTCCTGTGTACTGGGCATCACATTCTCCCGATCGTAACTTCCGGCATTGTTGTTCACGCGTGCTCCTCAACGAGCCGCTTCCGTTCACGCTTGATTCGGCTCTTCTCGCTTCCGTGAATCAGAGCAAAAACACTGGGAACGAAGATCAGTGTCGCCACAGTCGCGCAAAGAAGCCCGCCAATGACTGCACGGCCGAGTGGGGCATTCTGCTCGCCGCCATCTCCCATCCCGAGCGCCATCGGAACCATGCCGATAATCATCGCCAGCGCCGTCATAATGACAGGGCGAAAACGCGTTGTACCTGCTTCGATCGCTGATCGAATTGCATCCCCATGCTCCTCCAGGCGAATCTTGGCGAAGGAGATCACAAGAATGCTGTTGGCCGTGGCAACTCCCATACACATGATCGCGCCCATCAAGGCAGGAACGCTGAGTGTCGTGTGGGTAAGGAACAGGAAGAGCACAATACCCGCGAGCGCGGCTGGTAGAGCCGTAATAATAATGAATGGATCAATCCAGCTCTGAAAATTTACGACGATCAACATGTAAACCAACACGATCGAGAAGAAAAGGCCTCCAATCAGGCCGATGTAAGAGTTGCGCATCGTCTCGACCTGGCCCTTCAGAGTCATAAATGTCCCTCGCGGAAGATTCTTCCGATTCTTATCGAGAACCTTCTGTACGTCGCGGCTTACGGCTCCCAAATCCCTTCCCTGCACGTTGCCGTAGATGTCTACAACTCGCCGGATATTGTAGTGATTAACAACTGCCATCTCATGACCGCGCTTCACGTTGGCAAGATCATTCAGAATTTCAGGAGTCGCAGGCGCTGCACCAGAGCCCGCTGTTGTGCGATTGATTGGAATATTGTGCAGATCCTGCATCGACGACATCTTGTACTGCGGGGTCTGCGCCACAATGTTGTAGTTCACATGGTTCTTCCAATTTAGGAAAAACATCGGCGTTACCTGGAAGCTTCCACTCAATGTATT
>Ga0268266_10002512_pt1 | contig 19561 bp, 16 predicted proteins | sample KBSS13metaG_FD_190356 | JGI IMG/M metagenome (GOLD analysis project Ga0268266, IMG submission 190356) | Switchgrass rhizosphere microbial communities from Kellogg Biological Station, Michigan, USA - KBS S1-3 metaG (SPAdes) (version 2) | ecosystem: Host-associated > Plants > Roots > Rhizosphere... | reverse complement strand
GCCAAGGGCAACGAAGGCGTCGCCAACATGACGACGCAGACCGACGGCGCGATCGGCTACGTCGAGTACGCCTACGCCAAGCAGAACAAGATGTCCTATGCGGACCTGGTCAACAAAGCCGGCAAGCCCGTAGCTCCCAGCGCGGAAAGCTTCCAGGCGGCCGCTGCGAACGCCGACTGGGCCCATGCACCGTCGTACTACCTGATCCTCACGGACCAGGCGGGTGCCAAGAGCTGGCCCATCACGGGTGCGAGCTTCATCCTCGTGTACGCGCAGCCGCAGGATGTGGCCGCGACCACGGAAGCGCTGAAGTTCTTCAACTGGGCGTACAAGAGCGGCACGCAGATGGCTGCCGCGCTCGACTACGTGCCGCTGCCGGAAGCGCTGATCAAGCAGGTGAAGGCCACCTGGAAGTCCGAAATCAAGGGCGTCCCGGCGATGGCCGCCGCGCCCGCCACGGCGAAGAAGCAGATGTAACACTGTATCGGAATCGAGCGTGACCGGAGCGCAGCGGAGGAAATCCCCGGCAAGCGCCAATGGCGCGACTCGGGAGACCGGTGCTCATCGCACCGCGACCGGGCGCAACCCGGCCAGGCACGCCCGCCGCACGGTATAGTGCAGTCCCACGGCGGCCGCCCTGAATAAGGTCGGCCGCCGCTTTGTTGCGGGTTGTATTGACTTTGTGCATAGAGCGAGTTTGAGAAGATGCCACCGGCGATGAATACCGTGGCCGCAATCGAGCCCCCGCACGCGTCGGGTCAGCGTCTGCGCGAGCGCGTTTTCCGCGGAGCCACTTTCGCAGCCGCAGTACTGGTTCTGGTACTGCTCGGAGGCGTCGCGATCTCCCTCCTCAAGGGGGCCTTACCCGCGTTCTCCCACTTCGGCTTCGACTTCCTCGCCAAGGAAATCTGGAACCCGGTCACCGAGAAGTTCGGCGCGCTGGCTCCGATCTACGGCACCCTCGTGACCTCGTTGATCGCCATGTTGCTGGCGGTCCCGATCAGCCTCGGCATCGCCATCTTTCTGACGGAGCTCGCCCCCTCGTGGATGAGGCGGCCCGTCGGCGTGGCCATCGAGCTGCTGGCCGCCGTGCCGAGCATCATCTTCGGCATCTGGGGCCTGTTCGTCCTCTCGCCTGTCCTGCAACACTCGGTGCAACCCGCACTGATCGACTGGCTCGGGCCGCTGCCGGTGATCGGCAAGTTGTTTCAGGGCCCGCCGTTCGGCATCGGCGTGCTCACCGCGAGCATCGTGCTCGCAATCATGGTGATCCCCTTCATCTCCGCGGTCATGCGCGACGTGTTCGAGACCGTCCCCGATGTGTTGAAAGAGTCGGCTTACGGCTTGGGCGCCACCACCTGGGAAGTCATCTGGAAAGTCGTCGTACCGCACGCACGCACGGGCATGGTCGGCGGCATCATGCTCGGCCTCGGGCGTGCGTTGGGCGAGACGATGGCGGTTACTTTCGTCATCGGTAATGCGCATCGCGTGAGCACTTCGCTGCTCGCTCCGGGTACGACGATCTCCGCCTCGATTGCGAACGAGTTCACCGAAGCGGTGGGGGACCTCTACACGTCGTCCCTCGTGGCACTCGGCGCGCTGTTGTTTCTCATCACTTTCGCCGTCATCGCCGCCGCTCGCTTCATGTTGCTGCGGCTCGACCGGCGCGCGCTGTCGTCAGTATGAACAGCATTATCATGACCGGCCCCGCCCTACGGCGTCGGCGAGTGCGCAAGTTCACCAACATCGTGGCCTTGACGCTGTCGGGGTTGGCTACCGCGATCGGACTGTTTTTTCTCGGTGCCATTCTCTACACCCTGTTGAAGAACGGCTTTGCGGGCATCTCGGCGCTGGTGTTCACCCAGAGCACGCCTCCGCCAGGCGACGCCGGCGGACTGTTGAACGCCATCTATGGCAGCGTCGTGATGACGCTCATCGGCATCCTCATCGGCGCGCCTATCGGAATGCTCGCCGGCACCTATCTCGCTGAATACGGCCGCACGTCCCGGTTGAGTACGGTGATCCGGTTCGTGAACGATGTTCTGTTGAGCGCGCCGTCGATCATTGTCGGCCTGTTTGTCTACGAAGTGTTCGTGATCCGCATGGGGCACTTCTCGGCTATCGCCGGGGCCATCGCGCTGGCGGTGATCGCGATGCCGGTGACTGTGCGGACCACGGAAGACATGTTGAACCTCGTGCCGCAAGGCATGAAGGATGCGTCAACGGCAATGGGTGCGTATCCATGGCGGACGATAACGAGCGTCATCTACCCGGCGGCCCGCAGCGGCATCGTGACCGGACTCCTCCTGGCCGTGGCGCGCATCAGCGGCGAGACGGCGCCGCTGTTGTTCACAGCCCTCAACAACCAGTTCTGGAGCAGCAATCTGAACGCGCCGATGGCCAACCTGCCCGTCGTCATCTTTCAGTTCGCGCTGAGCCCGTACAAGAACTGGCAGCAACTCGCCTGGACCGGGGCCCTGTTGATCACGCTGACCATCCTCATGCTGAGCATCATCGCGCGATTCGTCGTTTCCGCGCTGAATCCGGGCGCAAAACGATGAATACGACCTCGACCGTCGGTGTCAGTACCGAGCGCCCCGCGGCAACCGCGGCGGTGGCGCATCCCGTGAAGTTCGAAGTCAAGCACCTCGACTTTTACTACGGGCAGTCGCAAGCGCTGAAGGATGTCAACCTCACGCTCGCTGACCGGACGATTACGGCCTTCATCGGGCCCTCCGGCTGCGGCAAGTCGACGCTCCTGCGCGTATTCAACCGCATGTATGCGTTGTATCCGGGGCATCGGGCGACCGGTGATGTGCTCCTGGATGGCCAGGACATTCTCGCGCCGACCGTTGACGTGGCGGCTCTGCGCTTCCGCGTCGGTATGGTGTTTCAGAAGCCGACCCCTTTCCCGATGTCCATATTCGACAACGTGGCCTTCGGCTTGCGGCTCGCGAAACGCAGCTCGCGCAGCGAGCTCGAGGAGCGTGTCGAAACCGCCCTGCGTGACGCGGCAATGTGGGAAGAGGTGAAGGACAAACTGCATGAGGATGGCCGCGGCCTCTCCGGTGGTCAGCAGCAGCGCCTGTGCATCGCGCGCACGATTGCGTTGCAGCCGGAAGTGATCCTGTTCGATGAGCCGACCGCGGCGCTCGATCCGATCTCGACGCTGCGAATCGAAGAGACGCTGCAGAGCCTGCGCGAGAAGTACTGCATCGCCATCGTCACTCACAACTTGCAACAGGCGGCCCGCGTCTCGAACGTCACCGCCTTCATGTACCTGGGCGAGCTCGTCGAGATGGGCCCCACGGAACAGATGTTCACCGCGCCGAAGAACCGGCGCACTGATGACTATGTCACAGGAAGGTTCGGCTGATGAACCCACAAACTGAGCAGACCAAGGCGCAGGGCCGCCGCCCCAATGAGGCCGCGCCCGTTGCTGCGCCCCACGCGCCGTCGACCCCCAGTGGCAATGGCCACGACCGCGGCGACCATCACGAGCCCCACGCCCCGCGCCGTCGCGAGAGTGAAGGGGGCCTGAACCTCAAGCCCAGTGGCCGTACCCACGCTCAGTCCGCGACTTCCCTTGAGGGCTCGCAAGCCGCCAGCGGCCAGACGATCGGGCAGATCTCGGTCGAGAACCCCGTGTTCTCCTGCCGCGACGTGAACGTTTACTACGGCCACAAGCACGCCCTGAAGAAAGTGTCCATCGATGTCGCTCGCAAGCAGGTCCTCGCGATGATCGGACCGTCGGGCTGCGGCAAGTCGACCTTCCTGCGTTGCCTGAATCGCATGAACGACACGATTTCCGGCGCGCGCGTCACCGGGTCCATCACGTTGGACGGTGTCGATATTCACGACAAGCGCCAGGATGTCGTGCAGATCCGTGCCCGTGTCGGCATGGTGTTCCAGAAACCCAACCCGTTTCCGAAGTCGATTTACGAAAACGTCGCGTACGGCCCTCGGATCCACGGCCTGGCCCGTGGCCGCGCCGATCTCGATGATATCGTGTGCACGAGCCTGCAGCGTGCGGGCCTGTGGGAAGAAGTGAAGGATCGCCTGAATGCTCCCGGCACCGGCTTGTCCGGCGGTCAGCAGCAGCGTCTGTGCATCGCGCGCACGATTGCGATTCAACCTGAAGTCATCCTGATGGACGAGCCCTGTTCGGCGCTCGATCCGATCGCCACGGCCCGCATCGAGGACTTGATCGACGAGCTGCGCGCGCAGTACGCCATCGTCATCGTCACCCACTCGATGCAACAGGCGGCCCGCGTTTCCCAACGCACGGCGTACTTCCATATGGGCGACCTGATCGAGGTTGGCGAGACCGACAAGGTCTTTACCAACCCGCGGCACCGCTTGACCGAGGATTACATCACTGGTCGATTTGGTTAAGCCGTACGCCGTCAGGGGGCTCATGCTCGAAGGCCACATCTCCAAGGCATTCGACGGCGCGCTCGCCACTCTCCACGTGCGCCTCATCGAGATGGGCGGCCTGGTGCTCGACCAGGTCCGCGAAGCGACTCACGCCTATACGGACTGGAACGAAGAGAGCGCGCTCCGCGTCATCGAGCGCGAGCCGCAAGTCAACGACTACAGTAAAAGCATCGACAGCGAGCAGCAGTTGTTGATTGCTCGCCGGTCTCCGGTGGCCAGCGATCTCCGCGCCATCATCGCCATGGCGAAATGTGTCACCGATCTGGAGCGCGCCGGCGACGAAGCCAAAAAGATAGCCAAGAATGTCGTCGGCAACTCTTCACGCCCCGGCGCCGCGACGTCGCGCGATGCTCGCCATCTCGGCGATCTGGCTCTGAGCCTGTTGCGTTTGTCGTTGGAGGCGTTGGATACCATCGACGCAGAACGTTGCAATGAGGTCATTGCCCGCGATAAAGACCTCGACGCCGAATATGCGGCTGGACTACGCCGTTTGCTCACGCGTGCCATGGAGAATCCGCGTCATTTCGACGTGGCCCTGGAGGCGGCCTTCGTCCTGAAGTCGCTCGAGCGCATCGGGGACCACGCCCGCAACCTGGCACGCCACGTTCTAACGGTCCAGGGCTGACACACATCTAAAGCTCACACATCGCGCGGCAAGCTCGACTTGATTTCCGGCTCTGAAGGGCGCAGAACCATTCGCCATGGTCGCCAATCCGTCGTGCGGCAGTGAGGACGCCGGCCCATGGAATCCCGGCATCGCCTCCCAGGTGCCCGCCGAGCTGCGGCCGTTAGCTACCCTGTTACGACCTGAAAACGTAACGACCCGCCTCGTCAGCGCCCTGGAATTGGAACAGCTGACCGGCTTCCCCTTGGGCGAGCTCGTTGTGTTCCACCCCCGCAGGTTGGTGCTTCACGAGCTTCTCGTGCGGGTGATGGCCGATTTCTCGGTGCCGGACGGCTCGCGCATCGAAGACCTGGGTATCAACTTCCGCGAGATCATCCGGGTCCTGTTAGCGCGCTATCTCGACCCTCAGATGGCGAGTATCAACGCGGCTCACGCGAAGTGTCGCGAACAGCTCTCGCAGTCCATTCTCGCGGCGTTTGCTGCTGTAGCGAAGCGTCCAACCTCCTGGGGTTTGCCGGAGATTGCCGAATGCGAGCGCAGGGCAGGAGCCACTGACGAAGCGCTGTGCAGCGCCAGCTATCGCTGCCTGGCGCGTGTGCTGTCGGCCTTGTTCATCGTCCACGGCCAACCGTGGGGTACCCGCGACTTGATCGTCTCGTTGTCCACCGATCTGGCATGCAACAGCTACGGGAGTGAGCTCATCGGCGAGCTGATCGAGCCTGTTTTGCAGCGAGCCGCCACGGAGCAACAGTACAACTGGTTACCCGCGCAGACCCAGCCCGTGGTCATCAACACCAAGGGCCCCTCCGCCTCCGGAAAAAGCACCCTGCGGCCCTTGCAGAAGCGCCTGGCCGGTGCTCTGGGCGTGAATTGGAGCGACTTCGCGCTTATCAGCCCCGACATCTGGCGCAAGCAACTCCTCGACTACAGCTCACTCGGCAGCGCCTACAAGTACGCGGGAGCCCTGACCTCCGAGGAATTGCAGCTCGTCGACCAGAAGCTCGACCGTTACATGGCGCGCAAGCAACGGCGCGGCGCCATGTCCCACCTGCTGATCGACCGATTCCGTTTCGACAGCTTCGCCGCCGACTCCGCCGAGGCGGGCAGTAACCTGCTGACTCGCTTCGGCCACTCGGTCTACCTGTTCTTCATGATCACGCCGCCCGACCTGTTGGTGGAGCGCGCCTGGAAGAGGGGGCTCGAAGTAGGGCGGTACAAGGCGGTGGACGATACGCTCGCCCATAGCGTCGCAGCGTATACCGGCATGCCCGACGTGTTCTTCACCTGGGTGCGCCGGAGCGACAAGCGGATCCACTTTGAATTCCTGGACAACAGCGTGAATCTCGGCGAGCCGCCCCGGACCGTCGCCTTCGGCTCCAACGACACGCTGCACGTGTTGGATGTCGGTCGAATGCTCGACATCGAGCGCTTCGGACGTGTGAATGTCGATGCCCCAAACGCCCGTTCGCTCTACCGCGACCCGCGTTCGCTCGCCCCCGAGCACAACCTGGGCTTCCTGCGTAAGTGTATCGAGGAGTTTCGCGAGGTGGTGTTTGCCGATCAAGCCAGTGGGCGCGTCTATCTTCGCATCGTCCGCAAAGTCCCGACGTGGGTTGATCAAGAGGCGCTCCAGGCCGCCCTGCCGGACCCGAACGTACACGCCAGCTTGAAAGCCGTGGCGCCAGGAGCGCTCAACGGCCCCGCCGCCGTCCATCCCCACTGTCTGGGCAATGAAGGATTCCTGACCGTGGGCCGGTGGGGTCCGACTTTCTCGATCTAATCGAGAAAGTCGCAATACCGATCGACGTGCGCCGCCAGGTCCAACGTATGCTGTCGCGCCAGCCGCTCCGCGAGCTCCGTATCCCGCCGCTCCAACGCCTCGATGATCTTCAAGTGATCGATGATGGACCGCGATGCCCTATCGCTCTGTGAGATCGTCGCGCGTCGTATCGCACGTACGTGCAACAGCAGGTTGCGTGTCGCATCAATGATCATCTGCGACCCGCCGAGCCGGATCACCTCTGTATGGAACGCGATGTTGGCATCGGAGTATTCGTCCAGGTGCTCGGACGGCGGCGAGTTACGAAACTCGTCGAAGAGATGCCGGAGCTTGGCGATCTCCGCGTCGGGCGCGTGCAGCGTCGCCAGCCGAGCCGCCATGGACTCCAGCGCGGCCCACATCTGGATCATTTCAATGATCTCTCGCTTGGACTTGCGAACGATGTAGATACCACGCCGTGGGATGGTGCGGATGAAGCCCTCCTGCTCGAGGAGGGAAAGGGCTTCGCGAATCGGCGTCCGGCTCACCCCGAGGGCCGCAGTGAGCTGACGCTCATCCAAGCGCAACTCCTGCGCGGGGTTGTAAATGTCGGTATCCGCGATAGCCGATTTCAACAGGGCATACGCCTGGTCGCGCAAACTCGTCGCGTTCAAGGGCGATAGGGCGAGCGGGGTTGTAGTAGCGGCTCGCTGCAAGACCTTTGCTGTGGTGCTCATCGGCCCACCTCGCGCGGAAATCGCTCAGTTACACGGTTGGAACGCTCATGGAAACGCTCAGGCCGGCTGTCCGCTGAGTGTGCCCTCGGGCAGCGACTCGGTGGGAGTTCCATTCGGAGCAGCCTCGTCCGCCAAGGAGCCCAGGTCACGGAAACGACCGTGGCGCTCAGCGCATTCCAGAAAGTAGTGGGGGAGAGCGGCGTAGAGCGCCGCAGAAAGCGCGGCTATGACACCCATGCCGACCAGCGAAAACAGCAGCAGAGCCATGACTTGCATCAGATCGTTCCCGGGAGACCTTGGTTGCACTAGATATATGAGATTATACGGAACGCGTCGCTCAACACGACCGGCGTCTCTCTCATCTCAACGGTCTCTCCGACCTACGTCCGAGCCCGCCGGATCCTCCCGCCCGCAGCGCTCAACCATCCCTAACTCAATGATCATTAAGCCTAAATCAAATCTCTTACGGTTATCTTACCCCGATCTGAGGACGCTGTAACGCACAGCCGCTCCCCGTCCACTCGACAGATGAAATTTCCGCCGTTGCCAAGAAAAAAAATTTCATATATATGATATACCAGACGTCAGATATTTCAGGACGTCACCGCGAGAGTGTCATCAGCCCGATTTCCAAGGATCCCGGGCCTGTTTGAGGGGCAACCGTGAGCGTCTACGCGCGCGTACGCATCTTCCGCGACCCTTACCGCACGGACCGCGCCGCGACGGCCGCTCTTGCCCTCATCCCTCCGAGCACCGCTCCCCCCGACTCCTAGCGCCTCGAGACCGCCTCCTTCCGAAGGAAGGATCGGTAGTTCGGTTTCTTCGTGTGCAGTCAGGGGGACGAGATGAACACCAACACCACCGCGAGCCCACCCGGATCCTCGGTCCTGGCGCATCCCTGGACGCAACTCATCATCGGCGTCATCTGCATGGCTTGCGTGGCCAACATGCAGTATGGCTGGACTCTGTTCGTCAACCCTATCGACGCCAAGTATCACTGGGGGAGGCCGGCTATCCAGGTGGCCTTCACCACGTTCGTGTTGCTCGAGACCTGGCTCATCCCCATCGAAGGCTACCTCGTCGACCGCTTCGGCCCGCGTTGGGTCGTCATGGGTGGCTCGATCCTGGTCGCGATTGCCTGGGTCATCAACTCCAGCGCCGCATCCCTTCCCGTGTTGTATTTCGCCGCCGCGGTGGGTGGCATCGGCACCGGCTGCGTGTATGGCACTTGTGTCGGTAACGCGCTGAAGTGGTTTCCTGGACGTCGCGGACTTGCGGCCGGCATCACGGCCTCGGGATTCGGCGCCGGCGCGGCGATCACCATCGGACCGATCTCGACGATGATCAACTCCTCCGGCTACGAGCAGGCGTTCTTCACCTTCGGCCTCCTGCAGGGAGCCATCGTCTTCATCATGTCCTGGGGCCTGTTGGTCGCACCGCGCTCGCTCGCGGTGGCGAAGACCCGGGTGACCCAGACCGCCTACGGCTACACCCCGGCCCAGGTCCTGCGTAGCCCCTGTTTCTGGGTCATGTACCTGATGTTTGTCCTGATCGCTGCCGGCGGCCTGACCATGGCGGCCTCCATGGCCCCGATCGCCAAGGACTTCAAGCTCGAAAAGACGCCCGTCGACCTGTTGGGCATCGTGATGCCCGCGCTGGTGTACGCGTTGGCCTTGAACCGGATCTTCGACGGCGTAGGCCGGCCGTTCTTCGGCTGGGTCTCCGACCAGATCGGCCGTGAATACACCATGGCGATCGCTTTCCTGCTCGGTGCGGCGGCCCTGTTCACACTCAACCAGGCGGGCACCAACCCCGTGGTGTTTGTCCTCGTGACCGCCCTGTATTTCGGCGTCTACGGCGAGATCTTCAGCCTTTTCCCGGCAACGCAAGGCGATACGTTCGGCGCGCGCTACGCCGCGGCGAACGCTGGGATGCTCTATACGGCCAAGGGCGCGGGCTCCCTGTTGGTTCCCATCGCGGCGGCGATCGCCAAGGACCAAGGGTGGAACAGCGTATTCACCATCGCCATGACCTTCAACGTGATTGCCGCGGTCCTGGCGCTGGTCGTGTTGAAACCCTTGCGGCAGCGGCACTTCGCTGCGACCCGTGCGGCGGATCCCGCGGCACAGGCGGCCACTTGAGACCGGTGTGAGCCGCACGCGCCTGACCTGACAGCGAGGATGCAAGATGGCAACCGTAGAGACTCCAACCCAGCGCAGTACCACCGCCGAAGACACTCTCCGGCAGAAAAGCCGCGACGCGAGCGTCGTCTCCGGCGGACACCTCGTCGCGAAAGCCCTGAAGAACGAGGGCGTCGACACGATCTTTACACTCTGTGGCGGACACATCATCGACATTTATGACGGCTGCGTCGATGAGGGAATTCGCATCATTGACGTACGCCACGAGCAGGTAGCCTCCCACGCCGCCGATGGCTACGCACGCCAGACGGGCAAACTCGGTTGTGTCGTCACGACGGCCGGCCCGGGTTGCACCAACGCGGTGACCGGGATCGCGACAGCGCTTCGGTCCGAGAGCCCGATCCTCCACATCGGCGGGCAGGGCGCGCTCACCCAACACAAGATGGGCTCGCTCCAGGACCTGCCGCATGTCGACCTGATGACCCCGATCACGAAGTTCGCCGCCACGGTGCCCAGCACGGAGCGTGTCGCGGACATGGTATCGATGGCGGCCCGTGAGGCCTTCAATGGAGCGCCAGGTCCGGTCTACCTGGAAATTCCCCGCGACATCCTCGACCGCGAGGTTGATGTAACCAAGGCCATCGTGCCGCGGCCCGGCCACTACCGCGCCTCGGCCCGTTCGATCGGCGATCCGCGTGACATCGAGAAGCTCGCTGACATGCTCGTCGATTCCGAGCGTCCGGCGATCCTCTACGGCCAACAGGTGTGGACTGCCCGGGGTCATGAAGAGGCGATCGCGTTGCTCCGCGGTCTCGATATCCCCGGCTACTTCAACGGCGGCAGCCGCGGCCTGCTCCCTCCCGGCGATCCCCATCACTTCGATCGCACGCGAGGCAATGCATTCGCCGAAGCGGACGTGATTGTCATCGTCGGCACCCCATTCGATTTCCGCATGGGCTACGGCCGGCGCATCAGCACCAAACTCAAACTGGTGCAGATCGATATGGACTACCGCACGGTCGGAAAGAACCGTGACATCGACTTGGGCCTGGTGGGGCATCCGGGCGCCATTCTCGGGGCCGTTCTGCAAGCCGCCTCCGGCCGACTCAAGCAGGACAAGCGCCAGGCGCGTCAGCATTGGATGAAGAAGCTCTCGGACGCCGAAACCGCGGCCGGCGAGAAGCTCCTGCCGCTGTTCAAGTCGAACAACACCCCGATCCATCCCTACCGGGTCGCCTACGAGCTGAACGAGTTCCTCGAGGACCACACCATCTACATCGGCGACGGTGGGGATGTCGTCACCATCTCCGCCCAGGCCGTGCGTCCCCGCCGACCGGGGCAGTGGATGGATCCGGGTGCGCTCGGCTCTCTGGGTGTCGGGACCGGATTTGCGATCGCGGCCGGCCTCGCGCATCCCAACAAGGAAGTGCTCTGCTACTACGGCGACGGCTCCTTCGGGATGACCGCCTTCGACATGGAGACCGCCAACCGCTTCGGTGTTCCCTACATCGCCGTCATTGGCAACAACTCCGCCATGAACCAGATCCGCTACGGGCAACTGGCCAAGTACGGCGAGCAGCGCGGCAACGTTGGCAACCTCCTGGGCGACGTCCCGTTCGGGAAGTTCGCCGAGATGTTAGGAGGGTACGGCGAGGAAGTGCGCGACCCCGCGCAGATTGCACCGGCTCTGCGCCGCGCGCGCGAGTCGGTTCAGAAACTACGCAAGTCGGCAGTCATCAACATCTGGGTTGACCCGCGCGAGTACGCGCCCGGGACCAAGAACCAGACCATGTACAAGTAATTTCGGCGCGGAGAGACGTATGGGCAAGGCATTAGAAGGGGTGCGTATTCTGGACTTCACGCATGTGCAATCGGGGCCCACCTGTACCCAGTTGCTGGCGTGGTTCGGCGCTGACGTGATCAAGGTCGAGCGCGCGGGATCGGGCGACGTGACGCGTGAGCAGCTACGCGACGTCCCCGATGCCGACAGCCTCTATTTCACGATGCTCAACCACAACAAGCGCTCGATCACGCTCGACACCAAGAGCCCGTCCGGAAAGGAGATTCTCGAGAAACTCGTAAAGCGCTGCGACGTGCTGGTCGAGAACTTCGCCCCGGGCGCGTTGGACCGCATGGGTTTCACCTGGGAGCGCATCCAACAACTCAACCCGCGCATGATCGTGGCTTCCATCAAGGGCTTCGGGCCCGGCCCGTACGAGGACTGCAAGGTCTACGAGAACGTAGCCCAGTGCGCCGGTGGTGCCGCCTCGACGACCGGGTTCGACGACGGACCGCCTCTCGTGACGGGTGCGCAGATCGGCGATAGCGGCACGGGCTTACACCTCGCCCTCGGAATCGTCACTGCTCTGTATCAACGCAAGACGACCGGCAGTGGCCAGCGGGTCCTGGCTGCAATGCAGGACGGAGTGTTGAACCTGTGCCGCGTCAAACTGCGAGACCAGCAGCGACTGGCGCGCACCGGCGTCCTGACGGAATACCCTCAATATCCCCATGGCAGGTTCGGCGAGGCGGTGCCGCGCTCGGCGAATGCCTCAGGTGGTGGCCAACCGGGCTCCATCGTCAAGTGCAAGGGCTGGGAAACCGACCCCAACGCCTACCTGTACTTCATCGCCCAGGCGCCGGTATGGAAAGAGATCTGCAAGGTAATCGGCAAGGAAGGTTGGATCACCGATCCCGACTACGCCACCCCGAGTGCGCGCCTGCCACGCCTGAAGGAAGTGTTCGACGCCATCGAGGCCTGGACGGTCACTAAAACAAAACTCGAGGCCATGCGCCTGCTGAATGAGCACGACATTCCGTGCGGCCCGATTCTGTCCATGCAGGAGTTGGCCGCTGAGCCCGCACTACGCGCGACGGGCACCATCGTCGAGGTCGACCATCCCAAGCGCGGCAAGTACCTGTCAGTGGGCAATCCCATCAAGTTGAGTGACAGCCCGACGGTGGTCAAGCGCTCGCCGCTGCTCGGCGAGCACACGGACGAAGTGCTCGCGGAGTTGGGCTACAGCCCCCAGGAAATCAGCGGTTTCCGTACCAGCAAGGTGGTCTGAAACATGGCACAGGACAAAAGTGCGGTCACGAAGATCCTCGACCAGGCCAAATCGAAAGGCCGTACGGCTCTGACAGCGCCGGAGGCGAGGGGACTCTGCGAGGCCTACGGCATCCCCCTCCCGCGCGAGGAGCTCGCACGTAACGCGGCCGAAGCAGGCGCGCTCGCCGCCCGCATCGGCTTCCCGGTTGTCATGAAGATCGTCTCTCCCCAGATCCTCCACAAAACGGAGGCCGGCGGAGTCGTCGTCGGTGTGAAATCGACCCAGGAGGCGTCCCAGGCCTACGACGCCATCATCGCCAACGCCCGCAACTACGACGGCAACGCCGAAGTGCTCGGCGTCCAGATCCAGCGGATGTTGCACGGCGGCCAGGAAGTCATCATTGGCGCGGTCACTGACCCCGCGTTTGGCAAACTGGTGGCTTTCGGATTAGGCGGCGTCCTGGTGGAGGTCCTGAAGGACGTCACCTTTCGCCTGGCACCGGCTTCCCAGCAGGATGCCTTCTCCATGTTGGATAGCATCGCCGCCGCCGAAATACTCCGGGGGGTGCGTGGCGCGCCGCCCATCGATCGGGCCGCGCTCGCCGACATGATCGAGCGGGTTTCGACGCTGGTCGCCGATTTCCCGGAAATTGCGGAGCTGGATCTCAACCCCGTCTTCGCCACGGAGCGCGGTGCAACCGCCGCCGATGTTCGCGTCGTGTTGAATTTCAACCCGCGCCCGGCCCGTTACCGCCCCGATCCGGACCGGATCGTCGCGCAGATGAACCGCATCATGCGGCCTGATGCGGTCGCCGTGATCGGCGCCTCCGCCGAGAACGGCAAGATCGGCAACTCGGTGATGAAGAACCTGATCAACGGCGGCTACCAGGGGGCGATCTACCCCATTCACCCCAGTGCCGAGTCCATCCTGGGCCGCAAGGCCTTCAAGAGTGTCAAGGATGTCCCGGGCGAGATCGACGTCGCCGTCTTTGCGATCCCGGCGAAATTCGTGGCACAGGCCCTGATCGAAGTCGGGGAGAAGAAAATCCCCGGCGCCGTCCTCATTCCGTCGGGCTTCGCCGAGACCGGCAACGTCGCCGGCCAGGAAGAGCTCATCGCCATCGGCCGCAAGTACGGCGTACGCCTGATGGGTCCCAACATCTACGGCTTCTACTACACGCCGAAGAACCTCTGTGCGACGTTCTGTACCGCCTATGACGTCAAGGGCAAGGCCGCACTGTCGTCCCAGTCGGGCGGCATCGGCATGGCCATCATCGGCTTTTCCCGTTCCGCGAAGATGGGCGTGTCCGCCATCGTGGGCCTCGGTAACAAGTCGGACATCGACGAGGACGATCTGCTCGCCTTCTTCGAGCAGGACGCCAACACTGAGATTATTGCGCAGCACTGCGAAGACCTGAAGGACGGACGCGCATTCGCCGAGGTGGCCCGTAGGGTCTCGAAGAAGAAGCCTGTCGTAGTCCTCAAAGCCGGTCGAACGAACATGGGTGCCCGGGCGGCGAGCTCGCACACCGGCGCGCTGGCTGGCAACGACAGAATCTACGAGGACATCTTCAAACAATCGGGCGTCATTCGCGCGCGCTCGTTGCGCGATCTGCTCGAGTTCGCCCGCGGAATCCCGGTCCTGGCGACCCCGAAAGGCAACAACGTCGTCATCATCACCGGTGCCGGCGGGTCCGGCGTGCTGCTGTCGGATGCGTGTGTCGACAATGGCCTGTCGCTCATGGCGATGCCGCCGGACCTGGACGCCGCCTTCCGGAAATTCATTCCACCGTTCGGAGCGGCCGGCAATCCCGTCGACATCACCGGCGGAGAGCCTCCGACAACCTATCAGAACACCGTGCGACTCGGCCTCCAGGATCCGCGCATCCACGCGCTCATTCTCGGGTACTGGCACACGATCATCACTCCGCCGATGGTCTTCGCGCGGCTGATGGTCGAAGTGGTGCAGCAGATGCGCGACCAGGGCGTTGCCAAGCCCGTCGTCGCCTCGCTGGCCGGTGACGTCGAGGTCGAAGAGGCTGCCGAATACCTGTACCAACACGGAATACCCGCCTACGCGTACTCGACCGAGATGCCGGTCGCCGTGTTGGGAGCGAAGTACCGTTGGGCACGGGGCGCGGGACTCATCCCGCCAACCTGAAGAGGTCTAACCGGAAAAGGGGGAGTATCATGGCGATTGCCAATCGGGCGCGAGGGACATTTGCCGCAGCGCTGGCCGTCTCATTGGTTGTCTTCAGCTATTCGAACCCAAGCATCGCGCAGACCACGACGGACCCGCAGGTCGACAGCAAGCTGCGCGACCTGCAGCAACGCATCGACGAGCTTCAAAAGGAGCTGCAGGCCGTCAGGCAGCAGCAACAGCAGCAGAACCAGGACGTGCAGAAAGCCACCCAGGCCGCCAACAAGGCGACCGAAGTCGCCGACCAGCAGCAGACTGCCTTCAGCAACTTCATGAAAGGATTCTTCGGCACCCTGGACGCCTCGGTCGACTACACGACCAAGGGTATGGGGGGTCTCGTGGCCAATGACTGGGCCTATGCCAGCGGGGCTCCCGGCAGCCCGTTCATCGTGACCGGCGTAAAATCCCCGCCATACGGCCGGGTCGGCTGGCTCGGCGCAATGTCGAGTAATGGCTCCAACATCGGTTATCGTGGCACCTACCACATCCCCAAGTCGGACTTCGATTTCATCTACCAGATTTCGACCGCGTTCGATATCGCGGCCGCGCCCGGACTCCAGAACACGTGGACCAAACAGTCGAATACGGTCCTCGGCGCCATCGGCCTGGGCGATACCTTCATCGGCTTCCAGAAAAGAAGCTGGGGCCGCGTGCGCTTCGGCGAACTGTACCTGCCCTACAAAACCGCCACCGATCGGCTGAACCCGTTCGCCGGGCAACTCGGAAACTACAGCGTGGTGATGGGCAACACGGGCGGAGACAACCGTGTGGAGTTCGGCACCCGCATGGACCACGTCTTCGACTACAGCTCGCCCAACCTGCACGGCTTCAGCTTCGACCTGGCCTACGCGTTCGGCCAGCAGATCGATCCCAACAACAACCTGGTGCCGCTCGGCTCAGCGGATTGTGCCGGCAACAACATCCCGGGAAGCGGCAACCTGCCACTCAACTGCGACGACGGTGGCTTCGACGATGCCTACAGTGCCGATCTGAAGTTCGAATCTCATGGCCTGTACCTGGTTGCCGCGTACGAGATGCACAAGCGCGTCAACCGCAGCAGTGACGGCATCGGCTCCAATAATCCATTGTATGGCTACTGGTTGAGTGGGGGCCCCAACGGTCCGAATGCCCAGTACCTCAACTGGGCAGACTTCCAGGCGTTCTCGGCGGAATACCCGGAGGCAGGCCCGGCCGGCTCACCCGGCTACGCCATTCCGTACGACATCGGCGACGAATGGGCCATGAAATTCGGTGGCCAGTATTCATTCGACTTCGGCCTGACGATCTCCTACCTCTACGAGGACCTGCATCGCACGCTGCCCCGGGTGATGCAGTTCCAGAACGAGCGCCAGCGCACCGGCCAGTGGGTGGCCCTCGAGCAGAGCTTCAACGGCGGCGCCGACCGCATCGCCATCGGTTGGGCGCACGCCGGCGCTACGGTGGGCGACCCGGGCGGACAACACAACTTCAACCCGAACGGTATCGGCAATAACCAGGCGAACATGTACACCATTGCCTGGTGGCACAAGCTCGACAAGCAGCTCACACTGTATTTCGATGCGGCCGAGACCGTGAATGACGGCAATGCACACTACGACATCGGTGCCGGCGGCCACGGCGTCAAGACCGACTGCCACGACGCCACCCACACTCCTTTCATCGACTACAGCAGTGCCGGTAACACCACCTGGGGCGGCTGCCATGAAATCGGCGTCTCGACTGGCGTAAACTTCCGGTTCTGAGGAGAGCCAACGTGATGAACAGTCGAACCGGACGAGCGGGGCTGGTGGTGGCGTTCCTGGCCACGGTAGCGGCTTGTGCCTCCGGTCCCCCGAAGACCGAGGCCCAGCGTCAAGCCGACAAGGCGACGGCGGACCGCGTCGAGGTGGCTTTGGCTGCCGACGAGGATCTGTACTCCCGGCATATCATCGTTCGTGCCGACGATGGGGTCGTGCGCCTGAGCGGCTTTGTCTGGGATCCTCCTGACATCCTGGCGGCCGAGCGGATTGCCGGATCGGTCCAAGGGGTCGCGCGCGTCGTCAACGCTCTGGAGCTCCAGCGCAACGGAATCGACAACTCGGCCGTGAGCCGATGACCACCGCCTATGTCACCCATCCCGATTGCCTGCGCCACGAAATGGGCTCAGGTCATCCGGAGTCGCCCGCGCGGTTGGCATCGATCAACGAGCACATTCGCTCGAGCGGATTGTTGGCGGACCTGCGTTGCCTGGAGGCTCCGCTCGCGGAGCCCGACGACCTGAAGCTCGTGCACGCGGCGCAGTACGTCGATGTGATTTTCGAGAATGCGCCGACCGAAGGGTACGTACAGCTCGATCCTGACACCCTCATGAATCCTCATAGTCTCGCCGCAGCGAGACGCGCCGCCGGCGCCGGGGTGCTCGCCGTGGAGGAGGTCATGGCGGGCCGGGCCGACAACGCATTTTGCGCCGTGCGGCCCTGCGGGCATCACGCCACACGAGCGCGACCGATGGGATTTTGTATCTTCAACAACATCGCGATCGCCGCCGCTGTTGCGTTGGAGCGGTTCGGTCTCGAGCGGGTTGCGATCGTTGACTTCGATGTTCACCACGGCAACGGCACGGAAGATGTCTTTGCCGATCCACAATGGGAAGAGCGCGTGTTGATGGTAGGTCTCTTTCAGCACCCGTTCTATCCCGGCAGTGGCGTGAAGCCGTTGGGATCCAACATGATCAACGTTCCACTGGCGGCCGGCAGCGACGGCGCCCTGGCGCGCCAGGTCGCCCGGGACAAGTGGTTCCCGGCGTTGGCGGACTTCGAGCCGCAGCTCATTCTGATTTCCGCCGGGTTTGATGCCCATCGCGACGACCTGTTAGGCGGACTTGCGCTGGTGGAAGACGATTACGTGTGGATGACGCAGCAGCTCATGGCGCTCGCTGCGCGTCATTCTCAGGGTCGCATCGTCTCGATGCTCGAGGGGGGCTACAACCTGGACGCGTTAGGGGCTAGCGCCGTGGCACACGTGAGGGCGTTGACCTGCCGAGCCGACGGCGGCGTTACGCCACCGTCAGCATGATCTTCCCGATATGATTCGAGCTCTCCATCAGGCGATGCGCCTCCGCTGCCTGCGCCAGCGGAAAGGTCGCATGGATGATGGGGCGCACGCGGCGTGCAGCCAACAAAGGCCAGACATTGCGCTTCACGCCTTCGGCCACGATGGCCTTTTGCGCCACCGTCCGCGGTCGCAGAGTGGAGCCCGTGAGGGTGAGGCGCTTCATCATGATCTTGTTCATCATGATCTCGGCTCGCGCTCCGCCGAGTATGGCGATCACGACGATACGACCTTCAACAGCCGCGGCCTCGATATTCCGTTGCACGTAAGTACTGGCCACCATGTCGAGGATGACATCCACTCCCTTGCCGTCGGTGGCGTTCTTCACGATCTCGACGAAGTCCTCCGTGCGATAGTCGATTCCCCGTACGGCACCGATCTCCTCGCAGAAGCGCGCCTTGGCGTGCGTTCCCGCGGTTGCAAAGACGCGCGCTCCCATGGCCTTGGCGAGTTGGATCGCTGTCGTGCCGATGCCGCTGGTGCCGCCGTGAATGAGCACGTCGTCGCCCGCTTTGCAGCCCCCGCGCTCGAACAGGTTTGTCCAGACTGTGAAGTAGGTCTCCGGCAGCGCGGCCGCCTCGACGAGGCTCAGGCCCGCCGGCACCGCAAGACACAACGGGGCAGCCGCCGTCGCGTACTGCGCATAGCCGCCACCCGACAGCAAGGCGGTGACTTCATCGCCAAGCGCAACTCCCGCGACGTTCGGTCCGAGCGCGACAATCGTTCCTGCCACTTCGAGTCCCGGCAGGTCGGAGGCTCCCGGCGGAGGCGGGTAGTGTCCCTGGCGCTGCGCGACATCCGGACGATTCACGCCGGCGGCCGCCACGCGAATCAACACTTCGCCCTCGCCGGGTTGGGGTACGGGCCGCGTCGTCAGGCGCAGGTGCTCCGGACCACCGGGTGTGGCGATCTCGATGGCCTGCATCTGGTTTGGAATGCTTGAGGAAATGGTGGCCGCTCCGGATGACCTCGTGGGGTGTTGAATCTAACACGCGACGCACGTCATGGATAGACTGAAAATCTGTGTGTACGGCGCGGGCGCGATCGGCGGCTACCTGGCTGTCGGGTTGGCGCGTGCCGGACACGATGTTTGTGTCATTGCGCGCGGCGCTCACCTCGAGGCGATCGTCGAGCGTGGGCTCAAACTCATCACGCACGGCGGTGAGCTCGTGGTTCGAGTGCCGGCCGCGGATGACCCGCGACGCTTCGGACCGCAGGATTTTGTGATCTGTGCGTTGAAGGCTCACCAGGCCTATGCCGCGGCACCGCTGTTCGCGCCATTGCCAGGAGCCTGCCTGACTGATGCTCGCCTACTGCGGCCGCCCCCCAGCGGCATATTCCGGCGATCCTTCCTCTTACATAGTACCCCGCTATGCGCGAGTAACGATCGCCGGAATCTGCTCGCTGGGAGTCGCCCTCGCTACGGCGATCATCAGTCAGCCAGGCTCCTGACCCACCACCGCGGTCGTCACTGCGATGAACGGCTTGCCCTGGTGGTACTTCTACAAAGTAGGGGGCCGCTA
>Ga0268266_10002509_pt1 | contig 19584 bp, 11 predicted proteins | sample KBSS13metaG_FD_190356 | JGI IMG/M metagenome (GOLD analysis project Ga0268266, IMG submission 190356) | Switchgrass rhizosphere microbial communities from Kellogg Biological Station, Michigan, USA - KBS S1-3 metaG (SPAdes) (version 2) | ecosystem: Host-associated > Plants > Roots > Rhizosphere... | reverse complement strand
GAAATGCCCCATGCGAGCCGGGCCGGATCATCGATGGATCAAACGCCGCCCGGTGAAAGAGTTCGGCAGCTGGTTTTGCTTCGACCTCGGTTTCGCCCAGGCCAACGTCTGCGCTCGGTAATCGCGCAACTTTTTCAATCGGCTTGGCTTCGCTGGTTGCCGCTTTGACTGCCGGTTCGTCCGCCGCCGCCTCGCCGCGCAGCAACGTGGCGCCAAACGCAATTGCCACCAGGGCGGCCACGACGCCATATGGGAGAATCCGTTCCGTGCGACTCGTAATTGCGTCGCCATTCTTCTCGCGTAGCATTTCCAGCCTCCTTGCCAGAAAGTCGGACGATCGCGGCATGATCGAAACGCTCGACCATCGGCGCCGGTCCTGAAGTGAATCGTCATATCGCAGTGCCAGTCGAGCCAATCCTTGCGTGTAAGCGTGCTCACTTGCGCCGAGTTTTCGCGCTAAGCGATCGGCCGCCAATTCCTGGTCAACCGCCAAACGCTGGGCCAGTGCGTGGACCAGTGGGTGGTAAAAGTAAATGGCCGCCCCGGCGAGCGCAACAAGTCGCTGGATGTAGTCAGCCCTCCACACATGAGCGACTTCGTGAGCCAAGACCGCGCGCAATTCCAGGTCAGACCACTCGCGCCAATCCGCCGGCAGCAAGACGACCGGCCTCGACCAACCACAGGCTGCCGCCGTGGACAAATGCTTCGATTCCCGGACTTCGATCGGACGGGTGCAACCGCATCGCCTCGTAAGTTGCTTCATCGCGACGTGAATCGCCGCGTCTTCGATCAGGCGACTGGCGCCGCGCAGTCGACCGATACCGCGAACGGCGAGCAACAACCGGATCGCGCTGATCGTCGCTCCGCCCAACAACACGGCCAGCGCCGGCCAGCGCCAACCAAGCGAAGGGGTTTTGGCGACACGCGTCGCCTGGTCCAGTCCGTCCCCTAGCTTCCGCATAAGTTGCAGTGGAAACGTCACACGTCCCGCGGTTTCTTCTTCGGCGAATGCTGATGATGGCACTGACCCCGGCGCAAGATCTCGCCCTGCGTTGCGATCAGTGTTCGAATCGCCTGGCTCGCACGTGGCGATTGATAGCGCCGCATCCTGCGCCTGGCGATTGGGCCAGACGCCCTGCAGCGGAACGACGGCCAGTCCAGTTATCGCCAGAATGCACGTCATGCCAGTGACACAGACCGTCGCCCGCCCGGCAGGCAAGCGACGGGAAACGAACAGCCGCGCCAGCAGTGCGACAATCGCCACGATCGTCGTGTGGACCATTCCCAGCAATACGACGACGCCGAGCGCGTTCATGGGCCTTGCTCCTCAAGGATTTCTCGCAGCAGCGCCCGCTCTTTAGCGGTCAAACGGCGGCGCTTTAGCACGTTGAGCAATAGTTGCTCGCGCGAGCCTTGAAACACCCGCCGCAGCAAGTCGCCGACCAGGCTGTGCGACACTTCGTCAAACGAGCGGGCCGCTCGGTACGAGAAGGGACGCTCGTCGTTTGTTTGCTCGAGAAATCCCTTCTCCAGCACGGTCCGGATCAGATTGGCGACGGTAACATACGCCAGGTCGAGCCCAGCGGTCGCCAGGAGATCGCGGGCTTCGGTCGCGGTCGCTTCTCCTCTGTTCCAAAAGACCTGCATGACTTGCAGCTCGCGCTCGGTAAGTTCCTTGGCCGGGGGTCGGGCCATCGGGCAGAACTCCATATTTGGTTGTTCAAATTTCAATAACCAAATACCAGTTTGGCCACCTGCCCGTCAAGGTAAGTTTGCGGCAATTGCGAGATAGCCATGAGGACTCGCAACGCAACGCGCATGACAAGCGGCGGCTAGCCAGGGCGTTACATAGACCAGCCCCCGCAATTCACATTTCTTGAGGCCGTGCGTAAGCGCGCGTGTAAACTTTCGCGCAACTCGGGTATGCTGTTGGGGATGCATCGCCCACGCCTCCCACTCACTGATCGCCGCCGGCGGAACCGCGCTTCTGCGCAAACTCCATGCGCACGCAGCGGGCGAAGCTCGGATCGGCCGATGATCGTGCTTGTGGCATTCGCGATCGCATTCGCGTCGCCTTGGACGACGAAGGCCGAAGACACGGCGCCTGACTTCGAAAAGGTGATCCAGCCGCTGCTACAGACCAAATGCGGCAAGTGCCACGGCAAGACTGTGCAAAAGGCTGAACTTACGCTGAGCACCGTCGAGGGAATCCAAAAAGGAGGCGAATCGGGGCCGGTGCTCACCGCCGGTAAGTCAGCGGAAAGTCCGCTCTATGAAAAAGTCCACGCCGGGGAAATGCCCCCGGACGAGAAGGAACGTCTGACCGAGGCCGAAATCGCCATGATTCGCGCGTGGATCGACGCCGGCGCATCCTTCGGCGCACAGGGCGCCGCCGCGCGCGAGGTCACGCACCACGACATCATCCCCATCCTGCTCCTCCGCTGCACGGTCTGTCACGGCAAGCAACAGCAAGAGGCGGGGCTCGATCTACGGACGCGGGCCAGCATGTTGAAAGGGGGCAAGAGCGGTCCGGCGATCGTCCCTGGCAAACCAACTGAGAGCCTCATGCTCAAGCGGATCGCCGCCGAAGAAATGCCGCCGCACAAGCGGCTCGTCGAGGTGATGGTCAAGCCGATGGAGCCCGACGAGGTCGCTAAGCTCTCGCGCTGGATCGAACTTGGCGCGCCGGAAGCGGCCGACGAGCCTGACGTGGCTGGCACTGCGGCCGATCCGCTCGTCCGCGCGGCCGACAAAGACTTTTGGTCGTTTCGCCCTCCGCAACCAGCAACGCCGCCCCAAGTGGCGCACGCAGATCGCGTCCGCAATCCGGTCGACGCTTTCGTGCTGCAAAAGCTGGAACGGAAGAACCTCTCCCTCTCGCCCGAGGTGGATCGATTGACGCTGCTGCGTCGCGCAACATTCGACCTGACGGGCCTTCCGCCTGAACCGGCCGAGATCGAAACGTTTCTGGCGGATACTTCACCGACTGCCTACGAGAATCTGATCGAGCGACTACTCGCCTCTCCGCGCTACGGCGAACGGTGGGGACGTCACTGGCTCGATGTCGCCGGCTATGCCGACTGCGAGGGAAAGCGCGAGCAGCATCTGCCGCGACCGTTCGCATGGCGCTACCGCGACTACGTGATTCGCTCGTTCAACGCCGACAAGCCGTACGATCGGTTTCTGCTGGAGCAACTCGCCGGTGACGAGCTGTCTGATTTTGAGCACGCGCCGGAAATCACCAAGGAGATGGAAGACAATCTGGTTGCCACGGCGTTTCTGCGAATGGCGCCAGATCCAACCTGGGCCAATCTCACGGGCTTTGTGCCGGACCGACTCGACGTGATGGCTGACGCAATCGACGTGCTCGGCTCGGGCGTGATGGGGCTCACGTTCAAATGCGCTCGCTGCCATAGCCACAAGTTCGATCCGATACCACATCGAGATTACTACCGACTTGCCGCCATCTTCAAGGGGGCTTATGACGAGCATGATTGGCTAAAGCCGCAATTGATCGGCTTTGGCGGCGCCCTTAGCGCCGGTTTGGCCGAGCGATTCTCGCCATACGTCGCCACGGCTGAGCGTGAAGCGTGGCGCGACCAGCACGACAAAACCTTGGCGCAAGTCGCTGCACTGCAGGCCGGCGCGCAATCGCCCGAGGTCGTGAAGCAAATCAAGGACCTCGAAGCCAGCCTGCCCCCCGAGCCGCGCGTGATGGCCCTGTGGGATCGTGGCGAGCCTTCCCCGGCGTATATCTACCGGCGCGGCGACTATCAAACTGCCGGCGGGTTTGTTGCGCCCGGTGTGCCAGCGGTCTTGGCCGACGAAAAGATTCCGTTCGCGATCACGCCTCCATTCCCCCAGGCGAAATCGACCGGACGCCGGCTCGCCTTCGCCCGCTGGCTGACGAATCCCCGCCAACCGCTAACGGCGCGGGTGATGATCAACCGGGTCTGGAAGCATCACTTCGGCCACGGGCTGGTTCGCACGGTCGGCAACTTTGGCCAAACCGGTGACCGACCGACACATCCAGAACTGCTTGATTGGCTGGCCTGCGAATTCATGCGACAAGGCTGGAGCCTGAAGGCGATGCACAGGGTAATGATGACGTCGAGCGTCTATCGACAATCGTCAACGGTGCTGCCCGCGCACGAAGAGCACGACGCCGACAATCGCCTCCTGTCGCGAATGCCATTACGCCGACTCGAGGCCGAAGAACTACGCGATGCACTGCTAATGGTCTCCGGCCAGCTCGATCCGACGCGCTTCGGACCGCCGGAACCAGTTCGCGTGCTGCCCGATGGCCTGGTGCAATCCGGCCGGCGGCGGAGCATTTACGTACAGCAATTACGCAAGCATCCGCCGTCGCTGCTCGAAAGCTTTGATCTGCCGGCCATGAACCCCAACTGCTTGCAGCGACAGGATTCGCTTGTGGCGCTGCAGGCGCTGCATCTGCTGAATGATAGTGCGATTCGTGAGCTGGCCGGGCAGTTGGCCGATCGCACACTCGCCGTGGCCGGCGATTCGCCCGAGCAGCAGATTGGCCGGCTCTATTTGACCACGCTCGCACGGCTGCCAACAGCGAAGGAAGAAGCCGCCTGCGTCGAAGCGCTCGTCCGGCTTACCGACCAATGGACCAAGACGCCGACGACAACTGACGCCGCGGCCAAAGCACGAACGCCGCAAGAAGCACAGCGCCGGGCGTTGACGACGGTCTGCCACACGATTATGAATTCGGCCATGTTCCTTTACATCGACTAAGGCGCCACGCCATGCGGTCCGACATTTTGCAACCAGGCGATGGAGCCGTAACGCGCCGCAGCTTCTTTGCGCGCGTCGGCGCCGGCGTGCAAGGCGCCGCGCTCATGCACCTGTTGGGTCGCGATCTATTTGCCGAGACAAGCAACGCCGCTTCGCCGCGCAAGCCTGATGACCTGCTGCCGCGGCCGCCGCACTTCACTGCCAAGGCCAAGAGTGTGATCCACCTGTTCATGAACGGTGGCCCCAGCCAGATGGATCTGTTCGATCCCAAGCCGGAGCTCGACCGCCGGCATGGCGAATCGTATTTCGACAAGATTGCTGGCGAGGTGGAATCGCCGACGTCGGCGGGCGCGCTGATGCGCAGCCCTTTCAAGTTCGCGCAACACGGCCAGTCCGGCATGTGGGTTTCGGACGCGCTTCCCCACATCAGCCAGCATGTCGATGATCTGGCGCTGATTCGTTCGCTCCATACGACGAACATCACGCACGAGCCGGCGCTGTACCTGATGCAGACCGGTCACATGCAGACCGGGTATCCAACGCTAGGTTCGTGGGTTACCTACGGCCTCGGCAGCGAATGCCAGGATCTGCCGGCGTATGTTGTGCTCGACGATCCCAAGGGACTGCCGGTTAACGGGATCGAAAACTGGCAGGCCGGTTTTCTGCCGCCGCTATTTCAAGGGACGCGGTTTCGCTCGACCGGTTCGCCAGTGCTCAACTTGCGCGCCGAAGGGGGCGACCCTCCAGAGATCGTCGAGATGCGCCGCGAGCTGCTGGGGCGGCTTGACCAGATGCACAAATCGCAGCGCCCCGGGCAACCGAATCTCGACGCGCGGATCGCCAGCTATGAACTGGCCGCCCGGATGCAGATCTCAGCCACTGACGCCCTCGATCTTTCGCGAGAGCGAGCTGCAACCTTGGAGATGTACGGCATCGGCCGCGAGCCTACCGACTCGTACGGCCGGCGATGCTTGATCGCCCGCCGGTTGATCGAGCGGGGCGTTCGCTTCGTCCAGCTCTACATCGACGGCCAAATCTGGGACAACCACAACGCCCTGGCAACCGGCATGAAAGCGGCCTGCGACCGGACCGACCTGCCGATCGCCGGACTATTGCGCGATTTGAAGCAGCGAGGCTTGCTCGGCGAAACGCTCGTCATCTGGGGTGGCGAGTTTGGCCGATTGCCGATTGCGCAACTGTCGCCAGACAAAGACGAAACGAAATCGGGGCGAGACCACAATAAAAACGCCGCCTGCTGCTGGCTGGCCGGCGGCGGAGTAAAGGGGGGCACAACCTTCGGGGCGACCGACGAAATGGGGCTGGCCGCCGTCGAAAATCGCGTCAGCGTGCCGGACTTCCACGCCACGATCCTGCATCTGTTGGGCCTGCGACACGAAGAGCTGTACGTCGACCAGAGTGGCTTGAAAGAAAAACTGACCGGTGTCAATCCGGCGCGAGTCGTCCGCGAGGTGCTGGCTTGAAGCGCGACACGGATCAAGACGTCACCCGGCTCGCGGACCTTTCGCCCGAACAGTGGAAAAGCGGCGTCGCGGCCTGGCTCGGCTGGCTGTTCGATGGCCTCGACATGCATCTTTACATGCTTGTCGCGTTACCGTTTGTGGCAGAGCTATTGGGCGTGACCGACACGAAGGATCCGGAACTGGTCAAGCAGTCCGGCGCCGGCTATTACGGCTCGCTCATCCAGGCGGCGTTTCTCATCGGCTGGGCGCTCGGCGGCGGATTCTTCGGCATGATTGCCGACCGGCTCGGGCGCAGCCGTGCGCTGATGCTAACGATCCTGACGTACGCACTCTTCACCGGGCTCTCGTTTTTCTCGCAAGCGTGGTGGCACCTGCTGATCTTTCGGTTCCTTGCTGCGCTTGGCATCGGTGGTGAATGGGCCGTCGGGGCGTCGCTCCTTTCGGAAACGTGGCCCAAGCGCTGGCGACCGTGGATGGCTGCGGTGCTGCAAACGGCCGTGAATATCGGCGTGATGCTGGCCAGCCTGACGATCTTCGTCCTCGCCCCCTTTCCGCACCGCACGGTTTTTCTGGTGGGCGTCCTGCCGGCGTTCCTCGTGCTGTGGATCCGCCGCAACGTGCCGGAGCCGGAAGAGTGGCAAGGCGCCAAAGAGAAATCGGCCGCAGCCACACCTTCTTTCGCTGACTTGTTTCGCGGTTCCGTTCGCCGCACCACGATCCTGACGCTATTGGTTTGCGCGCTCTCGCTATCAGGCCATTGGGCGTTCATGTTTTGGTACACGCAGCAACTCCGCTCTCTGCCGACCGTGGCGACGTTGGAGCCGGTGGAGATCGAGCACCTGGTCAGCAAGGTCGTCTGGCTGTTGATGTTCTCATCGATTGTCGGCAACTTCCTGGCCGCAGTTTTGGCGCGCCGGCTGAAATACCGCCGCGCGATTGCGCTGCTTTGCCTGGCGTACTTTCTGGCGATTATGGTTGCCTATGGCGTGCCGCGCGATCAGACGAGCCTGTGGTGGGGCGTCGCAGCGATCGGCGTCTGCCAAGGCGTGTTTGCGCTGTTCACAATGTATCTACCGCCCTTGTTTCCCACCTTGTTGCGCACGACCGGCGCCGGGTTTTGCTATAACATCGGCCGCATTGCCGCCGGCGTAGGCACGGTTGTGTTTGGGCTCTTCACGAAGGTCGGCGACTATCGTCTGGCGATTTTCTACGCCGGTTTCCTGTTCATCCCAGCGGCGGCGATCGCCTGGATCTTGCCGGAACTGGCCGATGAGAAGTCTTCGCCCGATTACAACGAAAGTTTGGCGGCGCCATGCGAGTAGAACAACCAGCAGCGCGAGCTGCAAAGACCAGCGTCGCAAGCTGCCGCGATTTCGGCTATACGGCAGACGATCAGTGGGCCAGGTTGCCCACAGGCTATAGCTGGACCGAAGTGACAGCCGTGGCGACCGATTCGCAAGACCGCGTGTTTGTGTTCAATCGCGGCGAGCACCCAGTGGTGATCTTTGATCGCGATGGGAACTTTGTCTCGTCTTGGGGCGATGGCGTCTTCTCGAGGCCGCACGGGATCACGATCGGGCCGGATGACTCTGTCTATTGCACGGATGATTTGCAACACACCGTCCGCAAGTTCGCGCCGGATGGACGGGAGCTTTGGATGCTCGGAACACCCGGAAAGCCCGCAGACACCGGCGCGACGAGTATCGACTACCGCACGATCGTCCAGTCGGCTGGCCCATTCTATTTTCCGACCAATCTGGCGTTATCGCTCAGTGGCGATGTGTACGTCAGCGATGGCTACGGCAACGCGCGGGTTCACAAATTCTCGGCCGACGGACAACTGATTCTCTCCTGGGGCGAACCAGGCGCAGGGCCGGGACAATTCCACGTGCCGCACGGCATTGCAGTCGACCGGCACGGAACGGTCTACGTGGCGGATCGAGAGAACTGTCGCTTGCAGTTGTTTGATCCAGACGGCGCGTTCCTTCGCGAGTGGACCGACATTGCGCGGCCATGTCAGGTGTTTATCGATGGCAACGATGATGTTTACGTAGCGGAGCTTGGCTTTCGCGCCGGCATGTGGCCGGGAACCGTCGCGCCTTCGCCAGACGCAACCGGCGGGCGCCTAAGCATCTACAATTTGCGCGGCGAGTTGAAAGCCCGCTGGGGCGGCGGCCAAGATCCTTGCGCGGCCGGCGACTTTTTTGCACCGCATGACGTGTGGGTTGACTCGCGCGGAGACATTTACCTATCAGAAGTCGTTATGTCTGCTGGCGGCGCCCGTGGGTTGGTTTCGCCTACTTGCCACACGCTACAAAAGTTTGTTCGCACTCCCAAAACATAGAGCCTCGACGATGAAAGCCTGGCGTTTTTACGGTTTCAACGACATGCGGCTTGATGACATTCCGCCGCCGGCGTGCAAGCCGCGGCATGTTCTGGTCGAGCCCCTTTGCGTGCAGCCGAGCGTTACCGAGGCACAACTCGCCAAGGGAATTCCTACGCTCGCCTATGACCGCATCAAGCGGCGACTCGAAACCGACGCGCCAATTCAACTCTTCGGCCACGAGTTTTGTGCGCGTATCGTCGAACTCGGGCCAGGCGTCACCGGCTACCAGGTAGGTGACCGGGTTGCCGCGCGGGCCAAACTTCCCTGCCAGGAGTGCGCACTCTGCAGATCGGAGCGCGGCAATCTCTGTCGTAAGGGGCCGGTGATCGGCTTCGACCTCCCAGGCTGTTTTTCAGAGATCGCGTCGCTACCTGAGATTGCGCTCGTGAAGGTCGATGATCGCATTTCGGATAGCGAAGCCGCGTGTTTGCAATCTCTCAGCGATAGCGTGGCCGCTGTCGAGACGGCCCAACTGCAAATGGGTGACACAGTAGTGATCCTGGGCCAAGGGAGCATGGGCTTGGAGTGTCTGCAGATCGCGCGGATTAGCGGCGCCGGGCGGATCATCACCGTCGACGTCCGCGACGAAGCGTGCGAGGTCTCGCGCGAACTCGGCGCGGACCTGGCGCTCAACGCCCGCACAGACGATGTGATCGCGAGGATTCGCGAACAGACCGATGGCAACGGCGCGGATGTTGTCTTCGAGTGCGCAGGCGGCAGTCCCAAGCAGGGCCTCGCCGGGCATCAGTCGCTTCATCAGGCGATCGAAGCGGTTCGTTCCGGCGGAAAGGTGATCGGCGTGTCGTGGTTCGGCGGACCACTGGAGATTGACGTCGACCTGTTGCGTGAGCGCAGCCTGCGATATTTGTTCCCGGATATCAGCACCGAGGCGCACCTGAAGCACACGGTCCGGCTGGTGGCTTCGGGCAGAGTGCGACTGAAGCCGACGATCACGCACATTCTGCCCGGCATCGAATCGGTCCCGCAGGCCTTTGATATCACGGCCAACAAAGGTGTGCACAAGGCGATCAATCCGGCGCAGGTCATGATGCGGCCGTAAGCCCCGCTGTTGAGCTGGCTGACGGATTCGTGAGTTTTAGACGGGCTGGCAGATTGCGTGCTAGCACGTAGATCCTGCGGGATTGCTTACTTCGTCGCACGCCTGCCAGTGTCTGGCCCGAGTCCTCTTTCCTCGCAACGGCCTGTGGGGCTAAGCTTCTGCCCCCGCCCGATTCGCGCCGATGCTTATCCGTCGGCAAAAGCTGCGAATTAAAGTCAGCGCACGGCCCTTAGCGCAATAGTCAAAGGAGTGACGATGCGGCCCAACCACTTTTTACCTGCCCTGCTTCGCAGAACTGGCGGCGCCAGTGTCCCAGCGATCCTGGCGGTCGCGTTGACTTTCACTGCTCCAACGCGCGGGGCCGCGCAATTCGCACTGCCAACGGCCGGATCATCCGCAGCGCCAGCAACCGGCGCCACCGTCAAGTCGCCCCTCGATGAGGTACTGGCCAAGCGTAAAGAACTGGCGGCGCAACTGGCAACGCTCACTCGCCAAAGCAGCGAGCACGCCGCGGCAGCCGAGGCCGGCAATGTCTCCGCAGCGGAAGACGAGATCGAATTTCTGGAAACGCTCGACGGCGTTTACGCGCAGCAACAGGTGCGTCTCGAGGAGCGACAAGAGCTGCAAGACGAAATTGCCCAGGCCGCGGCGACGCTCGAAGCATTGCACAAGTTCGGGCCCACCGAGGCCAAGCCGTACTCGTTCTTGCTGCTGGAAGATTTGCGCGACGATCTCGCGGCCGAAGAAGACCACGCCGAGGCGCTCGAAGCTGACATCAAGCCGGCAAAAGACATGTTAAAAACGGCACAAGACCATTTTGCCGACGCCGAAAAAGATCGCCGCAAAGCACAAGAGGAATTCGACACCAACGACGACAAGGACCTGGCGGAGACGCTCGCCGCGTCGCTCAAGCTCGCCAAGCGCGAGAGCCAGGTTCACGAAGCGCTAATCCAGGTGCGACGACTGGAAATCGAGAATCGCACGCTCCGCTGCGATCTTTGCACAGCGCGAAAAACACAACTAAGCGAAAAGATTGATCGCATCGGTCAGGATGTCCGCTTCACCGAGCATGACTTGCAGGATCGGCTGAAAGAGCTGACGCAGTCCGACGCCGAGTTGGAGGCCAAGATCAAAGACGCCCAGTTGCGGGCGAAACAGGCCGAGAACCGTCAGGCGGCCGAGGTGAAAGCCCTGGGCACGATGAACACACCGCCCGCCATTTACGATTTGGTAACGGCGTCCTGGCGTGTCGCGCGCGAAGCGCAGCAGTTGGAGACCACCCTGCTTACGGAACGAATTGGCGACAACAAAAGCTGGCGACACTACTGGGAATGCCGTTTCGAAGTCGAGAACGGCACGGCCAAGAAGGAAGAAATCGAAGAGTGGCACGAGAATCTGGAAGACCTGATCGACGAGATGAGCGCCAACCGGCATTCGCTCGAGCAGCGGATCGAAGCGACACGCATCGGTCAAGCCAAGATCGTCCAGCGGATGCGCGACAACGACGATCCGCGCGTCAAGAAATGGGTAGACTTCCAATGCGCACAGTGGCAGAAGCTGCGCGACATTTGCGAGTCGAGCCTGGTGCAACTCAAAGTCAGCCAGCGCTGGAGCGAGCGGTTCCTGGACGAGCTCAAAGCCAAGCTCGAGCCCGAAGGGCAGGAATCTCTGCGAACTGTTGCCGCTGACAAAGTGCTGGCCGTTTGGAGGTACGAGTTGCTGAGCGTCAACGATCAGTCGATCACCGTCGGCAAGGTCGTGTCGCTAATGATCTATTTGCTACTCGCTGTCGTCGCGGCCAAATTGTTCAGCCGGCTGCTCGGTCGGCGAATCCTGCCGCGGTTCGGCCTGAACGAAGGCGCCTCGCACGCTGTTCAATCAATCGCCTTCTACACGATGCTCATGCTATTCGTCGTAATGTCGTTCGAAATGGTCCACGTGCCCCTCTCGGCGTTTACGTTCCTCGGCGGCGCCGTGGCGATCGCTGTCGGTTTTGGCAGCCAGGACATCGCCAACAATTTCATGAGCGGCATCATCCTGCTGGCCGAGCAGCCGATCCGCGTCGGCGATATTATCGTCGTCGATGGCGTGCAGGGGACCGTCGCCCACATCGGCCCACGCAGCACGCGGATCAAGACCGATTCGAACTACGAGATGATCGTGCCGAACAGCAAGGTTCTGTCCGACAAGTTGACGAACCTCACGCTATCCGACACCCTGGTGCAAACAAGTGTGGCCGTGACGTTGCCGAACAAGATGCCAGTGGCGCAGGCCAAGGTCATCCTATTGCAGGCGTCGCTGTCGAATCGCACGGTGCTGCGCGAGCCTTGCCCGATCGTGCTGTTCAAGCAGTTCGGCGCCACCTCGATGGACTTCGTGCTCCACTTCTGGCTGCAGCTCGACGACGAGATGCGGGCGGCGATCGCCCAGAGCGACGTCCGCGAAGAGATCAACGAGCTCTTCCTTCAGTGCGGTGCGCAACCGGCGATTTCGGATGTGCCGACGGCTGTTCCCCCCCGGCAAGCGAACGCGGCCTAGGGTCCGCCAAACGCGATCTACCGCGAAGCAGGCCATTTCTGTCGCACGTAAGTTGCGATTCTCTATTGGCTTATCCCCCCGCGGCCAGCGCGCCCCATCCCAGGGGCGCCGGCTCTGGCATGCTACCCTCATTGGCCATAACATGGCGGGCGCCGGGAAGACTGCGCAGGCTGCACAAAAGGGGAGGTGTGATTTTCGCTAGCGCTTTGCAGCCCGCGGCAGGAGCACGTCATGAGCGGACAATCGATTGCGATCGGAATTGAAGTCGGCCTGTTCTTGATCATTGGGCTGACGCTACTGCTAATTGTTCGGCCTCACGATCGCCCCAGGCGGCCCCGGTGATTGCGGCGGGCCTGCTGCCAGAATCGCGACAGTTTATAAAGGCTCGCAGGACACAAGTTGCTGTTGCGGGGGTGATTGATGCGCTTCGTACCAACTGCCTGGCTGGCGTCGACGATTTGCACGATTTCGTTGTCGCTAAATGTCGCTACCAACACGGCGGCGGATGAAGCGAGCTTCGAATCCGAAGCGGCCAAGTGGGGGCCGACATATTACGCCACGACCGTTCTGGCGCCCAAGGACGGCGCGGCCAAGTTCTGCACCTTCCAGCGCGGCGGCGTGCAGACGATTTACACGTCCGAGGTCGTCGGTCATTCGCCGCTAACTCCGCTGCGCGCAAAGCTGTCGCCTCAATTCGATCAAGGCATCATGGTCGGCTTTGCCACCGGCGAAGAACTCGACTACCGCAGCGGGCCGGTCGTGCACGAGCAGCGTTTGCAGGACGGCTATCTGCCGATCGTGATCACAAAATGGAAAAGCCTGTCCGGCGCGCCCAACGACAAGGATTCTAGAGAGCCAACGTTGCTGGAGTTCGAAGAAACCTGCTTCGTGCGTCGGCTCAGTGATCGGCTCGATATCGAACGCGGCGATGAGAATGCTGCGGCCATGCTGGCGCTAACGATCCAAAACCCTGGCAAGATCGACGCCGTTGCGACGGTGCGAATGGTGGTTAACGCCAGCGACAATAGCCAGCCACGAGGTTACCCGGCGCTGCTCTATCAGTCGCCGCTGAGGGTATCCGGCACAAGCGTGGTGAACACCGCCGGAAAAACTCGCTTGATATGGCGAGTTCCACGACAGGGGGGCGCGCATGCGCAATTTCAAGACGCCGTTCCCGCGATTCTGGAGTTCGGCCCAGGCGCAGCCGAGGGCGCGAAACGTCCTGCCGCCGTCGCCGAGCCGCCATTTACCCGCTATAGCGCCAGCAAATCGCAAGAGAATCACCAGGCGCACAAGGCGTTCGATCATTTTGCGATGAGTTATTGGACGCCGGAGACGAAGATCGCGGACGGACCGGTTGGCCTCGGCTTGCAATTTCCAAAGAAGCGGTTGCTTCGCTCCGTGGTCGTAAGTTGGGATTCCGTTGCGACAATGCCGCCGGCCGATGGTTATCGGCTCGAGGGATTCGACGGCGAAAAATGGAAGCCGATCGCTGCGCAGATCAATGGCAAGCCGCCGGAGGAATTAAAAAACCATCCTGAGATTGTCACCGAGATCGGTCCGCACTGGCTGCTGGCGTTTGCCGAACCAGTCGAGGTGTTCCGGTTCCGAATCATGATCGATAAGTTGCTAGCCGGCGCTGAACGACCGAGCATTGCGGCGATCGACTACAACAGCGCCATTGCCATCACCGGCGATGGAGCGCCGATCTGGACCGGCACAGATAGCGACGTCGTCGCCAATCATGTCGATTTCATCATCCCCGTCGCGGCCGGCAGGAGCGAATCGATCTACGCGGCCGTTCCATTTCTTCCGGCGAACGAAGCCGAAACTCGCTGGCTGGCCGAAGCGGACTTCGCCCGCGAGCGCGACCGAACCGCAGCCTGGTGGCGAGACTATCTGGGCCAAGGCGCCCGGCTCGAACTGCCCGAAGACTACCCAGCGAACGTCTTTCAGGCGAACCTGCATCACATGCTGTGTACCTCGCAACGAGACCCCGACACCGGGCACTCGATCACGCTGACGGCGCTCGGTTGGTACGAAGGCGTCTGGTCCAGTCTATCGGCCGTGCAGGCCATCGCGCTCGACGAGCGCGGTTTTCACGCGGACGCTGCGAACTATCTCGAACCGTTTCTCACCTGGCAGGGGACGATGAAACCGCCCGGCGAGTACCTAACCCAAGCCGGATTCTTATCGAGTGACGATCCGCATACCTGGGTCCGCTGGGTCAGCAATCATGGCTTCTTGCTGTGGGCGATGGCCGATCATTATCGCTTGTCAGCAGACCGCAAGTGGCTGGACCGAGTTCTACCCAACATGCTTTCCGCGGTCGATTGGATCGAACAAGAGCGAGCGCGAACGAAGCAACTTGGCGCCGACGGCGCGAAGCCGCCGCAGTGGGGGCTGCTGCCGCCCGGCTCGACCGGAGATGGCGCGCCGAACTGTTATGGGTTTATGGGAGACGCCGTCACCTGGCGAGCACTCGACGCCATGGCCGCGGTCCTAACGGAAGTCGACCACCCTCGCGCCGCCGCTACGCGCGCGGCCGCCGACGAATACAAAGCGTCGATCCTCCGCGGCGTCGATTTTGCCCGAACGAATACCCCGGCGTATACCTTGAAGTCTGGTCAAAAGATCCCGTTCATCGCCAACGATATTTACAACGTCTGGAAGATCAACATGGGAGTCGCTGATCCGAATGTGAACTTCCATATTTGGTGGATGGACGTCGGGCCGCTTCACCTGATCGACATGGGCGTGCTGGATGCAAAGTCAGACCTGACGGGCTTTCTGCTCGACGCGGCCAAAGATCGCTGGATGAAGGGGAATGTCAGTTTGGCCGAGCCCTACTACAATCCGCAACGCGCGGCGTTTCTTGGTCGCGACCAAGTCGAAGATTTTGTCGAGATGTATTACACGCTGCTGGTCGAAGGGATGGATCGCCAGACATTTGTCACCGGCGAATATCATCACGGTCAGCAAAATCTGCCCTCGTGCGACGCCGAGCAATCGCGAACGCAGCGGATGATGCTCGTCCGCGAAACGGATGGAGGCGTCGACTATGCGTCGGCCACACCACGCGCCTGGTTGCAGGATGGCAAGCGCGTAGCCTTCACAGACGCTCGCACCTACTACGGCAAGACGACGCTGGTGATCGAGTCGCAAGCGGCAAGTGGCAAGATCATTGCCACAATTAAGCCGCCTGATCGCCACGCTGTGCCGCTAAAGCTGCGGCTGCGCCACCCTGACGCGAAGCCGATCGTTAGCGTCACGGTAAACGGCAAGCGGCTTGACAAGACGATGATCAACAGCGAATGGATCAAGCTACCAGCCGGCCGGGAAGAACTGCGCGTGGTGGCGGGATATTAGAATTTCGTGTGGTTATGAGCCGCACGGCGCTAGCCGCGGGTAGGCACTTGATTACAAAGTGACTTGCGAAGCCGCGCAGGCGGAAGGGCGAGGCTCCCGCCGAGCCAGGCGTCGCGATCGGTTTGCCATGCCATTGGACCAAAACTCTCGAACGTTTCTCTTGATTCTCCGCGTTCTCCGCGCCTCCGCGTGAGGTTGTTCCACCTTTTCGCCGATCCAAACTCGCCGCGTTGCTCGGCAGGAGCCTCGCACTCCCGACGATTGAGCTCCAATCGTGGTCGAACGACATTTTCGCGGTTAGAATGTGCGTCAGCACGTCCCTCTATTAGCACGCACGCCGCGGCTGCCATGTTTTGCGGCGCAGGAGATCACCATGCAATCGAGACGAGACTTTCTCAAGCAGGCCGCCGCGTTTACCGGCGCAGTTGGCCTCTCCGGCATGTTGCCTTTGGCGATTCAAAAGGCACAGGCGATCGCGCCCGAGCCAGGCAGCACGTATCTCGACGCCGAGCACGTCGTGATCCTGATGCAGGAAAATCGCTCGTTCGATCATAGTTATGGCACGCTCCGTGGCGTCCGCGGCTTCAATGATCCTCGCGCCTTGAAACTGGCCGACGGCAACCCGGTGTGGGTGCAGACGAACGATGCTGGGCAGAGTTACAGCCCGTTTCGATTGAACATCAAAGACACGAACGCCACTTGGATGGGCTGCCTCCCTCACTCATGGACCGACCAGGTCGACGCCCGCAACGGAGGCCGATACGACCGGTGGCTGCAAGCCAAGCGTTCGAGCGAAAAGCGCTTTGCGGACATGCCGCTGACGATGGGCTACTACAATCGCGAGGACATTCCGTTCTACTACGCGATGGCCGACGCCTTCACCGTCTGCGATCAGAATTTTTGTTCATCGTTGACCGGCACCACGCCCAACCGGCTCTACCTGTGGACCGGCACGATCCGCGAAAAGCCCAGCCAGGATTCGCACGCCAATGTCCTCAATTCGGATGTCGACTATGAACACGAGGCGAGTTGGACGACTTTTCCCGAGCGGCTGGAGCAGCACGGCGTGTCGTGGAAAATCTATCAAAACGAATTGAGCCTCGACGTGGGCTTCTCTGACGAAGAAGCGGCGTGGCTCGCGAACTTCGGCGACAACCCCATCGAATACTTCTCGCAGTTCAACGTGCGGTACATGCCGACGTATCGTAAGCAGTTGGAAAAGCTGAGCAAAACGCTCGGGCCAGAAATCGAAGCGCTGAAGAATCGTAAGACCGTGGCCGCCGAGACACCGGCCCAGCTTGCCGCGCGTCAAAAGCAGATCCTGCAAAAGACGGCCCAATTGGCGGCGGTGCAAAAGGCGATCCCGCGCTGGACAGAGGCCAACTTCGCCAAGCTCTCTGCGCATGACAAGAATCTGTTCGAGAAGGCATTCTGCACCAACACTGCCGACCCACACTATCGCGAACTCGAAACGCTCAACTACAAAGATGGAAACGCTGACCGTAGCATCCGGATCCCCAAGGGAGACGTGCTCCACCAGTTCCGCCAGGATGTCGAGACGGGCAAGTTACCCACGGTCTCGTGGCTGGTGGCTCCGGCGGCGTTTTCGGACCATCCCGGCTCGGCCTGGTTCGGCGCGTGGTATATCGCCGAGGCGCTCGACATCCTGACCAAGAATCCCGAGGTCTGGAAGAAGACGGTCTTTCTGCTGACGTACGACGAAAACGACGGCTACTTCGATCATGTCCCGCCATTCGTCGCCCCGAACCCCAAACGCCCCGAGACTGGCGCTGTCAGCAAGAAGGCAGATTGCACTGTCGAGTTTGTCGAGCTGGAGCAAGACCGCAAACGCAAGCCGGCCAACCAGGCGCGCGAAAGCTCGATCGGGCTGGGCTACCGAGTGCCGCTGGTGATTGCCTCGCCTTGGAGTCGGGGCGGTAGCGTCTGCTCTCAGGTGTTCGATCACACTTCACCACTGCAGTTCCTCGAAAAGCTCCTCTCGCACAAAACCGGCAAGAAAATCGAGGAGCCGAATATCAGCCCTTGGCGCCGAGCGGTCTGCGGCGACCTGACGAGCGCCTTCGAACCGTATAACGGCGAATCGCTATCGGGCGTGCCAGTTCCGGATCGTGAGACGTTTGTCGAAGGAATCTACAACGCCCGCTTTAAAGAACTGCCAAGCGGTTTCAAGCAACTGACCAAGGAAGATCTGGAAGCGATTCGAAAAGATCCTGCGAACTCAGGCGCGCTCGTTGCGCAAGAGCCCGGCGTGCGACGCTCGGCGCCACTCCCCTACGAGTTGGCTGTCGAGGGAGCGTTGGCAGACGATCGTAAGCGCTTCACGATCTCGTTCGCAGCGCGAGACCTGGCGTTTGGAGATCGAGCGGCCGGCGCACCGTTTATCGTTTACGCTCGCTCAGGCGATGCCCTCCAAGTGCGCAACTATGCCGTGGCGCCCGGTGAACAAGTGGTCGACAGCTGGGCGCTCAGTGACTTTAAGGATGGGAAGTACGACCTGTCCGTTTATGGCCCCAACGGTTTCTTTCGAGCCTTTACTGGCGGCGCCGACGACCCACCAGTCGAGATTCGCGTCGATTATCAGCGTGCTGAGCATGGCGAGAACGACCTTAACGGTGACGTCGAGATCCGCGTTTCGGCCAGCGACAAGCAGCAGCACTCGGTCGTACTTGTCGACCACGCCTATGGCGCCGCCAAAGAAACTCGCGAGATCCCGCCTGAGGAAGCGGTCACTTTGATCGCCAGCGGCCAGAAGAGTTTCGGTTGGTATGATTTCAGCGTTCGCGTAGCGGGGAGCGCTGGTTTCGAGAAACGTTATGCCGGCCGTGTCGAGACCGGCAAGTGGAGTAACAGCGATCCAGCCATGGGACGCATTGCCAAGAAGTAGAAGTTCACCGCGGACCGGCGCCGCCTGGTCCACCCGTCCGCGGTGCGACGATGGTTAAAGCGGCAGCGACCTTAGACTGACGGCGCGCTCGGTCGCCTGCTGAGCTCGACTGGCCTGCTCGGCGTGCAGCGCGTCGATGATGATCTCCGCGCAGTCGTCGGTGGAGAGCCGCGACATGTTCAGCACCAGGTCGAAGTTCGACAGGTCGGTCGGATCTCGGTGGAAGTGTTCACGGACAAAGCGAGTGCGATCACGCTCGATTTGTTCCAGTTTCTTCGCGACGCGATTTGCCGCGCCGCCGCCGAGCCGGTGACTCATGGCAGCCACGCGCTCTTTTAGCGGCGCGATCAAGTGTACGCGAAGCGTTGTTTCGGCCGGCAGCATTTGCGCCGCGCCGCGACCGACGATCACGCACTCGCCATGCTCGCCCAACTCGACCAGGATTTGCACGAGTTGATGAATGTACGCCATTTGCGAGACGTGACGCGGTTCGAGAAATGACTCGAACGACTCCTGCAACCAACTGATATGCGTTTCGTCGATCGATGCCAGATCGGCGGCCCGTGAATGCAAACGTTCGGCGATCGCTACGAGCAGTTCCTGATCCCAGACTTGCCAGCCGAGCCGCCGACCGACTTCCCTGGCAACAGCATCGGCGTCGATGCCAGCCTCGCGCGACAGCGCGATCGAAAACGCAAGTCCTGTGCGTGCCGCGAAGCCCTGCTCGGCGTTATGCCGATCAATCGCGGCCGCTCGCAGATAGGCCACAGTTCCCGGTCCTACGTCCACAAAACTTCGATATGCCATGACGATCTTCTCCTTCGAACAACAGGCCCCAGCTCAATCGTCCCCAACATGAACTCTAGTGCGCTTATCGACTGGAGCCAATCACACTGTTGCTGACTCTTTCGTAAAGCGAACCGTGAGCTGACATTCCTGTCAGTAACATTGCGGATAGCGTTAACCGAGCATCCCGCGGGTGGCGGGGTGCAGGCGAAGCTTTCTGACGAAAGCGGCAGGAGAGGGATCTGGCGCGCAATGTGCTACGGCCCGCGCGAGGCGTTTGGAAAAGACAGGGTTGGAC
>Ga0268266_10002507_pt1 | contig 19591 bp, 15 predicted proteins | sample KBSS13metaG_FD_190356 | JGI IMG/M metagenome (GOLD analysis project Ga0268266, IMG submission 190356) | Switchgrass rhizosphere microbial communities from Kellogg Biological Station, Michigan, USA - KBS S1-3 metaG (SPAdes) (version 2) | ecosystem: Host-associated > Plants > Roots > Rhizosphere... | reverse complement strand
AACTCGGCGGCATCGAGACCCTGACGTGTCGAGACCTGACGGATGGCATTCGCCATGGCTTCCACGGCCACTTCGAGAAAGGATTCCGCGACTTCTTCCGTGTTTGCGTTGACCTGCGAGGCGAGGGCCGCAAACTTGCGTGCCACCACTTCGGTGTCGATCCGTGATCGGCCGTCACGGCCAAAAAGCGCCGGCAGCGTGTCTGGCCGCAGATGCCCTAACAACACCTGCACGTCAGTCAGAGTCAACGGCCCGTCGCGGCCGTAGCTCGCCGGCCCCGGGTCTGCGCCCGCCGAATCAGGCCCCGCCGCAAAGCGGCCATCCGTGAAGTGGAGGATCGATCCGCCGCCCGCGGCTATGGTATGGACATCCAGCATCGGGCTCTGGAGTCGAACTCCGGCAATGACGTGTTCGAATCGTCTCGGCAGCTCGCCGTCGAGGAGCGAGACATCGGTGGAGGTTCCGCCCATGTCGAAACCCACCAGCCTGGGAATTCCCAGTTGGTTCCCGATCCACTGCATGCCGATCAACCCGCCGGCGGGGCCTGACAGGATGCTCGACATGGCGTGGAAGTTGTCGGCGGCGGCCAGGCCGCCGTTACTTTGCATCAGCTCCAGGCGTGCGCCTGCGTCCAGGTTGCGGAGCTCGCGCTGAAGTCCCGACACGTATTTGCGCAGCGGCAAGGCGAGGTAGGCATTCAGGACGGTCGTGTCACCTCGCGCCACGTATCGCACCAGCGGCGACAGCTCATGCGAGACGGAAACCTCTTCAAACCCGAGGTTTCGGGCGATCGTCGCAGCCTCGCGCTCGTGCTGCGGAAATTTCCAGCCGTGCAGGAAAACGATAGCAACGGCTTTCAGCCCTGCGGATCGTGCCCTGCGCAGCGCCTCGAGCAGGGTCGTCCCATCGAGTGGAGTCAGCGTTGTCCCAACGGAGTCGATCCGTTCGGACGCCTCGATGGTTGAGGAGTACAGACGGTCAGACAGGATTATGTGGCGCGCGAAGATGTCGGGCCGGTTCTGATAACCGATCCGGAGGCCGTCGCCGAACCCGCGCGTGGTCACCAGGAGGACGGGTTCTCCCTTGCGTTCGAGCAGGGCATTGGTCGCGACCGTGGTCCCCACTTTCACAGTGCCAACGGTGTCGGTGGACGTCGACAAAATCTCACGGGCACCCCTCATCCCGGGGTCTTCCGAGCCACCCGGTTGAGACAAAACCTTGCGCACGTGCAGTTGACCGTCCGGGGCGAGCCCGATGACGTCAGTGAAAGTCCCGCCGCGATCAATCCAGAATTGCCAACCGGGGCTCATTTATTTTCATTCCGTGCAGTCATCTTGGCGTCGTCAAGGCATTACCTGCATTATTCTTCCATTGTGGAAGCGCCTGTAGTCAATCGCCACGTCGTTTTCTCCCATGGGCAGGAAAGTGGTCCGTGGGGGCGGAAGATTGCCGCGTTGGCGGACGTAGCCCGTAGTGAGGGCTATGAGGCCCATTCCGTTGACTATCGTGGCATCGACGAGCCCCGTGCCCGCGTGGCGAAGCTCGTGGACTTCTGCAAGGAGCTGTCGGGCGACCTGGTCCTCGTCGGCTCGAGCATGGGCGGTTACGTTGCAGTAGCATCGGCATCGCTTTTACATGCCCGAGGTGTGTTCCTGATGGCTCCTGCGCTGTACATGGAAGGGTTGCCCGAGTTGCGACGGGGCATTCTCGACTGCCCCACGTCCATCGTTCACGGTTGGCAGGACGAAGTGATTCCAGTTGAGCACAGCGTCCGTTTTGCTGAGACCTATCGGGCTGCCCTGCACCTCGTAGATGGCGACCATCGCCTGCACAACCAGATTCGCGTCATTCAATATCTGTTCGAATATTTCCTCATCGCGCTCGACCTCCCGGCCATCGCTTTTCAATAAATGGATCGCGCTCGAAGCTGGTTGTTACGGCGCCTCCTCGCGCTCTGGGTGCGATACAAAGTCCGGCCCGACGAGGCCGTCTCGCACGTCCGCGACCGCGACAAGCCGGTTTGTTACGTGCTCGAGAACAGCAGCGTGACCGACCTCGCGGTCCTGCAGGATGCGTGTGTGAAGCTCAGGCTGCCGCGACCGCAGAAGCGCTTGCTGCACGGTGTGAAGGACCTGCGCTCGTTTTTCTACCTGAGCCGGCCGCGCGGTTTCTGGGATGAGCGCATCGATCGGCGCGCACCCCCACAGCTCCAACAGATGATTGCGGCCGTTGCCGCCGATCCGCAGCTCGATATCGAGCTGGTGCCTGTTGCCATGTACTGGGGGCGGGCCCCGCAGCGGGAACATTCCTGGTTCCGCCTGTTGTTGGTTGAAGATTGGGCCATCACCAGCACGGCACGGAAAGTCATGCAGGTGCTGTTCAACGGGCGCAATACTCTGATCGAGTTTGACGAGCCCATCTCCCTGCGTTCCTTGATGGGCGATGAAGCCGGCGCGGCGGTTCGAGGGCGGCGTGTCACGCGCGCCTTGCGTACTTCGTATGCGAAACAGCGGTCGGCGCGCATCGGACCGGATCTTTCGCATCGTCGGACCATCCTCAACCGCGTACTGCGAACTCGAGCCGTGCGAGCGGTGGTTGCCCAGGAGATGCGCGAGAAGAAGATTCCGCGCCGGGCGGCGATGCTCAAGGCGAAACAGTACGCAGAGGAAATCGCCGCCAATTATTCGCCGGCGTTCGTTCGCTTCATGGAAGCGGCGCTGTCCCGTTTGTGGAATCGCCTGTACGACGGCGTTGTGTTTGGTCACGTGGAAACGCTGGAGCAGACGGCCGAAGGGAACGAGATCATTTACGTTCCCTGTCATCGCAGCCACATGGACTATCTGTTGCTGTCGTACGTGATTTACGTGCACGGCTATGCGATCCCCCACATTGCCGCCGGCATCAACCTGAACCTGCCGATCGTGGGCCGCTTCCTGCGAAAAGGCGGCGCCTTCTTCATCCGCCGCAGCTTCCGCGGCAACGGTTTGTACACCGTTGTCTTCATGAAGTACCTCGCCGCCATCATGGCGCGGCGGCACTCGATCGAGTATTTCATTGAAGGCGGGCGCAGCCGGACCGGCCGGTTGTTGCAGCCCAAGACCGGCATGCTCTCCATGACGGTCCGCAGCTTTCTGCGCGATCCCGGGCGCCCGGTGGTGTTCATCCCCGTGTACTTCGGGTACGAGCGGATTGTCGAGGGGTCTACCTATATCGGCGAGTTGTCGGGCAAGCCCAAGGAAAAGGAAAGCATCCTCGGGCTGCTGCGCGGCGCCCGCAAGCTGCGGGAGAAATTCGGCCAGGTGCACGTGAATCTCGGTGAGCCGATCCGACTCAACGAGTTGCTCGATCGATACGATGCCGACTGGCGTAACCGGGTCGTCGAAGACGACACCCGCGTACCCTGGGTCGGGTCGGCGGTGGATGACCTGTCATCGACCATCATGCGGCACATCAATGCCGCCGCGGCCGTCACACCCATCAACCTGCTGGCCATCACACTGCTGGCAACACCGCGGCTGGCGCTTCCCAAAACGGATCTGTTGCGGCAGATGGATCTGTATCGCGAGCTGCTGCGCAGTTTTTCGTACAGCGACCGGGTGACTGTGACCTCCATGTCGGCGGCCGAAATGCTGGCGTATGGCCAGTCCATGAAAGTCGTTTCCGTGCAGCCGCATCCGCTCGGCGACATTGTCCGCATGAGCGACGAGAGCGCCGTTCTGGCCACGTACTATCGGAACAATGTGCTGCACCTGTTTGCCATGCCGTCACTGGTGGCTTGCGCGTTTGTCAGCAACGCAGCCGTTCGAACTGAAGACATCCAACGCCTCGTGTGGCGAATCTATCCGTACATTGCCGCGGAGTTGTTCCTGCGGTGGAATGAGAATGAGCTTGCCGGTGTGGTGCTGCAGGTGCTCATCTGTCTCGAGCGGCAGGGATTGATTGAATCCGACTTCGACCGGACGGAGTGGCGGCGGCCGCCGCCGAACTCGGAAAAGGCCATTCAGCTGTCACTGGTGGCGCAGGCGACCATTCAGACCATCGAGCGTTACTACCTCGCCATCGCGATTCTGCTCAAGGCCGGCAGCGGCGAGATCACGCAGAACGCGCTGGAGGAGCGCTGCCAACTCATGGCCCAGCGGATGGCGATGCTGTACGGCTTGAATTCGCCGGAATTCTTTGATCGGGCGATGTTTGAGAACTTCCTCGACCTGCTGCGGTCCCGGGGCGTGATCCGGCTGTCGGCGGGGAGTAAGCTGGAGTTCAACGAGGTGCTCATGCGCGTCGCGGCGGACGCTCAATTTGTGCTGAGCGAGCAGATCCGACACAGCATCCTCCAGGTTACACATAGTTAGAGGTTGTGCATGAATAAGGGGCTGCTGATTGTCGGTAGCGCGGACGTCAAACGCGCTCTGAGCATGTCGGATTGCATCGACGCCGTGGATCGCGCAATGCGCGCGCTGTCGAGCGGTGGCGCGGATGTGCCCCTGCGGACGGTGATGAAGCTTCCGGGCGGGCGCAATTTCTTCGGTGTGATGCCCGGATATCTCGCGGAGCCTCAGGGGCTGGGCACGAAGATCATCACGATTTTTCCGGATAACGCCAAGCTGGGTCTGTCCTCGCACGTGGGGCTGGTCCTGCTGTTCGATTCGGAAATCGGGTTTCCACTGGCGGTGATGGATGCGGGTGAAGTCACTGCGATCCGAACTGCGGCCGCGAGTGCTGTAGCTACCCGCTCATTGGCGCGCCCCGATGCATCGCATCTCGCGATCATTGGGACCGGCGAACAGGCAATTTCGCACCTCGAAGCGATGTTGAAGGTGCGAACGTTACGGTCGATTCGGGTATGGGGGCGCTCGCCTGAGAAGGCGGCGGCTTTCGCGCAAGAGCAGGGCGCGCGGTGGGGATTGAAGATCGAGACCTCCCGCAGCGTCGAGGAGGCTGTCAGAAGCGCGGATATCATCTGCACGGTCACGGCATCCCGCGAGCCGATTTTGCACGGCGCGTGGTTACAGAAAGGCGCGCACGTGAATCTCGTGGGAGCGAGTCAACAGACCTCTCGCGAAGCTGATAATGATGTTGTTACGGTGTCGCGTTTCTTTGTCGATTCGCGCGTTTCGGCCCGGGCCGAAGCCGGTGAGTTGAAGCACGCCATGCAGGCGGGATTGGTGACCGAGAGTCATGTTCTCGGCGAGATTGGCGAAGTGCTGAACGGTCGCGTGGCAGGTCGGGTGCACAGTGACGACATCACCGTATACAAGTCGCTGGGTGTGGCGGCACAGGACATGGCTGCGGCGCGTGTAATATACGATCGCGCGACGCGCGAGGGCATTGGCATGAGCGTCCCCTTCTATGGACACTAAAGAGTTTCGGCGTTTAGGCCACGAGTTGATTGACTGGATCGCGGACTATCGCGAGAAGGCCACGCACGGTGAGTTCCCGGTGTTGCGGAACGTCACGCCGGGTGCAGTCAAGAGCGCGCTGCCGGCGGCACCGCCTGTTGAGCCGGAACGATTCGATGCGGTGTTGAGCGATCTCAACCAAGTGATTCTGCCGAATTGCACGCAGTGGCTGGATCCGCGGTTTTTTGCGTACTTTCCCTCCAACAGTTCGTTGTCTGCTGTGCTGGGAGACTATGTCAGTACGGGGTTGGGGCAGTTGGGTCTCAACTGGCAGGCGAGTCCTGCGTTGACCGAGGTCGAGGAGGTCGTGATCGACTGGCTTCGGCAGATGTTGGGGTTGTCTGGTGCCTGGAGCGGTGTCATTCAGGACACCGCCTCTACTGGGGCGTTGGTTGCGTTGATTTGCGCACGTGAGCGGATCACTTCTCATGTGGCTACGCGCGGTGGCTTGCAGAGTGAAGAAAAGCCACTCGTGGTTTACGCCTCGAGTCAGAGTCACAGCTCCGTTGACAAGGCGGCGCTGATGGCTGGGTTCGGTCGCACGTATGTGCGCTCGGTGCCGGTTGATGAGCGGTTCTCCATGCGCGCTGATGCGTTGGCGCAGATGGTTCAGAGTGATATCGCCAATGGGCTGTTGCCGTGTGCTGTTGTGGCGACCACCGGGTCAACCGCAACGACTGCGTGCGATCCGCTGGCCGCTATCGCCAAAGTTGCGCAGGAGCATCGGTTGTGGATGCATGTTGACGCGGCTCTCGCCGGGTCGGCGATGATTCTTCCCGAGTGCCGTGTGTTGTGGGATGGTGTCGAGGGAGCGGATTCGCTGGTGATCAACCCTCACAAGTGGTTGGGCGCCTCGTTTGATTGCTCGACCTACTTTGTGCGCGACCCTGAGCACCTGATTCGGGTGATGTCCACCAATCCCAGCTACCTGCGGTCGGCGGCGGACTCGCAGGTCAAGAACTTCCGGGATTGGGGTATTCCCCTCGGACGTCGGTTCAGGGCGCTGAAGTTGTGGTTCCTGATACGCGAGCAGGGTGTCAGTGGGCTTCAGGCACGGCTTCGCCGGGACATCGGGTACGCGAAGTGGTTCGCTGCGCAGGTGGACGCTGCCCCACTGTGGAAGCGAGTTGCACCGGTGCCGTTGCAGACCATCTGCGTGCGGCATGAGCCGGCGGGGTTGAGCGGTGAGGCCCTCGACAAACATACGCTCGGTTGGGTCAAGCGCATCAATGAGTCAGGGAAGGCTTTCCTGACTCCGGCCATTCTGGACGGGCGGTGGATGGTGCGTGTGGCGTTTGGTGCCGAAGCCACTGAGCAGCGGCACGTGGAGGAGTTGTGGGCGTTGATGCAGGCTGAAGCCTCCGTGTGAGCCCACCGCGCCGGCTAGCCTTCCGTGGCAGGCCGCCTGTGCTCGTGGCAGACCGACCCGGGCGGCCGGTCTGCCAGTGCGATCACAACACTTTGGTCAGAGCCAGGTTGGTGTCAACGGGTTGGGCCGTTGCCGACGAGACCTCGGCGCGGACCAGCAGCAGGCCGTGGCCGTGGTGGCCATGGTCCCCATGCTTGTCATCGGCGTGACCCGATTCAATTTTGACCGGGATGCTGAGAGAGTTGCTGGCGCCAACGGACAGGCGTCCGATGGTGACCACTACATCCTCACCCTGCACGGTGAGGGTGTCGCTGGTCGTTCCGACGAAGGTCGCGCCCTTCGGCAGATGCAGGCGCACCTGCGTTCCGTTCAGCGCGTAGTCCGAGTCATTGCGAACCGATACGGTGTAGCTGATCTGCTGGCCGTTCCTGACGGTTTCAGGCGCTGACAGCTTCGCTGTCACTGCGTGACCCAACTCAGGCTTGGTGATGCTCCATGCATCCAACAGCGCGGACTTTCCGGTGGCCGGCGGGGTGACGATCTGTCCCGTCGTGGCATCGAGAGTCGTGTCCGGAATGGGATCATGCAACGGAGCGCCGTCGATATCCGTGCCGTAGGGAGCGGGCGTGCCCGCTGTGGCCGAGGACTTCGCCTGCAACGGCTCGGTAATCTGGTACAGCGTCAGCTTGTTGCGATCCACCACCACATCGCCAAAGGAGAACACCTTTGACTTGAATTTGGCGGTGATCTTGGTGCCGGTGCCGGCATTGGGCACGAAGTTGACCATCTCCAGGTTCGTGAGGTTCGTGTCCAGCCAGGAAGCCGGGCCCTGCGGCACGGTGAGGCCGGGCGAGTCGACAAACGTGCCGGTCGCCGAGTCGTCCTGATCGAGCGCAACGCCGCTGCCGCGTGGTGGGGCGAGTCCGCTGTCGAAGTCGCGGTTACCACCGGCGCCTTCAACGAGGTAGAGCACCCCATCTGGCACCGTGTGACGGACGCCGTCGTACTTCTGATCGACAAACACAGCGGGGGAGCCCGCCGTTGTTGTCGGCTGTGCGCCTGTGCGGGCGGTCGCCCGGATCGGCAGGGTGCGCTGATAGTTATGCTCGTGTCCGTTGAACACCATGTTGACGCCATGGTCTTCGAGCAGCTTCGCGACTGAGCGCATCTGAGCATTGAACAGCGTTGCATCTCCGGAGGAGAAGGAAGGCTGGTGGAACACGACCACCTTCCAGAGTTGCTTGCTGGAATCCAGATCGTTGATTACCCACTGACCGAGCGCCGTGGGGTAGGTGACGAACGCGGGTGGCGCCGTGTTGAAAGGCGCGCCGCCCGGCAGGTTGTTGTCGAACAGGTGGGGGTTCGCGTCCAGGAACAGGAAGTGCGCGTTGCCGTAGTCGAAGGAATAGTTGCTCTGGTGATCGATCTGCGTCGTCGGCCCCTTTCCACCGTCCACCTTCGTGGAGGCGCGCAGGGCGGCAATGGCTGCCGGCGAGGTGTAGTTGGTGCCCTGGTAGCTGAACTGGAAGTTCTCAGGCGAGCTGCTGGTGACATTCCAGCGATACTGGATGTCGAAGCCCGCGGGCCCGTTCTGGGGGAAATAGAAATTGTTGAAGTAGGCGAGTGCGCTGCCGCCGCTCTGGTTGCCGCTGAAGGGTGGGGCGGCGTTGTCTGCCAGCAGGTTGGCGGTTGCGCCGGTGCTGCCGATGTCGTGGTTGCCCGCGACTGGGAAGAACAACGTGCTGCGCAGGATGGGTGCGCCGGCCTCGTTTGAGTCCTCTTCGCTGTTGTACACGGGGAAGAAGAAGTCCCGGTAACTGTCTTCCGAACCTACGTTGTAGATGTTGTCGCCGGTGTTCAGGATCAGATCCGCTGCCGGCAGCCGCGGCACGCCCGGGACCGACAGGCTGGCTGTGTTGTTGATCAGGTGCGCGATGCGCGCCTCATAGTCGACAATGGCCGGCGGGCTGGAATTGGGAACGGTGGGGAAGAACCCCTCGTCACCCACGACGACGAAGGAGAAGGAACCTGAACGGGTACGGGTGTGGAAGCTGGCCGAGAAGCCGCCGGCCGGCAGTCCGGGGCCGGTGACGCGATATTGATACTTTGTATCGCACTCGAGTCCGCTCAGCACGGCCGTGTAGTTGGCATGCGCGCCATAGGCCTGCGGAAGCGGCGGCAACGCCGGATCGGCTGCGAGGTAGTTGTCTACCACACGAGCTTGCGGTGCCACTACGCGCTTGCGGCCGCCTTGCCGCCAGACCTCCACCTTGTAGGCGGACGACTTCGGCGCCGACTCGTTGGTCTGCCAGGCCACCACCATCTGCTCGGACTCGCTGAACGAGCCGTTGTCGCCCAATTGGATGTAGGGCGAATAGGTCACCTGCTGCGCGTGGGCGGCCGGCGCCAGGGCCGCGGCCACGGCCAGTCCGATTTTGCGTACCTCGATCCTCGTCATACAGATGTCTCCCAACCATGTTGTAGTGGACGCACGGGAAGGCTAACTCCTGGCGCTTTTGCGCAGATGAAGTGGTTCTTACAGTTGCGTTAAATCGGCGCTGGAGTGGCGAATGACGATTTCTCGGCGGCAATTTCTGTTGCGCGGTGGACTGCTGGCCGCAGGAACGGCCGTGCGCGATACCTATGCCGCGCATGACATGGCTATGCCTGCCGAGCCGCAGGTTGCATTGCTCGATACGGGGCCGTTGGCGCGTTACGTGGATGAGCTGCCGATCCCGCCGGTTCTGCGCAGTGCGGGGTTCCGTGCCAGTCCGGTGAATGAGGCGGTTCGGATCCCGTACTACCGGGTCGCCATGAAGCCGTTTCAGATGCGGGTGCACCGGGATGTGCCGCCGACGAGCCTGTGGGGATACGGTGGCCTCTGTCCTGGACCCACGTTGGAAGTCCGGCGCGATCAACCTGTTCAGGTTGAGTGGGACAATCAGCTACCGGCCCGGCATTTCCTGCCAATCGATCACACCCTGCACGGTGCGGAACGGGACGTTCCGGAAGTGCGCACCGTCGTGCATCTACACGGGGGCAGAACTCCGGCGGATAGCGATGGGTATCCGGAGAGCTGGTTTGTGCCGGGACAGTCGGGGAAGTGTTATTACCCCAATGGGCAGGACGCTGCGGCGTTGTTCTATCACGACCATGCCATGGGGATTACGCGGCTGAATACGATTGCCGGTCTGACCGGGATGTATCTGATTCGCGATGAGCTGGAGGACTCGCTGCCGCTGCCGCGGGGTGCGTACGAGATTCCTCTGGTGCTGTTTGATCGGTCCTTCAACAGCGATGGGTCGCTGTATTACTCGGTGTCGGGGAATCCCGATTCGCCGTGGGTGTCGCAGTTCTATGGCAGCGCCATTCTGGTGAACGGGAAGATCTTCCCCAACCTGCGGGTGCAGCCACGCAAATACCGCTTCAGGCTGTTGAACAGCTCGAACGGCAGTTTTTACCGGCTGTCGTTTGCTGCCACGGATGACGTTGCGGCCGCGGGGCTGGAGTTTCTGCAGATCGGCAGTGAGCAGGGGTTGTTGCAGGCACCGGTGGCTCTGAAGGAGTTGATTGTGGGGCCTGGGGAGCGGGTCGACCTGGTGTTGAATTTTGCGCCTGCGCGCGGGAAGCGGGTTTATTTGCGGACGGATGCTGTTGTGTTTATGCAGTTTCAGGTGGGGTCGGAACGGGTCGCCGATAGTCCGGAGCTGCCGGGGGCGTTGCGGCCGGCGTTTCGCATGCAGGAGTCGGAGGCTACGCGCACGCGCCAACTGACTCTGGGGGATTCGCAGGACCGCTTGGGCCAGTCGAAGGTCATGTTGCTGAACAACACGCCTTGGCACATGCCGGTTACGGAGAATCCCCGGCTCAACTCCACCGAGATCTGGACGTTCGTCAACCTCACGGACGATTCTCATCCGATCCATTTGCACATGGTGCGTTTCCAGGTGTTGGATCGGCGGCCGTTTGACCTGTCGGTGTATCAATTGACCGGCAAGGTCGTGTACACAGGCCCGCCGGACGAGCTGCCGCCCGGTGAGCTGGGTTGGCGGGACACGGTCCGTGTCGATCCGCAGTCTGTTACGCGCATCATCGTCAGGTTCGAAGGCTTTGTGGGGCGATATGTGTGGCATTGCCACATGCTCGAGCATGAAGACAACGAGATGATGCGGCCCTACGACGTCATCCCCGCCGTCTAAACACGCCGGCCGCCAAAGAGAGCGGGCGAAGTGTGCATTGCTCACCGTTGGCTCCACCAGTACGGTTGAGACGTTCGTCTCCGCCCGGCGCCCCACGCGGCGAGATCCAAATCCGCATCCGCTGCCGCCCGGACCCCTCCGCGCCCGCTGGTGGCTCGAGCGTTGGATGTGTGATTCTTGGTGATCTCCGCCAGAAATGTGTGATTGTCGCTCCGCAAGTGGCAGCGTATTTTCTGGTTAGCTGATCGAATACGGAGACAGAGTTGGAAGGCATTGAGAGCGCACCCATTTCTCTCGAGGAGGTCGCGTGTTCGATTCTGATTGTTCGTGGGCGACGGGTCATCCTCGATCGCGAGCTCGCGGCAATCTATGGCGTGGAAACGAGAGTGCTCAACCAAGCCGTCAGGCGCAACTTGGAGCGCTTTCCGCAGGATTTCATGTTCCAGATCAGCCGCGAGGAGGCAGAACGTTCAAGATCACAATTTGTGATCTTGAAGAGAGGACGCGGGCGGCACCAGAAGTATCTGCCGTTCGCATTTACCGAACATGGGGCCATCCAGGCAGCCAATGTTCTGAACTCAAAGCGCGCCGTGGAGATGGGGATATTCGTTGTACGAGCGTTCGTCCGGTTGCGCGAATTCATCGCGTCGAACGAGGAGCTTGCCAAGAAGATTGAAGCAATTGAACGTAGGCAGGAAACCCACGATCAGCTCATCGTCGGGATTCTCAATAAGATTCACGAGCTCACGAATCCAGTCCAAACGCGTGCGATAGGGTTCACCGCTGACCTGAAAGGGTGATAAGTGCGCCGGGCTTTAAGATCACAATTTGTGATCTTAAAGACTGAGGGGTTAGTCCCAGCGGACTTTGCTGCGGAGGCCTTTGGTGCGCTGTTTGTGGGCCTTGGAGTCCAGGCGGCGTTCTTTGGAGGCGCGGGTGGGTTTGGTTTTTTTGCGGGGTTTGGGTGGGATCAGGGCGGTGCGGATGAGGTCGGCGAGGCGGTCGCTGGCTTCGCGGCGGTTCGCTTCCTGGGTGCGGTGGTTGCGGGCGATGATGAGGATGGCGCCGTCGTCGGTGAGACGGCGGCCGGCGAGGGCGCGGAGACGGGATTTGACCGCGTCGGTGAGGGCCGCTGTGCCGTCGAGGTCGAAGCGCAGTTGGACCGCGGAGGCGACCTTGTTGACGTTCTGGCCGCCAGGGCCCGAGCCGCGAACGAATGACAGTGCGATATCCCCGTCGGGGATTACAACACTGGGATTGACCTCAATCGTCATCCTGATCAACCCCGGCCTTCTGCGACGGCTTCATCCGCGGCGGCGGTGATTCCAGCATCCGCAGCTCCCGTTGGGCGACGGGAATCTTCACACCGTTGTCCTTGAACAACCGCCAGATCGCGCGATTCACGTCGGACCGCACGTTGTTGACCCCGTTCATGGGATCGGCGATCCAGAAGCGCACCTCGGTGCGCATGCCGTAATCCTCGAAGGCCATCAGCCGGGTCACAGGCGGCGGGTCGTGGAGAATGCGCGGGTGGTTGGCCACCGCATCAAACAGCAATTTCAGGGCGAACTCGGGATCATCGTCATAGCTGATCATCACCGGCAAGCGGATGCGCACCCGTTGGTCCGAGTAGCTCCAGTTGATCACGGAGTTGGTGATGAGGTTCTGGTTCGGAACCAGGGTCTCCACCCCGTCACGGTCGCGAACGACGACATAACGCCCACGCAACTCCTGCACCCACCCGAAGTTCTCCGTGCTGGTACCGGTATGGCCCGTGAAGCTGATGACGTCACCCGGCTTGATGGACTTGTCGATCAGCAGCACGAAGCCACTGACAAAGTTGCTCGCAATCGCCTGCAGGCCGAAGCCGAGTCCCAAACCGATGGCACCTGTCAGCACGTTGAGGGTGGTGACATCGACGCCGGCCTGGTTGATGCCGAGCATCGCGCCGATGCTGACGAGGATGAAGTACGCGAACTTGGAGATGCCGATCCGGGTCGACACGGCCAGTTGCTGCGCCCGCATGACCCGTTTTTCCAAGGCGCGGGCAATGAGGCTGGAGATGATGACAAACGCGGAAACGACCACCAGGCCCTTGAGCAGCGCCCAAAGGCTGAAGGATTTGCCCGGAATGAGATTGATGTGGCTGAGCGCGCTCTCGACCACATCCAGCCAGCCAACGAGCGAAAACGACATCGTCAGCCACAGCGCCAGCGTGATGCGGTTTTCCCACGTCCGGATCCAGGAGTCCGGACCCATCATTACGCGAAGGAGATAAACACCGAGTCGGACGAGTACCAGCGCGGTTGTCAGCTGCAGAGCAGTGTCGATGGCAGCGGTATGTCCGTGTAGGGACCCAAGGATCGCGCGGACGATCAACAGCACGATGAGAGCGACGAGGTAAGGCGCGACGATGACCGTGCCTTCCGTTACGTCAGTCTGCCAACCCTCAGGGCGGCCAACACCGGCATTGCGTTTGTGCCACGACTTGACGAACTGAGCGCCCGCCAGCGCGATGAGGCCGGCGCAGGCGATGGCAATGACTTCGGTGAGAATCTGCGGGGACGTCAGGCGCATGAAGACGCTCATGACGCCGTTATCGACGTTATCCACTTACTTTACGATCCCACTGAGGTCACGCATTCATATCAGGGATCAACTGACTTTCCATGCGCGTGATCTGATCCTTGAGCATCAGCTTGCGCTTTTTGAGGCGCTTCAACTGCAGCTCGTTGGTATGGATATCCATCGTGAGACGCTCGATGACCTCATCGAGATCGCGATGCTCGATGCGCAGCGCGCGCAACTTCTCGATGTTGCGGAACAGCTCGCGATCGACGTTGTCTTCGATTTCCGCCATGGCTGGTGCAGCCCGCGGGCTCCCGTCAGATTGGGCCGCCGGCCCGTCTCGGGGGCTCCGGCGAAACTACAGGACGGCTCGGCCGTCACGTCCTAGCTTACTAGCTTAACACGAGCGGACCCGTGGCCGCGCCTGTGCCAAGCGGCGGGTATGATACGCCAAATGCCTGGCTCCAAACTGAATGTTGCCGTTGAAAAGCTGGATTGGGCCCAAATAGATACCGTCCTCCTCGATCTCGACGGGACGTTGCTCGACCTGGGTTTCGACAACGACTTCTGGCTCGACTTCGTCCCCGCCGAATATGCCGCGTCGCGGTCACTGTCGCTCGAAGCGGCCAGGGCCGACCTGACACCCCGGTTTCGTGCGTGTGAAGGCACGATGAATTGGTATTGCATCGATTACTGGAGCCGCGAGCTCGGGCTGGATATTGAGGCCCTGAAACGGACCCAGGCGAGCCGGGTGGCATGGCTGCCGGGCGCCCAGGTGTTTCTGGAGCGGCTGCGGGCGCTGGGGAAACGGCTCGTCCTCCTTACCAACTCGCACCCCCAGGTGCTGAAGATCAAGGACGAGCAGACGGGCGTTACGGGGTATCTGGACGTTGCGATCAGCTCACATGTGTTCCGGGCGCCCAAGGAGAGCCAGGAGTTCTGGCGGGCGGTGCGGGCGGTGGAGCCGTTCGACTTGCAGCGGAGCTTGTTCGTCGACGATAGCCCTTCAGTCTTGAGGGCTGCTCAGGAGGCTGGGATCCGATGGATTCGCGGCGTACGCCGCATCTCTGCGGCACGGGGCGGGCAGTGGCGCCCCGCGCGAGATTATGGTGATACCCCGGCGGTGGAGTCGGTCAGCGACCTGATGGACCCAGGGCACGCTCATCCGGCGATGGGCTAGATGGCGAGGCCCGCCGAGGCCGTTGATCGGTAACGTTGGCCGGGTGGTGGGCCCGTCGCTGGCGCTGGCTCGGTGACGTTGGCCGGGTGGTGGGCCCGTCGACGGCGCTGGCTCGGTGACGTTGGCCGGATGGTGGCCCCGTCGACGGCGCTGGCTCGGTGACGTTGGCCGGATGGTGGGGCCGTCGATGGCGCTGGCGGTGACGTCGCCAGCGCGAGCTACCGTGGCTTTGTTAGCGACCTCGACCTCCGGCACCCTTGGACCGTGGGCGCTGTCCGCCTGAGGGGCGTCGGCCTGCGCCTTTATGGTGGCCACCAGGTCTGTGAGGGCGCGCGCTGTAGCCATGTTCGCCGGGTGGGGCTTTCGCTACTTCCGTAGCCAACAGCTCTGGCGAGATGGGCGCGGAGGGAATCTTGTGCCCGAGGTAGGCCTCGATTTCCGGCAGTGCGACCGCGTATTCCTCGCATGCGAAGCTGATGGCATCGCCGTCGGTGCCGGCCCTCGCCGTTCGTCCGATTCGGTGCACGTAGTCGGGCGCATCCTGCGGCAGATCGAAGTTGAACACATGACTGACGTCAGGGATGTGCAGTCCGCGGGATGCAACATCGGTTGCAATCAGCACAGCGAGGTCGCCGTTATGGAAGTCACGGAGGAACTTGAGTCGCTTGTTTTGCGGCACATCACCCGAGAGCGCCTGGGCGTGTAGGCCGTTTGCCCGCAACGTGCTCTCTAGACGCTCCGCAACTCGCTTTGTATTCACAAAGATCATCGTGCGGCGCGCTTCGAACTGACGCAGCAGTCCAATGAGGAGGGGCAGCTTTTCCTCCATGGAGGGGTAGTACATGATCTGCCGGACCTTGTCGGCCGTCATCTTGTCGGGCTCGATGCGCACGAGCTCGGGGTTGTTCATGTGCTCGTAGGCGAGCTCCAGGACCCGATGCGACAGGGTGGCGGAAAACAGCATGGATTGCCGCTTTTCCGGGTGCGGCAGGCGCCGCAGCAGGTAGCGGATATCGGCAATGAAGCCGAGATCGAACATACGGTCGGCTTCGTCGAGCACCAGTACCTGGGCATGGCGCATGTCAAAAACATGCTGCTTGAAGTAGTCGATCAGGCGCCCGGGTGTGCCGATGAGCACATCGACGCCGTCTTCCAGTTGGCGGCGTTGCTTGTCATAGTCAACGCCTCCAAACACGACCGCCTGCCTGAAGCCGGTGTGCCGTCCCAGGATCTCGGCGTCGTGGTGTATCTGCACAGCCAGTTCGCGTGTAGGGGCGACGATCAGCGCGCGTATGGAAGCCTTGTTGCGGTTGTCCGAAACAGGGTGCGTGAGCAACGCCTGATACATCGCAACCAGGAACGCGGCGGTCTTGCCGGTGCCCGTCTGTGCCTGGCCGGCAACATCGCGGCCGGAAAGGGCGACGGGCAGTGTCTGTGCCTGGATTGGCGTGCACTTGGTGAAACCCGCATCGCGGATACCCTGCATGAGGGGCGGTGCCAGGTCGAAGGATTCAAATGTGGGGGATTCGGAGTGTGGATCAGTCATCAAATAGTTCTATACCGTGAATGGGTTAGGTGATCGGGCCTTGCAAATGAGCCTCGGAAGCGCTACAAAGCTCTCAAGACAGCGGACCTTCTGGCAACCCCAATCGGTCCGAACCTGCCAGCTACTATCCGGCGGCCCCAAAAGGGCCAAATATCCTGAAAGCTCGAGTTTCCGTACTCACCTCGCGAGTTAGTGTAACCGTTTGACGGGCGTTTCTGGCACGGCTTTCGCAATCAGCGGCCTTGCAGATCCCGATAAATATTCTTCGAGACCTCTCCAAAGCCTTTTTTACCCACAACATCCATTTCCCATACTCTGCACTCGACGGAGGTTGAACCGCGTGAGTAGCCCGCACATTGTGCATACCACCGATGCCACATTTTCCCAGGACGTCCTGAAATCCGAAAAGCCTGTGCTGCTGGACTTCTGGGCCGAATGGTGTGGCCCCTGCAAGATGATCGCCCCGATTCTCGATGAGATCGCCAACGAATATCAGGATCGCATCAAGATTGCGAAGCTGAACATCGACGAAAACCCGCAGACACCGCCCAAATTCGGCATTCGCGGCATTCCCACCCTGATTCTGTTCAAGAACGGCACGGTGGAAGCCCAGAAGGTCGGAGCGGTGTCCAAATCCCAACTCTCGGCATTTCTGGACAGTAACCTGTGAGAGGCTATCTTGGTAATCAGGGCCGTAACCGGCCCAACAAAGGCCCGCGCCATGGCGGCGGCGGCAACCGTGATGGAAACCGCGGCAACAGCAACGGTAACGGTGGGGGCCGGCCCGACGACATGATGCATGAGCCGGAGATGTTCGACGCAGACGATGCGGAGATCATCAGCCCGGCGGAGCTGACGCAGTCGCGGGCGTCGATGAATCTGACGGAGCTGAAGTCCCGGCCCATTCACGAGCTGGTGAAGCTGGCCGAGTCGATGGGCCTGGAAAGCGTGGCCCGCTCCCGCAAACAGGACATCATTTTCTCGATCCTCAAGGCTCACGCGAGGAACGGGGAAAACATCTACGGCGACGGCGTGCTCGAAATTCTGCAGGACGGTTTCGGCTTCCTGCGTTCGGCCGACGGTTCGTACCTGGCAGGCCCGGATGACATCTATGTCAGCCCCAGCCAGATCCGCCGCTTCAATCTGCGCACCGGCGACACCATCTCCGGACTGATTCGTCCGCCTAAGGATGGAGAGCGTTACTTTGCGCTCCTCAAGGTGGGCGAGATCAACCTCGACTCCCCGGAAAGCTCGCGCAACAAGGTGTTGTTCGAGAACCTGACACCGTTTCATCCCACGAAGCGCTTGAAGCTGGAGCGCGGCAACGGTTCCACCGAGGACCTGACCGCACGCACCATCGACCTCGTGGCACCGATCGGCAAGGGTCAACGCGGCCTGATCGTCTCCCCGCCGAAGGCCGGTAAGACGATGTTGCTGCAAAACATTGCAACAGCCATCACCTCCAACCATCCCGAAGTCATCCTCATCGTGCTGCTGATCGACGAGCGGCCTGAGGAAGTCACCGAGATGCAGCGCACCGTAAAGGGCGAGGTTGTGTCGAGCACATTCGACGAGCCCGCGGCCCGTCACGTGCAGGTGGCCGAAATGGTCATCGAGAAGGCGAAGCGGCTGGTCGAGCACAAGAAGGACGTGGTCATTCTGCTCGACTCCATTACCCGTCTCGCGCGTGCCTACAACACTGTAGTGCCCTCGTCGGGCAAAGTGCTGACAGGCGGTGTTGATGCCAATGCACTGCAGCGCCCGAAGCGCTTCTTCGGTGCGGCGCGCAACATCGAAGAAGGCGGCAGCCTCACGATCCTCGCGACCGCGCTGGTGGATACCGGCTCCAAGATGGACGACGTGATCTTTGAGGAATTCAAAGGCACGGGTAACAGCGAAATCCATCTGGACCGGCGCATTGCCGAGAAGCGCGTCTTCCCGGCAGTCAACATCAACCGCTCCGGCACGCGCAAGGAAGAGTTGATCACCGACCAGGGTGAGCTCGCCAAGATGTGGATCCTGCGCAAGCTGCTGCATCCCATGGATGAGCTGTCAGCCATTGAATTCCTGCTCGACAAGATGAAAGACACGAAGTCGAACGAGGAATTCTTCCAGGCCATGAAGCGATAACGATTGTCTGTTGGCCGAAACCGCCTGCGGCTGTTTCGGCAGAATTGACGGACGTGCATCGGCAAAACGTCGGGCAAAGTGATGACTTTGGCCCGACGTGTCGTTTGGTTGCGACGCCCAGTTGTCGCCCGGATAGACAATATGTGGTGTGGGTTTGATTTGCGGGCCGCGGGTGATGGCATGATTCGCGTATGCGAAACTGGGTCTATCTAACCGCGGCGTTGCTCGCACTCCAGGCCGTTCCTGCGCACGCGGAACGCGACCCCGTTTCAGGGGCTCCCATCAAGCCGGACAAGCACCGGATGACACCGAGCCCCATTACCGATCGGTTTGCCGTCGAAGGCATCTTCTTCAATCCGGCGGTGACGACCCTTTTGCGGGTCGACACCCAGAGCCCCGGAAACGGCATTCCCGGTATCACCGGCACGCCTCTCAACGGTGAACGGGATTTCGGTCTCGACAGCCGCATCCCACAGGGCCGCATCGAGATCATCTTCCGCCTGCGGCAGAACAACCGCCTGCGGGTCGACTACTTCGCCACCAATCGCAGGGCCGACCACGTGATCGATCGCACCATCCTGTTCGGCGATGAGACGTTCGTGGCGAACGATCGGGTTACCAGCAGCCTGGACTGGCGCCAGTTCTCGCTGACCTACACCTACTCTCTGTTCCGTAACGACTACGTCGAGGCGGGACTCGGCCTCGGAGTGCACTTCCTCGAGGCAGATGCCCGTGGCGCGGTGAATGCTAAGCAGCTCCGCCAGGAAGTATCCGGTTCAGGTGCGTTTCCCACCATCCCGTTGGATATCACCTGGCGCATCTGGCATGGGCTGGCGCTGTCGGCCCGGGGTCAGTACTTCCGCGCCTCGGTCAACAACTTCGAAGGCTCCATCGCCGAATATCACGGCGACCTGCAGTGGCGCTGGCGGCGCTATCCCAACTTCTCGCTGGGGGCCGGCTACACCATCATGCGGTCGTCGCTGGATATTGATGACACCCACTTTCCGGGCTCTTTCCGCCTGAACGTCCGGGGCCCGGAAGGGTTCTTCAAAGTCAGCTTCTAGCCGTCAGTCTAGGCGGTGCCAACCAACCCGCCCAACACTTCGGTCTGGGTGACGTGTTTGCGCCAGGCACCGTACGCCCTGACCAACCTGGCGGGCGATGTCATCGCATCCTCCAACAGCTCGAAATACTCCGCGC
>Ga0268266_10002505_pt1 | contig 19595 bp, 16 predicted proteins | sample KBSS13metaG_FD_190356 | JGI IMG/M metagenome (GOLD analysis project Ga0268266, IMG submission 190356) | Switchgrass rhizosphere microbial communities from Kellogg Biological Station, Michigan, USA - KBS S1-3 metaG (SPAdes) (version 2) | ecosystem: Host-associated > Plants > Roots > Rhizosphere... | reverse complement strand
CGGAGGCGGTGCCTTGGTATACGGACGCGCAGCCAGATCCGCAGCGGAAGCGGGAGCGGCCATCCCGAGAGCAAGCAAGCCAACTGTTCCCAGCAAAAACTTCTTCATAACTCAATCCCCAATTGTCGTGCACTTCGTTGAAGTGGCCACTCCGGCGGGAGAGCCCATCGAATCTTGGGGATACTCTAGCGGCGACTCGTCGCGAAGGCTGTATCCGAAGTACAACACCCGACCCCCAAGTGAGGGCACCGTAAATTGATGATTCACTTACCTTTTTTGGAACCCAGCCTCATTGGACAGCAAACGAGCTATCTAAACAGCAAGAACGCCCATACCGGCATTGCAGCGTTTTTGATCTTCGCCGGAACCTACGCTCTTTCAATTTGGAAGGGTTACTAACCAGAGATCGGGGCGCCGGGTTGGCGCTATGGTTGATAGCTGCGTACCACACGCGCTCATAATTCTTTCGCGGCATGCTCCTTATAGCGAGACGAAGCGGGCGCGAGAGTGAGCCCGCGTCCGGCCGCGGCTGACACCGGCAGACCTGGTATCAATTCCGTCGTGGATACCGTTCCTATTCAAATCAGCAACGATCTGGCCAAGTCGATCTAGGGTTGATAAGCACCAGATTCATCACAGCTCCATCTCAACCGCGATCCGGACGAGATCCGAATGGCTCTTGGCGAGAAGCTTCCGTTTAAGCAGGGACGTGGTATTGGCAACTGTCTTATAGGAAATCTCAAGCGCATCGGCGACTTCGACGATCTTGTCGCCGCGGCCCAGTAGGCGTAAAATCTCCAGCTCGCGCGCCGTCATCTGAGACGCAGGATTGGCCTTGATCGAAGCGGCTGAAAAGGTCACTGCCTCCGCTAGCTGCGGCGAAATGAAATTGAATCCCGCAGCAACCCTGCGGACGGCCTTCACCAGCACTCTCGGATCGTCGCCCTTAGAGACATAGCCCTGCGCACCGAACTCGATAGCGCGAACCACGCAGGCGGGATCATCGTTCATGCTGAGCATGATGACCTTGGCGTCCGGATCATCCTTGTGGATGCGCCGCATCAGTTCGAAGCCGGAAACATCAGGAAGCTTGATATCGATCACAGTGACGTCGGGCCGCTGCGTCACATAGGCGCGGTGTCCGGACTTGGCGTCGGTGGCCTCTTCGATCTTCACGGTGCTGTCCGATGCGAACAGCGACCGGCAGCCAGACAGAACCACGGGATGGTCGTCGACGATCAGAACCGTGGTGATGGCTTTAGCGAAATTTTGCATATGGCGCGCCCTCTCAGATTTAGATAAGGGTGGCGCGAATTTAGAAATGAGATCCGCTGTCCGGGCATTAGATTAGTCCTAATGCGGTTGTTGTCTACAGATATCAACTAGACATCAATGGGGGGCAATTGGCGTTCAGCCCAAACGTGGGGCTCCATTCATCAGTCAAAGCAGAACGCGCGCGGACGTTAGACCTGCGCGAGTTCCAATACGATGTTCTTGCCGTTTCAGCAGACACGCGCCGGCTAATTGCTAGTGCGGTCTGGCGAAGCGGAAGCCACGCCCCGAGCCCAGAGTGTCGGCAATCACTGTCAGCCAATAGGCCTCGGGCTGGTCCGGCCATAGGACGGTCTCGGCCGCAATGAAATCCGACTCGCTATTGCCCCTGCGCTAAATGACGCTGCAAGGCTAAGGCCCGCATCGCTAGCGCATCGGTGATTTCCACACCGATGTTGAAACGCATCATGGCTCCTCCAATCGGCACGGCCTTTTGTAGGCATTGGCTAATGCCACTTGCAGAATTCAAAAAAGATCGCGATGCAAAGCCCGCCGTCTGGAATGGCGCCGGTCGATGCGGCAAGTCTTGGGAAGAGGACCGGAGCGGGATAAAATGGCAATGACTGCGCCGACAGGAACCGTCATGTTCGCCCGGTGACTGGATACCCGCCTGCTTTACATTGAAGTGCGGGACGCTGCCGAGTATTTTGAGCACATCCAAGACGTCAAGATCACAAAGGACATGATCGACCTCGCCAAGCACATCGTGGAACCAAAGTCCGGGCACTTCGAACCTGCCAAATTCCAGATCACTACGAGTCAGCCTTGCAAGGATTGCTGGTGAAGCAGCAAAGGGACCATTGCGGCGTCCAAAAAGGCGCCGCCCAGCAATGTTTACAATCTAATGGATGCGCTGCGCGCGAGTATTAAATGTGGCGAGCGCACCCCTGCGGAAAAACCGGCAAAGGCTGCCAAGAAGCCTAGGTCAGCGAAACCAGCCGTCAAGCGCAAAGCTGGGTGACGGCGCATATGCCAAGACGGGCTAGGATTGAAAGATGATCGCAGGTTGTTAGAATTACGCGCTGCCGGAGCCGATCTTCAATTCAGCCATCGTTATCTAAAGATCTGCAAATTAAGCCAGTCGCCGAACAGCATCTGACAGGACGAACGTCCTTTGCAGCGGCGCTTAGTTGGTGCTCCGTCCATTGGCCTTGGAACGTAGCGACTCCTGCACGGTTGCCATACAGACTTCTGGTTTTGTTGATTCCGACCCTTGTGGAGTACCGATGCCGAACCTGACAAAAAGGACGATGCCTGACCGCAGTAAGATCGATATCGCGGACACAAAGCAGGTGAAATACTGGACGAAAGCGCTCGACGTTTCGAAAGACGATCTTTTCGAGGCGATCGACAAAGTCGGAAACGCCGCTGCCACTGTCCGAAAGGAGTTACAGAGAAAGGGATTGGCCATGTCCGAGGACGACAAGCCACTCAAGCCAGAGGATTTTCCGGTTAATTCGGAAGGTAAAAAAATCAAAAAGCAGGATGGCACCCCGATTGCGGAGACTACCGATCCAGCTGTAGCCGCTGATGTTGCTGAGCGTCTCAATGAGGATGAAGCGCGACGTGAAGAAGACAAGTGGTCGGCTTAATCTCAGGGCATAAGATCGGCAGTCCCAGCAGGCTCCTTTCTCTTTTTTTCTTCCGATAATGGCCTAGGCTCGCGCAAGCTGACTTTCATCGTAGAGACGTGTGGCTGTGGCTTGCCACCGCGCCGCGAGCCGTAAGACCTGCGCATAGATTTCGGTCAGTTCTTAGCCAAAAATCAAGATTGATCGACTAAAGTGATCTCAAGCCCAGCATCGGTTAGTGCATCAAGGATGCACTTCGCCATTACTTTCGCTTCCTCAGGATCGATTGCGTGGTCCGGGTGATCCCTGACGCTGTCCAGTATCGCTGTCGCAATTATCGCGTTTGTCTGGTGTTCGTCAGCCATAGTCGTACCTTTGTTGTCGCCTATTTGCTCATCTACATTATTACACGGATCGCATGTTTTATTCTCACGGTGTAGTTTCTCCAGACCTTCGGCAATCTTAATCAAATCCTCGGCGAGGCGCAGCCATGCTTCTTTATCAATCATATTTCTGACGGCCTGCTCGTGACACTCTTCTGCGTGTTTCCGAAACCTGTCCGGATCGATCCCTGTCATTAAAAGAAAACGAAACCGAGTGAGGTTGGTTGCTGAGCATTGCTACTTTTTCCCGTTTCCTCGCGACCGGCGCACGGTCCCAAAAGCAGCCGGCGGGGGTCGTCGCGCATGCCCCCGCCCCCCGGCGGCCCCTCTTCCATTAGCAATTTCGCGATGTTCCCTCGTTGATTCCTGCGGTAGGGACACAATCGAGGAGCAAGCGGTCTTCCGGGAATGCCCCGATCAGCAAGCAACCATATCGGTACACCTGGGAGGACTATTTAATTTCAGCACGGCTGCTGATCAGCATCCTAGGCCGATTGGAACGATCTCTAAGTTCGGGATTTGAGCGGCTTTCTGAAAGGGAGATGCGCGATGCCCGACACCCGCCGCCCGTGGAGTGAAGACGGATATCGTCAAGCTCAAAAGCCTGGCCGGGATGCTTCCCGTTTGTAGACGTCGCCGCCAAGCTGCGTCGAAGCCCTGCAGCCGTCGCGGCCGAAGCCTCCAAGCTTGGGCTTTCGTTGCCAACACGGCTGCGTCAACTTGGGCGGTTAGGCCGGAACGGAGTGGATCAGAGGTCCGTTAGGGAGCCTGTTCCGGACGAGACAGACATCGGCGCTGCGGCGACGGCAGGCCTTGTAGTACGGCCCAGCGCTCCGTGCAGCACTCAATAGGAACTTTCGCCTCGCAGGAGGGTTGAAAACGCCCGAAAGGAGGGAAAAACATGCAACGTACTTCCATACTCACGCTCACTGCAGCTTTGATGATCGCGGGCACGGCATCCGCCCAGAATCCGCCGGCGCAGTCTGGTCCCAATAACAATGCGATTAACTCGGATCAGAAAAACTCGGACAAACCAGTAGCCGGCCGGAACAGCTTTACCGAGGGCCAGGCAAAATCCAAGATCGAGGATGCGGGCTATTCCAACGTCGGCGAGTTGAAGAAAGACCACAACGGCGTCTGGCGCGGTAAGGCGAACAAGGGTGGTTCACCCATCAACGTCAGCGTTGATTTTCAAGGCAACGTAAACGCGGCGAAATAAGGGAAGGCATTATCATGGCTGTTACTATTTCTCGGCTGTACGATCGATACGCGGACGCCGAACGAGCCGTCACAGCGCTGGAAAGCGCTGGAATACCCAATTCAGACATCAGCATCGTCGCGAATAATTCCGATGAATGGTATAGCGGCAAGAAAGATCGGGACGGTGACGGCGTCGATGACCGCGCAGAAAGCGCCGGCAAGGGAGCCGGAATTGGCGCCGGGCTTGGGGGCGCGGCTGGATTACTTGCTGGCCTTGGACTGCTTGCAATCCCAGGGTTGGGTCCGGTAGTAGCCGCCGGATGGCTGGCAGCAACTGCCGTAGGAGCTGCTGCTGGTGCGGCTACCGGCGGCATTATCGGCGCTCTTACGGAAGCTGGGGTTTCGGAAGAGGATGCTCACACTTATGCCGAGGGCGTTCGTCGAGGGGGCACCCTCGTGACGGCACGCGTGCCTGATGCGGATAGGGCAAAACTCGACGCCATTCTCGATCAGTCCAGCGCAAATATTCGCGACCGAAGGGCGATGTGGCAAAAATCAGGGTGGCAACGATTCGATCCCGAGAGCAAGCCCTACGGTGTCGAAGAAGTGCGCAGAGAACGACAACTTTATAGCGGTATTTAAAACTCAAGCGGCCCGCGAACAAGCGGGCCCTTTTTTAGCTATAGCCTTACCGGCCACGGCGGGTGATTTGGGATATCCTCCAATCGATTGTTGTTAACGCTGCTGCGCGAGCTTCAGGCCTAAATATCTTCCCCGCGAATGTCTGGGCGGACCCTGCCAATAATATATTGCCCACGGTGCTTTCTGTTACAGTGATACCGACTGCCCTCGCCAGCGGTGATGTTGCTGACCCATGATCGGCTGCAGTTTCTGGCGCTGCGTTTCGCCGCTATGCGGGATTCGCTGAAGGACATCCCGGGAGTCACCATAGAGGCGATATCTCGCCATTGACGGTCGACGAGGCCGGAGGTGCTGCAACAATTTAGCGGGTGCGGAATCTTGCGAACAGCGGATAGTCCCGACAGAGGCCATGCGGTGTAACGCCCGTGTGGTCTTTGCTTTGGTCCTTCTCGCGAAGAAAAATGAAAGCAGTCTAAGGATGGGCAACGAGGTGATGGTCTATTCTTCCTGCTCAAACTGCCTAGCAGTATATCGAGCTACCCAGGCACCGAGGCCTGAGAAGGGTTACAATAGCTTTTCCTGCAAGAACTGCGGCACACCTGTCCACGAATGGACCGGGCTGCATGATTTCTTGGACTGGCGACATGTAATGAGGGGCGCCCCCGACGCGGAAAGTTTTTGGTAGAGTGCCGCCCTCGTCTTCCAGCGCCAACCTGCTTTTGGTGTCGACATAGATCCAGACTGTCATCCTTCACTCCCGCATCTGCACAAAAACTTGGGAGATGTGATCTGCCCTACCAGCCTCCGCACAGCGCCGGTTTACCATGCGCCGAGCAGCGTTCGGGTGCGGACAAATGGACAAGCAGCCTTCAAGGATACCGTTTTCGCTGACCATCGACGTGACACTGATCGTCATTGGCCTGGTTCTCGTCAGCTTCGGCATCTGGCTCGGATTCACGGAGCTTCAGCCCTTCAATCTCGTAGCAAAGGGCCCGTCCTGACTCAGCGCGGTGCCGTGGATTCGTTTTGCTGGCTGGCCGGCACCCTCCTAAAGGTTGAGAAAGGTGGGATCAAAAAGATCAAGTCAAAGGATCTTAAGAAACATGTGCGGCGCGTCCAACGGAAACCGACGCCGCCGGCCTGCAACCCGGATGAAGTCAGCCCACTCAGGCGGCTCTTCGGCGCAGCCACCATCTGCAATAATTGATTGAACCGCGCCGTTTGTTTTGGACAGGCGCACAGCGCTGACGCAAGCCGGCGTAGCGCAAGAGGCTAAATACCGGAATTAGGGCTGCAACAAAGACAGCAAGCGTTGGCGATCACGCTCATTGCGCTGCTGGGTTTCGCGTCACTTCTAGTGTGAGCTCCGCTAGGCTCACATCTCCGTCCTGTTTCTTTAAACTAACTAGTAGCGCCTCCTTCTCTGCTAGCTGTCGCTCACCTTCGACTACCGCGAGTTCGATCCTCCTCAGCTCGTCCATGAGCGAGTCTCTATACACCCCATCAGCTGCTGAGCCAGTAAGCATGCCTGGGCCTCCTGCAAATATCTTAAACCTCACGCGTGAGACGAAGTTCCAGCATTCAGCGGACTGTGAGTCCGACGGCATTTATTTCGTATTGAACACCGCTACCAATCGCGCGGCGTCCCATAACTCTACGGGAAATCCATCCAGGAGTTGCTGGGCGTGGGTTTTTGCGGCTTCATCATTGGCGCACGAGAGGTCCACCCGGCGAAGAATTTGGCCACTCCTGCCTAAAACGTACGCTCTGTAGCTGTGCTCTGGATCCATAAGACTGGTAAAGCTTACGGTCGGGGCGCTCGCATGGCGAACGGCGCCTGTCGCCGACCGCAGCCCTCTCCTTGCGCGGCCAGCTTCTCGAAATCGTCGGCAAGGCGCAGCCAGTTTGCCGCGTCCACTAGCTCGCGAGATTTACTCGACTCTTCCCGGCAGACCTCTGCCTGCCTTCTGAACCGCGCCACATCGTCAATGTCCATAGTACTCCCGTGCTCTTCGTCTCATTGGTCGAAGCGAAAAGCCCAGCGCGGCGTGCTGGGCTGCTTGGCAAGTATGGATTGCGAGTTAGGCAATGGCGCAATTGAACAGCAGCAAACTCCAACTGTCTGTTCAAAAAGTAACGCAACTTAAAAAAGTGCCACTTCTTCCCGGCATTACTGAACCTAACCCGGTAACCTAGTAAGCATAACCGCTGCCACTGCGCCGCAGACGAAGACCGTGGCGATCACGCCCAAGACCAAAATTTTGCCTGCCATTTATCAGCTCCTTGACATGAGCCAATCCAATTTCTCGACTGAAGTTCGATGTTGGGGGCGATCAATTGCCTCTTTTTCCCAATATTGGAACAAGTTATTCCGCCAGGCAAGGCGCATCGTTGCAGCCAAGATGCGGGGACTGCAGAACACAATAGCTGATAGATCCTGAGTTTTGAGGCATCTGGCCGACCCGCTCAATGCCAAACTAGTTCACGGCATCGTCTTCACTGCGACTTTGGCAGTTTCTCTCAATCAGGCCAAGCGCTCCTCCGATCTTGACCGTATCACCGTCGAGGCGCCAAATGCCGAAAGTGTGTGAAGGATGTTCATGCGGCCGAAAAAAAGAGGCCGCAGCATTGAGGGTATTCGACGCAGCAGAACGTCAAGCCCACCGCGGTCGTTCATTCCCACGCAGTGTCGCAAAAATGGCACGGATATTCTTTCGTACCCATGGCACCATCCTGCTCGACGAACCGGGTATGAAATTATGTTCATTGTGCAAGGTAAGCCTAGAGAGCCTGCGGGAATAATAAAGGCGGTAAAGGACACGCGGAGGGGTGCTTTAGCAACTGCGAACGATTTTCTTGCACAGGGGATACCCTTCGTCACTGTTATCGCTGACGGTCGAGTATACACGGCTGACGAGTTTGCATTGACGCTACAAAATGGCGAAGCGTCGAAAGACGGATGATGATTATCACTGACAGTCAGCATTGACCAACGACCTAAACGTTTCGGAAGCGCTCATGAGCGAACAGCACCGCACATGCCAATGTGGCGCAGTGTACCGACGAACGGAATCGATGGCACCGTCGCGTGAAGTAAACAGCTTCGAATGCTCGGCTTGCGGAACAACATTGGAGCATTGGAATAGCGCGTGGGTGCCCACGTATCGTTTGATCATCGGTCCGGCAACAAGCTCCTCTGAAACTTTCGACTCCTAGGCGGCCGCCCAAAAACGAGGCGTCCCTGTCGAGCTAACAGCCGTTCCATGAGCCCATACTTAAGCACTAACCATTCGCCTTAGCACGGCGGTTTGCACTGCATCACTCTGCGGCTTGGCGGGTCGCCCCGCGCAGGGGGCGCCTACGAAGTCGCCACGTTTAAAGGACCTGGAGGGTCGACCAAATTGGACAATGGAGTGGCTCACTGACGATCGGTTGTCCAAAGCTGCCTTTGAAAGAATTGTCCGTTCAGTGCAAACGCAAATAGAGTTGGAATAATGCGTTCGCCCGTATTGGGCGCGCTTGGAACGAGCGGCTGCTTGCGAGGGGCCGCTTTGCGCCAGAAGCGGTCATAGCTTTCTCGTTTACGGTCACCCCAGCGACGCGCGATTCGGAGGGACAGCGCCCCTTCCCGTTTGAAGTGATGGGAACTCGCGGCAGGCTCACCGATTATCACGTGTCTGCCAAACATTCGCGCGGTGGACCGGCGGAGACTGCCTGTGATCGACGACCTCTGGTACAAAAACGGTGTGATCTATTGTCTCTCCGTCGGCACCTATATGGATGCCAATGGTGACGGCATCGGCGACTTCAGAGGCCTGCTGCGGCGTCTGGACTACCTGCATGGACTCGGGATCACCGCGATCTGGCTGATGCCGTTCCAGCCGTCACCTGGCAAGGACGATGGTTACGACATATCTGATTATTACGGCGTCGATCCGCGCTACGGCACCTTGGGCGACTTCGTCGAATTCACCCATGGCTGCCGGCAGCGCGGTATCCGCGTGATCATCGATCTCGTCGTCAATCACACCTCCGACCAGCACGGCTGGTTTCGCGAAGCGCGACGTTCCAAGGACTCACCCTATCGCGACTGGTACGTCTGGGCCGACAAGCGTCCGGCCAACGCCAATACCGGCATGGTATTTCCCGGCGTGCAGAAGTCGACATGGACGCGCGACAAGGAAGCGCGTGCCTGGTACTTCCATCGCTTCTACGACTTCCAGCCTGACCTGAACACGTCAAACCCGCATGTGCAGGCGGAAATCCTCAAGATCATGGGATTCTGGATTCAGCTCGGTGTCTCCGGCTTTCGGATGGATGCCGTCCCCTTCATCATCGCCACCAAGGGCGCCAAGGTCCGCAAGCCGGTCGAGCAATACGACATGCTGCGCTCGTTCCGCGAATTCCTGCAGTGGCGAAAGGGCGACGCCATTATCCTGGCCGAAGCCAACGTATTGCCCGAAACCGACATGGAGTATTTCGGCCGCGATGGCGATCGCATGCACATGATGTTCAATTTTCACGTTAACCAGCACATGTTCTATGCGTTGGCCTCCGGCGACACGAAACCGTTGGCGAAGTCATTGGCGGCTACCAAGCCACGGCCTGCCACAGCGCAATGGGGCCTGTTCCTGCGCAATCACGACGAACTCGATCTCGGCCGGCTCACCAAGACGCAGCGCGAGAAGGTGTTCAAGGCGTTCGGCCCCGACAAGAACATGCAGCTCTACGATCGTGGCATTCGCCGCCGGCTGGCGCCGATGTTGGGAGGCGACCGGCGGCGGCTGGAATTGGCCTATAGCCTAATGTGCACATTGCCGGGTACGCCGGTCATCCGGTACGGCGACGAGATCGCGATGGGCGACAATCTCGACCTGCCCGAACGCAACTGCGCCCGCACCCCGATGCAATGGTCGACCGAACCGCATGCCGGATTCACCGAGGCGGATCGGCCGTGTTCGCCCGTGATCGACAATGGCCCCTATGGCTATGAGCATGTCAACGCCGCCAAGCAGCGGCGCGATCCGAACTCGATGCTGAACTGGACCGAGCGCATCGTCCGGATGCGTAAGGAAGTACCCGAGGTCGGTTGGGGCGATTTCAAGGTGATCACGGTGCGCGACCCCGCGGTGCTGATCATCCGTTACGACTGGCGTAACAATTCGGTGCTGTTCGTGCACAATTTCGACGAGAAGCCGCGGGAGTTCTCGTTTGCGGTCGGGCTTCCCGGCGAGACTGGCAAGCTTTTGGTCAATTTGCTGACCGAGGATCACAGCCACGCCGATGAACGAGGCAAACACACGTTGATGCTGGAGGGCTATGGCTACCGATGGTATCGGGTCGGCGGCCTTGATTATCTGCTCAAGCGCAGCGACATCGATACCGATGACACCGGCAAGACCAGTCACCCTGCTTGAGCAGGCCGGCCGAGGATCACTCCCTCATTGCCGCGCAAATCGAGCGTGCCTTGCACCTCTTCGCCCTGGCGGTCGAGGAACGTCGACAGCAGGATCTCACGTCCGAAGCCGATCGATATCGAGGCGACCGAGGCTGGCTCGGCGCCGAGATTCAATGCCACAACGATGGCCTCATCCTCGCCGACGCCGTCGCGGCGATAAAGCAGGATATCGCCCTGTGCGGCCAGCGCCTGATAGGCGCCGGTAACGAGCTGCGGCAGCCTGCTTCGCAGCGCGATCAACGCCCTGTAGAGGTTTAGGATGGAGCCGGCGTCGGCATCGAGGCTGGCAACGTTTTCGTGGGTGCAATCGTTGGCCAGCGGCAGCCATGGCTTGGCGGTGGAAAATCCAGCTTCCGCGGTCGCATCCCATTGCATCGGCGTGCGGCAACCGTCGCGGCCAACGCCGATGCCCGGCACGTTCTTCTCGAAGGGATCGCGCACCTGATCCGGAGCGATCGCTACCTGGCGCATGCCGATCTCGTCGCCATAATACAGCGTTGGCGTTCCCCGCAAGGTCAGCAACAGCATCGCCGCGACCCGCGCCTGTTCCCTTCCGACCCGGCTCGCGACCCGCGGGCGGTCATGGTTGCCAAGCACCCAGTTCGGCCACGCGCCGGCCGGCAGCGCCTGCTCATAGTCGGCGATGATCCGCTCGATCGACCGGGCGCTCCACAACGTCGACAACAGCGCAAAATTAAACGGCATCTGGGCGCCGGCAAGATCGTTGCCATAATAGGCAACGAGGCGGTGCAGCGGTAGATAGACCTCGCCGATAAGGACGCGGTGATCGAATTCATCGATCACGCGCCGCATTTGCGCGATCACCTCATGCACTTCCGGCTGGTCGGTGGAGTATTGGGTCAGGATTTTCTCGTGCGGGGGCCGCCCCTCGATGAAGCGCTGATTCGGCGGATTGTCGCGAAATTCAGCGTCCTTGATCAAATGCCAGATCACATCGACCCGAAAACCGTCAACACCCCTGTGGAGCCAGAACCGCATCACGTCGTAGATCGCCCCGCGCACCTCCGGGTTGCGCCAGTTCAGGTCCGGCTGCGCAGCGAGAAAGGCGTGGTAATAATATTGATCCGTCGCCTCATCATATTGCCAGGCAGCGCCGCCGAATTCCGATAGCCAGTTGTTCGGCGGGCGGGCCTCCGGCTTGCCATCGCGCCAGATGTACCAGTCGCGTTTGGGATTGTCGCGAGATGCGCGGCTTTCGATGAACCAAGGGTGCTGGTCGGAGGTATGGTTCGGCACCAGATCAAGGATGACCTTGAGACCGTTGTGATGCGCGATTTCGACCAGCGCATCGAAATCGTCCATGGTGCCGAAAAGTGGATCAACGCCGACATAGTCCGAAATGTCGTACCCGAAATCGGCCATCGGCGAGGGAAAGATCGGAGACAACCACACGGCATTGATCCCAAGCGACCGCAAATACGGCAGACGCTGGATTACTCCCCTGATGTCGCCGACCCCATCTCCATTGGAATCCTGAAACGAGCGCGGGTAGACCTGATAGAAAATGCCGTGCCGCCACCAATCCCTGTCGATATTATCCATTCCGAAAACCTCCATCCTGCCCACTAGGGAATGCTTGATGAAGCAACAATTCACTCCTTCACCGAGGTGGTCGAACTAATCCAAATATGGCTTTTTCGTAAGGCGCATAGGAAGGCGACACTGATCCTCTGGTAAGCTAATCGAGGTGACTTTCATCAGGGGTCACGCGGTCTATCAAGACTGATGAAACGCCACTACGCGGATTTCTTCATCTGGATTAGACGTTCGCGGGCAGCCTTGCTTATTGTGCAAACGGCTTTCCAAGCCTCGGTGTTTGTTAGCCATGCCTTGGCTTCGCGGAATTTTGTGTATGCCCAAGCGTGGGAACTTTCATCAGCTTGTCCCGCGTTAGCCTGAAAAGCCGCTCGACCTCGCCGACGATCAACATTACAACGCTACTCACGATCTAACTATTAGCAGCCAGATATGCCGACACCGGTTTCACTGGTTCGACCACGATGACCGGTATCGAAACAGCGCCAACGACGGGTACGGCCGCAAAGATCTAATCCAAGCGCGCAATCGCCTCAGCCCTAAGTGCCTGCCCAGCCAGTCCGATATTGGCTTGGCGAAGACGATGAAAGCCGCGTCTGCCAAGAAATACAGCACGGCCAAGGCATACGTGGCGGGCTTCAGAATTTGCTTCACACCAAACTATTCAAACCCAGCGAGTTGGAAAGGTTTCTTGGACAGCCCGTACGCCCCAGGCTTTCGGAATGATAAACGGCTCCAGTGGCGGGGCAGCGACTGGAGCCGTCCTTCAACGGATGCGCTATGGGGAATTAACGTACCCGGCAGTCCAGAACTAAGTAATTCGAAGGGCAAATGTTCCAAGCGCAGTTTAGCGTGCGAATTATGACAATGAACTGTCATTCTTCATTTGCCCAATCGCCGCGGAACGTAGTTAGGGCGTGCAGTTGTAATGCGTAGCTATAGCAGCAGAATTCGTTGGGCTACTTTAGGGAACAACGGTTCCTATCGCGAGTTCGTTACAACAAGGAGACGACCATGGCAGAAAAATCAACCTTTAGCGTCGACGAATGGAAAACGCTCCTTGAAAGCGTGATGGCACCCGGCCTTGCCATGACGGCGGCCGAACCAAGCGGGCTTTGGGGATTGCTTCAAGAGAGTTTCGCAAGCGGTAAAATGCTGGCGAAGACCAAAATGGATACGACCTCTAATCCGCTAATAAGAGCCGTTGTGGATGATTTCGCAACGAGTGAAGGCCGCACAGTAGCGCGAGACGGCCTGAAAGAAACTCTAAGTGGTAAGAAACCTGGCGAAGTGAAGGCTGCTTGCATTGTAATCCTAAACAAAGTTGATGGCATCCTGAGTGCTAAAGCGCCTAGCGACGCTACTGCCTTCAAGAACTGGCTGCGTGAGATCAGCCAAAGTGTGGCTGAGGCATCTACAGAGGGTGGATTCCTTGGTATCGGAGGCGTTGCGGTTAGCGAGTCCGAGAAGGCGACGCTTGCTGAAATCTCCAGCGCACTCAAACTACCGACCTGATCGTTTCGCTTATCCTCCCATCACGCAATTGCGGGCAGCTTCCTTCGCCCGATAAAGTGCTCTGTCGGCGCGTGCGAGAAGGTTTTCAGCCGTGTCTTTGGCCGAAGTTGGCAACGCCAGTGGACATAGTCACTTCAATATCGTCCGTCATCGCTGCCCAATTCACTGCCGCTATTTTATCTCGCAGCCTTCAAGCAGCTGAACAGCCATATCTCTTCCAGCGCCGGGTAGACTAAAAGAAACTCCTCCCCGTGTCGCTTCTTATGTTGGCGCTTATCGTCGCTGAAAACAGTTTGAGGACTTCAGTTGGAAACGTGGTGCCGATGGGGAAGCGCGCTTAGGCGACCTCGGCCTCAGGGTTGCAGGTCCCGTTCTTATCCCAAGACCAGACACGCCCGTGAACGGCAGCTTTGCGCCACAACCGGACGCATGCACCGCAGCAATAGGAATGCTTTTGATCGGCGATACTTCTGGCATTGGACCACACGCACCGGCGGCTTCTCTGGCCCGGCGCGGTGACGGCCGACCGCAGCTACTACACGAAAAACGCGGTCGTCCGCTCAATCAACCAGTAGGCCGCCATGACGCCAATGACATAGGCGACGGTCATGTCCAGCCGGTCAAGTGATTGCTGTATACGCGCGGGCTCCAATTGCTTTGACGCCACATGGTGTACCAAGGATATCAACGATAAGACTGCAGCAACGAAAATGAGCTGCCCAATCTCAACTCCAACATTGAAAAACAGCAGCGCAACGGGGATCGCATATTGAGGTAATCCCACCTCCGCCAATGCGCCCGCAAATCCAAAGCCATGCAAAAGGCCGAATGAAAACGCAACGAGCCAAGGTAGGCGCGCGGTCGGACTGGGTTTCCCCCGGCGGGCATTCACAATCTCGACCGCGACCAGCAGGATGCTAAGCGCAATGGCTGCCTCCACGGGCGGTCCCGGAACATTCACGAAACCGAGCGTCGCCGCTGTAAGGGTAATGCTGTGCGCGAGCGTGAATGCCGTTACTGTGATGGCCACGCGGCCCCAGCCTCGAACGAGGATCACAAGCGCCAGCACAAATAGCAGGTGATCGAAGCCGAAAAGAATGTGTTCGACGCCCAAGCGCAGATAGGTCGCCGCCACTTCTCCCGCGCCCGGCACGGCTTGAATAATGAATGATGTCTTGGTCGGAGAAAGCCGTTCGGTCTGTATTGCGCCGCCGAGGCGTTCGATCCGAACCAGGACATCAGTGGATGTGGCCGATAGACCCTCGATCGTTACGTGCTGCCCGATGAGCCCTCTATCCCACCGAATGGAGCGGCGTTCGACATAGACACCCTCGCTGAACGACGCCCGCGGGGGCGTTATATCTTGGGCGCCTTCGGGAAGCTTGACGTAGATAGCGAGCCTTAAGTCCTCTCCCCGCGCGGGAATCTTGAAAAGCAGGTTGTAGGCGCCGGGGCCGGTCTGGCGCATCTCAAGATAACCCGGCCGAAGTTCATCCGAGTTCGCGGGTTGCGCCAGCAGCACCGCCAGAACAGCAAGGAACAACCGGAGACTAGTCATCGACCATTTTCGGCTGACGCCGCCTTGGACGGAGGCGCCTCGACCACGATTTCGTACCGCTCTCGCAGGGAAGCGTAGAGTTTCTGTTCCGCCTCCAGGCGGCGTGTGTTTGCCCACTCTCGGCGGACAGCCGGCCGGACATCATCGAGCGGCGGCAGGCCTCCGGACACCCGTTCGCTGATAAAGACGAAATGCTGTCCGAAGCCCGAAGACACCGGTCCCTGCCAGCGGCCCTTGTCCATCGCGAATACCCCTTTGGCGAAGCTTTCACCAAACTGGTTCGTTACCTTTGTTGCTGAGACGTTATGAAACTCGTCGCCAAGCAGAAAGGGGTCGCCGAGTGCCGCCGTATCTATAGCTGCGTCGCCGGAACTCAGGACGCTCGCAACCCGTTTGCTGTCGCTCTCGATCGTATTCGGGCGCCGCGTGGCACTTAGGAAAACCTGACGGAATGTGATCTGATCGTCGGATCTGAAGCGCTCAGGATTGGATACGAGGTAGGCCTTAAGCTGCTCGTCGCTCGGTTCGGGCAAGTCCTCAGCAAGAAATTCCATCTTCTGCCGCACGCGGCGACGAATGATGACGTCGTCTCGATCCAGTCCGGCGGCTCTGCCCTCGCGGTAGAAGACCTCGTCGCGGATGTAGTCCTCAATCAGGCCCTGCAGTTCCTGCTCGCTTGGCGGTCGCCGCCACGTCCGGGCAAATCCGTCACCGAGGTTGGTGATCCGCGACGCGGAAACAACGATCTTCTCAGGCGCCTCTGCGTTTCGCTTCCCAACGAAGCCGTAGAACGCGAACAGCATCGCACCAATCGCAAGAAACTGAAATAGTGGCTCTCTTAGCAGCCGAGTGATCAAGGCGTGTACCAGATCGGCGAGGTGTAGGCGCGTTCAGTGGTCGTCATTCTGACTTCCGCCGGCATTTTGACACCGAAGTACTTTGCGTCATAGGCCGTCCAGCGCGGCGTCGGAATTTCGATCACCCGGACATAGTAGAAGGCGCGCAATGCGGGGTCGAAGTCGGGATCCTTCCATACCGTGATCATCTCGCCCGAGCCGATCGTGTTGGTCCATGTCGCGCTCGCGACATCGACGGTGCTGCCCACGGAGGTCCTGCTGCGGCCGTCGGCGTCGATCTTGCGGCCTCCGGATACTGCGACGTCGTAAATTCGTTCCTGCGTCTGGCCGTCTTTTCCGACCCAGCCCTTAATGACCTGGATCCGGTCCAGGTTTGCGCCGATCGGATCCTTCAAGGCGGCGATAAGGAATGAAGGCGACTTTCCGTTTGGCGCATTGTTCAAATCTCCCCCCATCGGCACGCCCTTGGCGTAGCCAACTCGAGCCGGCATGCGGTTGTTGGCGTCGGCAGTCTCAAAATCCCAGCCGCCGAAGAAACGCACCGCCATGCGGGGACCGGTGGTGGCATAGGTCTCGCGCCGTTTCATGGCGTCGAAAATCGCTTCGCGGGTATTTTCGGTGGCCCATACCGCAGCGTAGCCGGACGCGGTCGTCTCCCAACCCATGATGACGGCCTTGTCGGTCTTAACGAAGGGATGCATCGCGCGATCGGCACTTGGTTCAGAGGAAGATGTCTTGCCGAAGAAATTGTCTTCCTCAACAGCCGTGAGCCCGGTATGCGCATCAGTACTGCCGACCAGACCGAATTTGTAGGGATTTACGCCGAGTTCCGCTTCCATCTTGAGGCCGTTCTTCAGTGCAGAACGGACATACTCGAATTCGAGCATCTCCGGCTTTTTCACTTCGGTCAGATCGAGGTTACCCTTGTCCCAACGTTCGTAGTTTGCAAATTCATCGTTGGGTGAAAGAAATGGATGGGTCTCGCCATCGCCTTTGATTTGCGTGGCTTCATAAAGCGGCTCCCAACGAGTGCGGTTCTCCGCATATTCGCGGTCAATTCGCTTTCCATTAAAGGACTCGATGATTGGAAACATCCGGCCGTTGCTCAGATTGCCGTTGTGTGCAAGTGCGAGAATCTCCGCGCCGGTTTTTTCCTCAACCATCGCCATCCATTTCCAGAGATCGCGAGGATTTGGGCTGCCCAACGGCGGCAGCGTGGTGAAGGGTTCGATCAGATTAGCCTTGGCACCATTGTCGCGCCAAATGATATTGCGATGAAGGTTGTTGCCGCCAGCGTTCGAGGTCCACTCATAGCCGATGAAAGCAGTGAAGCGGCCAGGTTCATTGGCTTCTTCCGCCGCTTTGATCGTTTCGCGCCAGGCGCTGCGATAGGCCGGCGTCCCCGGCGTGGGGAAGCCCTTGGGCATTTGCCCCTTGCCGAAGCTAGTGACAATATCAATGGCGGCCTGTGCACCCTTGCCGGAATTGATCTCGTCGTACCACCTCCGGCCCTGCGGCGTCGCAAGCAAGCCAGCATCGCCTCCAATCAACTGCGGAAAAAAGCCCATGCCGTCCGAATGGTCTGCTACCACCATGAAATCTAACGGGCGCGATAGCTTGGCGCGTTGGCCGCTGGAAGCGATAACCTCCTCGCCCTTGGCAAAGCGATACGCGTCCTTTGGACCGAGCCGAGCGCCGAACGCACCCGCGTCCATCGAGTATGAGGTATGCGTGTGCGTGTCGCCGAAGTACGGCCGTGTCGGGAAGTTGCGCCCCGCATACGGCGAGTAAGGCGGCTTGGACGGAAACACCTTATCGGCCGTTTCCTTGTCCAGCGTGCCGATGTCAGTGGTCAGATCCTCTGCGGCGACAGTCGTGGCAAATAAACTTGCGGCACACACGCCCGCCAGTGCGGCTGCCGAAATAGACAAACGGATCATCATGGGTGCCCCTATAACTTAGAGCCTAAACGCTACCACGCGAATGCTACGATCCGTGAACTTTTAGTAGTTGACTATGGAAAACGAACCCGTTTTGGGTCAGACTCAGACCTCGGCGCGCTCCCGCGCGAGGTCCGCTTGCCCCCCTCAACGGACATCGTCGGTGTGGAGGGTCACGTCCGAGAAGTGCCGATTTTGTTGCAAAAGTCGGTTGAGACACGCCGCGAAGCGTGATTCCGTTGTGGTGACGCGATTCTCGGCGAGGTCGATCCATGATGGGCCGTCTGAAGAGTGACCAAGGTCAACTGTTCTACGAGTTTCGTCTTGGCGATGCCGTTCCCGAAGATCACATGGTTCGGAAGATCGACGCTGCTCTCGATCTGTCCTGGCTCCGCAGCGAACTTGCACCCCATTATTCGTCCATGGGTCGCCCGTCGATCGATCCGGAACTGATGATCCGGATGCTGGTCGTAGGTTATGTCTTTGCGATCCGCTCGGAACGATTGATCTGTCGTGAAGTGCAGGTGAACCTCGCCTATCGCTGGTTCTGCAAGCTCGGTATCGAGGATGCTGTGCCGGATCATTCGGCGTTCTCGCGTGCTCGGAACGAGCGTTTTCGTGAAGGCGATGTTTTCCGCCGGATGTTCGAACGGGTCGTCGAGGCGTGCATTGCGGCTGGTCTGGTTGGTGGCGAAGGCTTTGCCGTCGATGCGAGCTTGATCCAAGCCGACGCCAATAAGCAACGCTCAATCGCGGGTCAGGATTGGCACAGGGATCGTGATCCGGCGAGGTCCAGCCGTGCAGTAAAGGAGTATCTGGCGACCCTCGACGATACGTCCTGGGGTGCCGCCAGCGAGGTTGTTCCGAAGTTCGTCTCACCATCCGATCCCGCGGCCCAGTGGACTGGCGCGCATAAGGGACCGGCATTCTTTGCTTACTCCGACAACTATCTGATCGACGTGAAGTTCGGCGTCATCGTTGATGTCGAGGCATCCCGGGCTATTCGCCAGGCCGAGGTCGGCGCAGCAAAGACCATGATTGAACGGACCGAAGAGCGCTTTGGTCTCAAGCCAGAGCGGCTCGTCGGGGATACCGCTTATGGGGCGGCTCCGATGCTGAACTGGCTGGTCGAGGAGAAAGGCATCGCGCCCCATATTCCTGTGTTCGACAAATCGAAGCGGGACGATGGCACCTTCTCGCGCAGCGACTTTCGATATGACGCGACCGACGACGTCTACCGCTGCCCTGGCGGAAAGCGACTTGGGACGAGCGGCACCGTGCACGAGGGCAAGACGCTGCTGTATCGCGCAAGCAAGCTCAACTGCGACGTTTGCCCACTCAAACCACAATGCTGCCCAAAGGAACCATCGCGCAAGATCCCGCGCGATATCCATGAACATGCCCGGGACGTTGCGCGGTCGCTCGCTGGCACCGAGGGCTTCGAGCAGTCGCGACATGAGCGCAAGAAGATCGAGATGCGGTTCGCGCACTTGAAGCGCATCCTGAAGCTCGGTCGGCTTCGACTGCGTGGTCCACGAGGTGCTCAGGACGAATTTGTTCTGGCCGCCATTGCTCAGAACCT
>Ga0268266_10002502_pt1 | contig 19605 bp, 19 predicted proteins | sample KBSS13metaG_FD_190356 | JGI IMG/M metagenome (GOLD analysis project Ga0268266, IMG submission 190356) | Switchgrass rhizosphere microbial communities from Kellogg Biological Station, Michigan, USA - KBS S1-3 metaG (SPAdes) (version 2) | ecosystem: Host-associated > Plants > Roots > Rhizosphere... | reverse complement strand
CTGTGCCGGCGGCTCGGCCGGCGGCGTCGACCATGTGATGGCGGCGTTGTTTGCGGGCGCGATCGGCGCCGACGCCAAGAAGGTCAACTACATTCCATTTTCCGGCGGCGGCGAGTCGCTGGCGGCGATTCTCGGCGGCAAAGTCACCGCGGGCATTTCCGGAATGAGCGAATATGAAGGACAGATCAAGTCCGGCAAGCTGCGCGCGCTCGGCATAACGTCGGAGAAGCGCATCGCCGGCAGCGACATCCCGACCTTCAAGGAACAGGGCATCGACCTCGTACTCGCCAACTGGCGCTCGGTGGTAGCACCCCCCGGCATCACGCCGGAGCAGCGCAAGGTCCTGAGCGATGCCGTCGCCAACATGGTCAAGTCGGACGCCTGGAAGGATATCCTCAAGCAAAAGGGCTGGGATGACGCCTATCTCGGCGGCGATGCGTTCGCCGACTTCCTGAAAAAGGAAACCGCGCGCGTCACCGACGTGCTGAAGTCGGTCGGCCTCGTCAAGTCATGACGGATCTTCCGCAGGGCCCGGCGTCGCGCCGCGTCGATCGTGCGGGCGTGGTCATTGCGCTCGCGCTCGCAGCACTTGCGGTGGTGCTGGTATGGGACTCGCGCCAACTGCCTGCCACTTCCATGTATGGCATGGGGCCTGAGGTGATGCCGGTCGTCATCGCGATCGGGCTCGGTCTGCTCGCGATCGGCAATCTGATCGACGCGCTGCGCGGCAACCTGCCGGAGCGCGAGAGCGCCGATCCCAGGGCCGTGTGGCTGATCCTCGGTGGGCTCGCGCTGCTGATCGCCATCATCGGCCTCGGCGGCGGCTTCATCCTGGCGACGTCGGCGCTGTTCGTCACCACGTCCGCTGCGTTCGGACGCCGCGCCATTCTTGCCGACACCGCCATCGCGCTGATCATGACTACCCTGATCTATCTCGCTTTCGACCGGCTGCTGACGTTGAGCCTGCCCACCGGGCCTCTGGAAAGACTGCTGTAATGGAAACCTTCGCCGCGCTCGCGCATGGCATGGCTGTCGCCATGCAGCCGATGAACCTGCTTTATGCGCTGATCGGCGTGTTCCTCGGCACTGCGGTCGGCGTGCTGCCCGGCATCGGTCCGGCGCTCACGGTCGCATTGCTGCTGCCGGTCACCTACAAGCTCGATCCCGGCGGCTCGCTGATCATGTTCGCCGGCATCTATTACGGCGGCATGTATGGCGGCTCGACCACCGCCATCCTTATCAACACGCCCGGCGAGAGCGCATCGATGGCGACCGCGCTCGAGGGCAACAAGATGGCCAAGGCCGGCCGCGGCGGCCCAGCGCTGGCGACGTCCGCGATCGGTTCGTTTGTCGCGGGCACCATCGCCACCATTGGCCTCGCCTTTCTCGCGCCGTGGCTGGTCGATTTCGCGGTGCGCTTCGGGCCTGAGGATTATTTCGCGCTGATGTGTGTGGCCTTCGTGACGGTATCGGCAACGTTCGGAGATTCACCGATCCGCGGACTGACCAGTCTGTTCATCGGACTGACGCTCGGGCTTGTTGGCATCGACAAGCTCACCGGCCAGGCCAGACTTGCTTTCGGCATCCCCGAACTGCTCGACGGCGTCGAGGTGACGACGCTGGCGGTCGGGCTGTTCGCCGTCGGCGAAGCGCTTTACGTCGCCTCGCGCCGCCATCACACCGAGGAGAAGATCGAGCCGGTGCGCGGCTCGCTATGGATGACGAAGGAAGACTGGAAGCGGTCATGGAAGCCGTGGCTTCGCGGCACGATGTTCGGCTTTCCGATCGGCGCGCTTCCCGCCGGCGGCGCCGAGATTCCGACCTTCCTGTCCTACTCGACCGAGAAGCGGCTGACCAAATATCCCGAGGAATTCGGCAAGGGCGCGATCGAAGGCGTCGCGGGGCCGGAAGCCGCCAACAACGCTTCCGCCGCCGGCACCCTCGTGCCGTTGCTGACGCTCGGCCTTCCGACCTCGGCGACGGCGGCGATGATGCTGGCGGGCTTTCAGCAATACGGCCTGAACCCGGGACCGCTGCTGTTTGCCGAGCGGCCCGACCTGGTGTGGGGCCTGATCGCCAGTCTGTTCATCGCCAACGTCATGCTGCTGGTGCTCAACCTGCCGCTGGTCGGCCTGTGGGTAAAACTGCTCGCGATCCCGCAGCCGTGGCTTTACGCCGGCATTTTGGTCTTTGCGACCATGGGCACGATCGCGGCAAAGCCCTCGGTCGTCGAACTGTCGATGCTGGCCGGGTTTGGCGTGCTGGGCTTTTTGATGCGCCGGTTCGATTTTCCGATCGCGCCTGTCGTCGTCGGCCTCATCCTGGGGCCGATCGCCGAAAGCCAGTTGCGCCGCGCGCTCGCCATCAGCCTCGGCGATCCCATCGTGCTGCTGCAGAGCCCGATGTCGGCAACCCTGCTCGGCATCGCGCTGATCGCATTGCTGGCGCCGTTTGTGATGAAGGGACTTGGCCGGTTCAGGGCGAGCGAGGATTAGGGCGTGAAGGTGAACTCGTTAGCGCGCAGCCAAATTCGGATTGAGGCGAGTTTGAATTGACTTCCGCGTTCGGCGTCACAGCGAACATGGCTGGACTTGCCGCCGGGTCGCCGCTGTAGCTAATGACCCCATTTCGGAACTCGCAACTTCTTGATGCAGTCCGATCAGGCCGCCGGGATTGATATTGACTCACATCAAAAATAGCTTGGCGCGGCGTGCTAATCAGCAACATGGGGCGGCATCATTCGACATTCATGGAGATGCGCGCATGGTTACGCAAAGCAATATCCACTTCTTTACAAATTGGGCCAAGGAGCGTCTCGACGAAATGGACGCAACGGTGGCCTCGCTTGAGGGCAAGGCTGCCGAGGTGCAGGCTGATGTCCGCGACAAGGCCAAGAAGGTTCTTGCAGACGTCCGCAAGCAGCGTGATGACTTCCGCGAAACGATGAAGGAGCAGTCGGAAGCTAACGAGGCCGCCTGGATCCAGGCAAAAGCAAAACTAGAGGCTGACTGGCGTTTGTTCGAGGCCGAGGTCAAGAAATATGTCGAAAGCTTCGGCAAGAAAATCGAGCACCAGCAGGCGACGTTCAAGCTTCAAGCCGATGCCCAATTGAAAGCGTGGCGCGAAGCAGCCGACAAGCTTGGCAGCGATGCCCAGAAATTCGCTTCCGAGCGTCGGGGCGATATCGACGCCGCCGTTAAGCGAATGAGCGCCGATGCAGGCGAGGCGGAGAAAAAACTCGAGAAGTTGAGCCAGGCGGGGACCCAGTCATGGTCCGCACTCATGGCGGCTTTGACGGAAACGCGAACTGCCTTCGATCGCGCCAATGAGGCTGCGCGGGAAGCGTTCAAGCGAGCTGCTTGATCGAGCATCGGTTAGAGTCGGAGAGACCGCCGCGAGGCGGTCTCTCTTTTTTGCTCGACGAGGATCAAGAATGACATTTGGCGGACTTCCAATTTTGGCCCCTTTGAGACATGACGACCGGCCACTACGGCGTCCGCTTATAAGGGAAAGAGCGGAAGTAGCTGGCCAAGATCCAAAATGACACGATTGACCGACCCATAGCAGAAGTCACGCGAAGGAATAGATAAGCTCCGCTGTGGCTCCTCTGAAAGAGAACAAGTATGCGCTCCATGCTTTCCATCCTTTCCCGACTTGTCGTCGCCGGAATGCTGGTATCCATCTCGGCCGCGGCTGTGTTCGGGCAGGACCCCACGATGGCGCTGAAATCGGAGTGGAGCGCCGCATCCAACGGCCGAACCGAGTTTGAAGTTTCGGATGCTGCGTTGCTGCCAAGCACTCTTGCACGTGCGGCCGAACAATCAGGCTGTAGTTACAAAGACGATATCAAAAACGCGCCTGTTCGTTTCATGCGCCCGGATGGCCACCGTCTTGCTATCGTGTTCTGCTCCGGAATTATTGGCTCGCATCAGGTATTCGATGTTTCGAACGTGCTGAGGCCAAGGCTCCTGGAACTTCCGTTTCTCGCGCAACCGGAAGGCTTCGGCACCACAGCAAGGCCGGGTTGGATCACGTGGGAAAAGGAAGCCAACGTCTTTCAGGCAGAAACTGGATCTGACATGTTGCCGAGCCCCCGGGTGCGCCACACCTATCGATACAGCAAGTTCAATGTCACCTTTGCGCTCGTTCGCGTTGAAGTCCAGCACGACGGAGTTGGCGAATGGATCACAATGTGGGACGCACCACGTTGGTCCCTCCCTGGGAAACCGAAGTAGAGCAGCAGCCCGGCTAATGCCAAGTCCCTTGATGGCACTCGATCGCGCCAGCGGTGGCGTCAGATTTTTGCGAGCATTGCCGCCTTCAGCTTGGCAATACGGGCTTCGTCGCGCTTGTAGAATGTCCACTGCTTGACACGCTTCGCGCTCAGCAACCCTGCCTGCGACAAGATCTTCAGATGCTCGCTCACGGTCGGCTGGCTGACGCCAAGCTTTTCGGCGATCAGCACCCCGCAGACTCCGTCCTTCACGAGATCGCCGTCCACCTGAGGCGGAAAATGCGTCTTGGGACGTTTCAGCCATTCCAGAATCAACAGCCGCCGATCGCTGGCGAGCGCGCGAAAAGCGGACTCGACGTCATCGTCAAAAGAAGTCATATTGCTAATTAGCTAAATAACTAATTCCTGTCAATCGCTGCTGCCGTAAAGACCCGCATGGAAATGCCCGACAACACTGCAAATCCGCAAACCATCGCGCGATGCGAGCGGCTCATCCGGCCACATATCCGGCGCACGCCCGTCATCGAGGTCAATGGCGACGAGTTTGGCCTGACAGCAGCGATACTCACGCTCAAGCTTGAACTGCTCCAACACTCCGGATCGTTCAAGGCGCGCGGCGCCTTTGCCAATTTCCTTACGCGCGAGGTGCCGAAAGCCGGCATCGTCGCAGCATCCGGCGGCAATCACGGTGCGGCAACAGCCTATGCCGCGATGAAGCTTGGCAAACGAGCGAAGATTTTCGTCCCTCACGTCTCCTCGCCCGCGAAGATCCAGCGCATCCGCGAATACGGCGCCGACCTCGCGATCGAGGGCGACCGCTACGCGGATGCGCTTGCGGCCAGCGAGGCATGGGCGCAGCGAACCGGCGCCATGCCGATACCGGCGTTCGACCAGAACGAAACTATCCTGGGCCAGGGGACACTCGGCCTCGAACTCGAGCAGCAAGCGGCCGATATCGACACCGTCCTGGTTTCGGTCGGCGGCGGCGGGCTGATCGCTGGTATCGCCGCCTGGTATGCCGGGCGCGCCAAGGTCGTCGGCGTCGAACCGTTGGCGTCGCCAACGCTGACGAAAGCCTTCGAGGCCGGACATCCCGTCGATGCAGAGGCTGGCGGCCTCGCCGCGGATTCGCTGGCGCCGCGGCGCGTCGGCGAGCGCGTGTTTCCGATCGTCCAGAAATATGCGCGGCAGACCGTGCTGGTTTCGGACGACGCGATCGCGAACGCTCAGGCACAGCTATGGCGCGGCCTGCGGATCGTGGCCGAGCCCGGAGGGGCCGCGGCATTCTCAGCCATATTATCCGGCGCCTATAAACCTGCTCCCGGGGAGCGGGTCGCCATTGTTATCAGCGGCGGCAACACCGCCGCGGTGAACTTCGACGCGACATACTGACCGGCGGGCCTCCTGTTGCGCGGCCCTGTGGGTATGTGTCACGTTCAATCGGCGCCTCGCGGCACAATTTTTGCTCTTTCCGGCCTACCTGAATACATTCCGCCTGCAGATTGCCTGTTTCCTCGGCATTTTGGATTAGGTTATTATGCGCTGCCTCGTCGTTGCCGATTTGCACTATTCATTGCCGCAATTCGACTGGCTGCTGGCGGCAGCTCCCGAATTCGACGTCGTCATCTTTGCGGGCGACGCGCTCGACATCGGCTCGTTCGTCGACTTTCGTGCGCAGATCCTGGTGGTGAAGAAATACCTGTCGCTGCTGTCAGGCATGACGCGGGTCATTTTCTGCTCGGGCAATCACGATCTCGACGAACGCAGCGCCGAAGGCGAGAAGATCGCGCGCTGGGTCGGCGATATCAGAGAACTCGGCATCGCCTGCGACGGCGACGACCTCACCATCGGCGACACGCACTTCACGGTGTGTCCGTGGTGGGACGGGCCGCTGGTCAAGAGCCGCCTCGAGGCCCAGCTTCGCGACGCCGCAGCCGAGCGGGCGCAACGCTGGATCTGGGTGCACCACGCGCCGCCGGCGAATTCGCCGACGAGTTGGGGCGGCAAGCGGTTCTTCGGCGATGTCGAACTGGTGCAGTGGATCACGCAATATCAGCCGTCGATGGTGATCTCGGGCCACGTGCATCAGTCGCCCTTCATCCCCGACGGCTCGTGGTTCGACCGGCTCGGCACCACCTGGGTCTTCAACACCGGCCTGCAGCACGGCCGGCCGCCGGTCTGTATCGTGCTCGACCTCGATGAGAGTGCCGCGTTCTGGCTGGCGGCCGGCGAAGCCCAACGCATCGACCTGCGCGCGCCTCTGCAGCGGCCGGCGGCGGAGATCGAGAACGCGCCGCCCTGGCTCATATCCTTGGGTCGGCTTGCCGAACCGGTTTCGCATCTTTCGGCAAGCTTCGAAGAACCGCGCTAAATCAAGGAAACCATTGAGCCACCGGGCAAACAGTCAAACGCGCGATGTCGGCTCATCGGGTAAAGCGGACCTCGCGACTTCCGACCCCTCGCGGCCGGTCTCTTGCGTGTTGTGCAATCATTAAATTCCGGAGAGATTGCGTTCTTGGCTTTGCCGTCGTCGGATTGCGAAGTAGCCTTGCCCCGGGCAACGGCCGAGGAGATGCAGCACGATGAAGACCTTGGCGATGGCCGTGGCGGTACTGGCGCTGCTGGCTGTGCCCGCACTGGCGCAGGGGGGCGGCAAGCGGGGGCATCAGAGCGACAATACAAAAGCCGAGGACAAGAAGCCGAAGGTCGACGACAAGGCCTATCAGGAAGCGCTCAAGCGCATTCCCGATTCCAAGGAAAAGTATGATCCATGGGCCGTGACCAAGCCGCCTGGTGCCGACAAATCTTTAAAAAACAATCGATGAAATCATACGCGAGGGTCGGATTGCCGATCCGAGCCTGGCGAGACCTGCGACGGCGGCAGGTTGATCATGCTCTGCAGGAGTTCGCCGACCATCGAGAGATGGTTACCCTGGCCGGCATATTGATGCATCAAATCGGCCAGATAGGTATTGGCGACGTTGAGGCGCTGCGCCAGCAGGCGTGCGATCAATAGCGCCACCGCCGGCTGGTCGCGCAGGAACGCCGCGGCGTCGTCGAACTCGTAGACGACGGAATCGGCGGCGGCGCGCACGGTTGCGGTATGCGGTTGATCGAGCAGCACCGACATTTCGCCCAGCATCGCGCCCGGCTCGGTCAGAACGGCAACGACGCTATCGCCCTTGATGACCTCCAGCCGTCCTTCGAGCAGCACGAACAGATGTCCGGTCTTGCTGCCTTCATGGAGCACGAACGTGCCTGTGGGCACCTCTCGCTTCGTTGCTCCAGTGCAATAGTCGAGTACCGCGCGCATCGCATGACCTCCGCATCGACTAAGCCTAGAGCCTTTTCCGTTCCGATGAAATCGGAACGGGCTCTAGATTTTTGATTTGACGCGTTTTCTTGACGCGAACCGGTCTCCACTTCGCTTGAAAACGCTCCGGACACTGACGATGCCAAGGTCGAACCGTAAGCGAAGGCTGCCTGCTCAAATTGTCGGCAGTTGCACCTGCAAAAGATCTCAGGCCGGGGCGGCGCTGGTCACCGGCAGGAAGTCACCGACGACATCGAGAAACAGCCGGGGCGACTGCAGTTGCGGCACATGGGCACAGCCCGGGATGATCTCCAGATAGGCGTGCGGCAGCCCTGCGGCCAGCTCGTGCGACATCGGCGGCGGCGTCGCCTCGTCGTGTTCGCCGACCAGCACCAGGACCGGCACTTTGACCTCGCCGAGCTCCGGCCGCAGATCGAGCGCCGCCAGCGCATCGCAGGCGGCGCGGAAAACCTCCGGGTCGGTGCGCAGGAAGGCCTCGCGGCGGTCCTGCATCAGGTCCGGATGCGCGGCCTGGAATTCCGGCGCGAACAGCCGGCGCATCGCAACATCCGTGATCGCCGACAGCCCCTTGGCCATCGACGCCGTCGCCATGTTGCGGAAGGCCTCGCGGCCCGGTTCTGAGAACGCCGCGCCGCAATCGGCGAGCACAAGCTTGGTCGCGATGCCGGGATGCCGGATGGCCATCTGCAGCGCCACGAACCCGCCATAGCCGTTGCCGAGCACGATCGCGTCCTCGCCATTGGCCGCATGCCTGACCGCTTCCGCCATCCGGTCAGCCACCGCCGCCAGACCACCGGTCACGGCCTGCGATCGGCCGAACCCCGGCAATTCCGGCACGATCACGCGAAACGACTTCGATAATTCGGGAACGATGGCGTCGAAGCTGGCGCGGTCCGACAGCAGCGAATGAAACAGAAACAGCGGCGGTCCATCGCCCGCCTCTGCTGCGTTGACGGTTGCTGCCGCAAATAGCCGATCCATCCCGGTCCCTCTTTCGCAAGTTCTCAAGCGCCCTTTTGGCGCACCCGGCCGCCGATTGCCAGATTAAAATCCACGTTATGCAGGGCTTCAGGGGTTGACGTGATATTTCACAACTGCATATCTATGCAATAATTCTGAAGGAATACCGATGCTTTTGCGCGACAATGTCTACGAAAGCCTTCGATCTGATATCCTGACATGCCACTTCGCGCCAGGCGATGATATGCGTGAACAGGATCTGGCCGAGCGCTACGCCGTGAGCCGCCAGCCGGTTCGCGAGGCGCTGTTGCGGCTCGAACGCGAGCATCTCGTCACGGTGACGCCGCGCCAGGGCTACCGGGTCAACCCGATCTCGCTGGCCGATGCGCGCGACCTGCTGCGATTTCGTTTCGCGCTGGAGCCGGCTTGCGTGATGGATGCGATCGAGAGCGCGAGCGACGAGACGCTGAAGTCGCTGAATAAATTTCGCCGTTTCTCCGGCAACCACGAAGACTTCATCGCCTACAACCGCGCCTTCCACTCGGCGCTCGCGCACGCATCCGGCAACCGCCGGATGGCGGCTGCGCTGTGCGACCTGATCGGACAGGCCGATCGCCTGGTCCGCGTCAGCGTTGCCAATCTGAAAGGCCACGATCCGGCAAAACTCGTCGCCGAACACGTCGCGCTGATCGAGGCGATGCAGCGTCGCGATGGGCGCACGGCCGCCCGTCTCATCAAGGCGCATATCGCGCAAACCGAAAAACGCGTGCTGCCGGCGCTCAAGCGCAACGCCGTCATTGTCGATGCGAGGGAAGCATGAACATCTCCTCAAAACCCGGAATCGTCGACGTCGAGATCCACGGCAATTTCGTCGACGGCCGCGAGGTCGAGGCTGGCTCCGGCGAGATGCTCGACGTCCGCAATCCCGCAACCGGCGACGTGATCGCGCGGATTCCGAATTCGACCGCCGAAGACATCGACCGCGCCATGAAAAGCGCGCGCACAGCCTTTGAAGGCAAGGCCTGGGGCGGCATGGACACGCGCGCACGGGCGCGGCTGGTCAATCGCCTCGCCGACGCCTTCGAGGCCAATCTGGATACGTTGTATCGGCTGGAGACGCTGAATAACGGCCGGCCGGTCAACGAAACCCGCGCGCAGCTCTCCCGGCTGCCGGACTTCTTTCGCTACTTCGCTGGCCTCGCGTTGGCGCGCCGGGATTCAGTGATCCCCGTCGAAGGCTCGTACCTGAACTACACCCTGCGCACGCCGATCGGGATCGTCGCCAACTGCACGCCGTTCAATCATCCGCTGATGATCCTGTGCAAGTCGCTGGCCGCGGTGCTGGCGACCGGCTGTGTCACCGTCGTCAAGCCGTCGGAATACACGCCGCTGACGACCTTGAAGCTGGCGGAGATCTTTACAGAGGCAGGCCTGCCGCCCGGCGTGTTCAACATCGTGCTCGGCCTCGGCCAGAGCGCCGGCAAGATGCTGGCCGAACATCCTGATATCAACAAGCTGGTGCTGACCGGCGGCACCGAAGCCGGCCGCATCGCCGGCGGCGCCGCCGCAAAAGTGTTCGCGCACCAGACCATGGAGCTCGGCGGCAAGACGCCGGTGATGGTGTTCGATGATTTCGACGTCGATCGCGCCGTCAACTACGCCGCGTTCGGCGCGTTCATCGGCGCCGGCCAGACCTGCGTCTGTGCCTCGCGCCATATCGTGCAGGCCTCGATCTATGACGAGTTCGTCGAGAAGCTGAAGGCGAAGACGCAGACCATTCGCATCGGCGATCCCTTCGATCCCAACACCCAGCTCGGGCCGGTGATCTCGGCGCGGCAGCGCGATCGTGTGCTGACCTATTCGCGGTTCGGCCATGAAGACGGCGCGCGCCTCGTGACGGGCGGTGTCGCCGCAAAAGTCCCCGGCCATGACAACGGCTATTTCGTCGAGCCGACGGTGTTCGCCGACGTGAAGTCCGACATGCGGATTTTCCAGGAAGAAGTGTTCGGCCCCTTCACCTCGGTGACGCCGTTCAAGGACGAGGCGGACGCGCTCAGGCTCGCCAATGATTCGCCGTTCGGGCTGGCCGCTGCGATCCGCACCCGCGACGTCGGCCGCGCGCATCGCGTGGCGGCAGCCGTCAAGGCCGGTATCGTCTGGATCAACGACCATCACCGCCTCGACCCGGCCTCGCCCTGGGGCGGCGTCGACGATTCCGGCATAGGGCGCGAGTGCGGCAGCGAAAGTTTCGACGATCATTTCAACACCAAGAGCGTGATGGTCGCGACGCACGACCAGCCGTTCGACTGGTATCGCGACACGGCCAACCAGCGACGATTGAACTAGAGCATGATCCGGAAAAGTGGGTACCGGTTTTCCGAAAAGATCATGCTCAAATCAAAGAGCTAGAGCGGGATGACTATTCGAAGAAAAGTCATCCCGCTCTAGCACGCAACAGGCGGCGAGCCGTTCGGAGAAGACGGCAGGCCGCGTCAACGAACAAACGAAAAAGGGGAGCGAGCACATGTCGACATCGGTAAACGCGGGCAGCCGTCTGGATCGGCTGCCGATCGGGCCTTTCCACCGCCGCATCATGTTCCTGATCGGCATCGGGATGTTCTTCGACGGTTTTGATATCTATCTTGCCGGCACCGTGCTCGGCGTGACCTTGAAGACCGGGTTTTCCACACTGCCGCAGAACGCCATGTTCATCTCGGCGACCTTCGTCGGCATGATGCTGGGCTCGTTTGCGACCGGCTTTCTCGGCGACCGTTACGGGCGGCGGTTCACCTATCAGTTCAATCTGCTGGTATTCGGGCTGGCGTCGCTGGCGGCCGCCTTCGCGCCGAACATGACCATCCTGATCGCCTGCCGCTTCGTGATGGGTTTTGGGCTGGGTGCGGAAAACGTGGTCGGCTATTCGACCATGACCGAATTCGTGCCGGCGAAAACACGCGGCAAATGGCTCGGGCTGATGGCGGTCTGCGTCGTGACGGGCCTGCCGGTGTCGCTGCTGGTCGCGTCACTGGTGGTTCCCGAGTTCGGCTGGCGGGCGATGTTCGTCATCGGCGGCGTCGGTGCGCTCATCGTCTGGTACCTGCGCAAGTCGCTGCCGGAATCGCCGCGCTGGCTGGAAGCCGTCGGACGCACCGCAGAGGCCGAGGCGCTGATGCAGTCGATCGAGAAGGAGGCCGCGCAGGGAAAGCCGCTGCCGGCCCCCGCTGCCGCCGCGACGATTCCGGCATCGCCCGATCTCGCCACGCTGTTCACGGCGCCGCTGCTGTCACGGATGATCGTCGGCTCGGTCTGCCTGATCACGATCAATACGCTGCTCTATGGCTTCGTGACCTGGCTGCCGGTGTTCTTCATCAAGCAGGGACTGACTGTTGCAACGTCGTTCGGATATTCGCTGATCATGGCGCTCGGTGCGCCGATCGGCTCGGCCATCGGCGCGCTGACCGCCGACCGCTGGGGCCGCAAGCCGACCATCATCGGCGCATCGCTGATCTCGGTCGTGCTCGGCATCATCTACCCGATGATATCGGATCCAATGCTGCTGCCGGCGGTCGGCTTCGCGCTGACGGTGCCGATCTACGTGCTGGTGGCGCTGCTGTTCGGCATCTACATCCCCGAACTGTTCCCGACCGAAGTACGCCTGCGCGCCTCCGGAATCGTCAACACGCTAGGCCGCGGCGCCACCATCGTCACGCCGTTCCTGGTCGTGATGCTGTTCGAGGCCCGCGGCGTCGCCGGCGTGATGGCGCTGATGATCGGGCTGCTGGCGGTGCAGATCGTCACGGTCTGGGCGCTCGGCATCGAGCCGCGGCACCGCAGCCTCGAAGAACTCAAAGGCGACGAGACGGCGCCGGCGCTGGTGAAACAAACGACCTGACGGCACGCCGGTCTTCAACGGCAGCGGAGGCAACCTCCGCTGCCGTCAATTCGGACGCTGCCCACACTTTGGAATCACTCTAAATTAGAGCGTTGGAATCGCTCTAAATCGTGCCATTCGCGACATCCAGTCGCTGACGGCACGACAGCCACTGCGCTACTGAGACCGGCATCTCCACCAGCTTGCCGGGCACCCTTCATGATCAATTTTCGCGCTACCGCCGCAACCGCCGCGTTGCTTTGTCTTACCGCATTCGGAGCCTCGCCGGCGTCCGCCGACGGCGAGGTCAACGTCTACACCTATCGCGAAACCAAGCTGGTCCAGCCGCTGTTCGACGCCTTCACCAAGGACACCGGCATCAAGGTAAACGTCGTCTCGGCCAGTTCGGGGCTCGAGCAGCGGATGAAGGCCGAAGGCGCCAACAGCCCGGCCGACGTGCTGCTCACGGTCGATCTCGGCCGCCTCGACGACGCCGTGCAGGCGGGCGTTACCCAGCCCATCAAATCGGTGGTGATCGACGAGACCGTGCCGGCGCAGTACCGCGATCCGGACGGCCAGTGGGCCGGCATCTCGATGCGCGCGCGCGTGATCTACGCCTCGAAGGACCGCGTCAAGCAGGACAAGATCACCTATGAAGAGCTCGCCGATCCCAAGTGGAAGGGCAAGATCTGCATCCGGTCCGGCCAGCACATCTACAACAACGGCCTGTTCGCGGCCTATGTGGCCAGGTACGGCGAGGCCAAGGCCGAGGAATGGCTGAAGGGCGTGAAGGCCAATCTGGCGCAAAAGCCCTCCGGCGGCGACCGTGAGGCCGCGCGCGACGTGGCGGCCGGCAAGTGCGACATCGGCATCGGCAACACCTATTACTGGGCGCTGATGATGAACAACGACCCCGAGAAGAAGCCGTGGGCGGAAGCCACCAAGGTGATCCTGCCGACGTTCGAGGGCGGCGGCACCCACGTCAATCTCTCCGGCGTCATCCTGGCCAAGCACGCGCCCAACAAGGCCAACGGCGTCCAGCTGATCGAGTGGCTCGCCGGCGAAAAGGCGCAGCACATCTACGCCGATGCCAACTACGAATACCCGATCCGCGCAGGGACCGCCGTCAACCCGACCATTGCGGGATACGGCAAGCTCACCGCCGATCCGACGCCGATCGCCAAGATCGTCGCCAACCGCAAGGCGGCCTCGACGCTGGTCGACAAGGTCGGGTTCGATAATTGATCGCACCAAGTCGCGAAAGCATTTGCGCCAAGATGCCCTCTTCCTCCCCGGAAGAGGGCATATTGCTGCATGGGCTTCCGGTTTCCTGCCGATGTGAGCAGGCGTGACCCGAACCACGCGCTCGGGGCGGATCGCCGCAGTGATCGCGGTTGCGACCGCGATCCTCGTCGCAGCGCCCGTCATCTCCATCATCGCGCTGGCGATGCAGCCGGCGCCGGACGTCTGGCAGACCCTCATCAAATACGTGCTGCCGCGCAGCCTTCTCGACACCGCGCTGCTGCTGATCGGCGTAGGCTCCCTGTCGCTTGCGATCGGCACCGGTGCGGCGTGGGCGGTGTCACTGCATGAATTTCGCGGCCGGCAGATGCTGCTGTGGCTGCTGCCGCTGCCGCTCGCGATCCCGACCTATCTCGCGGCTTACGTCTATGTCGATTTGTTCGAGCCGCTCGGCCTGGTCCACAAGACGCTCACCGTCTGGCTCCCGCTGCAGGACGCGGTGCGCCTGCTTCCCAATCTGCGCTCGCTGCCCGGCGCCGTCATCGTGATCGCGCTGGTGCTCTACCCCTACGTCTATCTTTCGGCGCGCACCATGTTCCAGTTCCAGAGCGCGGAATTCGCCGAGGCCGCGAAGACGCTCGGCGCCGGGCGCTGGACCACCTTCTGGCGCATCTCGCTGCCGATGGCGCGCCCCGCGCTGGCGGTCGGCGCCGCACTCGTTTCGCTGGAAACACTGAACGATATCGGCGCCAGCGAATATCTCGGCGTGCGCACGCTGACGGTCTCGGTGTTCACGACCTGGCTCAACCGCGGCAGCCTCGCCGGCGCGGCGCAATTGTCCTGCTTCATGCTGGCGATCGTCGCCGGACTTATCGCGATCGAGCGTTACGGCCGCCGTAACGTCACGACGGAATTTTCCGCCGAGAGCCCGCGGCTGACGCAGCGGACGACGCTTGCCGGCTTCAAGGGCGGCTTGGCATTCGCGGCCTGCCTGCTACCGGTCTGCCTCGGATTCCTGGTGCCACTATTGTATCTCGCGCATCAGAGCTTCAAGCGCGGGCTGTTTGCGAATTTCGACATGGCGTTGTGGCGCGACGCCTTCAACTCGATCGCGTTCGCGAGCCTTGCCACGCTCGCCGCGCTGCTGCTCGGCTTTGCGACCATACTAGCCTGGCGCTGGCGGCCGAACCGGCTGCGCTTCGTGGCGATGAACATTGCGCAATTGGGTTACACGCTGCCCGGGCTGGTGCTGGCGCTCGGCCTGCTCGCGCCGGTGCTCGCCATCGACAACGCATTGAATGCGCTCGCCGCATCGCTCGGACTGTCGCTGCCAGGACTGGTCATGGTCGGCTCGGGTGCCGCCGTTGTCATCGCCTATGTGATCCGCTTTCTGGCGGTGCCGACCGGATTCATCAAGGCGGGGTTCGAGCGGATCCCGCGCGACTACGACGACAGCGCGCGCGCCGTCGGTGCCGGCCAGACCACGACAATGCGGCTGATCCATCTGCCGCTCTTGCGCCCTGCCATGCTCGGCGCCGTCATCGTGGTGTTCGTGGATTGCCTCAAGGAGCTGCCGGCGACGCTGCTGTTGCGGCCGCTCAACGTCGACACGCTGGCGACCTCGATCTATCAATACGCCAGCCGCGGCAGCTTTGAGGAAGGCGCGCTCGCAGCGCTGTTGATCGTCGCCGCCAGCATCGGCCCGGTGGCGTGGCTGACGCGGTTCTCGGACATTCCGAGCGGGCCGGCTTGAGGCCGAGAAATCTCGCGTCGTCCCGGCGAACGCCGGGACCCATACGCCGCGGCCTCTCGTTAAGATGACGGAGTAGAGACCTTCTTCAATCAGCAGACGACCGGGATTATGGGTCCCTGCGTTCGCAGGGACGACAAAGGTAGGCTTATGGCGTAGAGAATTGCCCCGCCCGCTTGATCAGCAGGTCGAGGAAGCTTCGTGCCCGTAGCGACATCCAGTGCGTTTCGGGATAGACCGCGTGCAGCGGCAGGGCGGCGATCGAAAAATCCGGCAGCAGATTCTGCAACTGGCCGCTGCGAATGCCGGCGACGGCGCTCCATTCCGGCAGGACGGCGATGCCGAGATGATGCATCACCGCCTGCTCCATCGCGTCGGCATCGTCGACCAGCAGCGGACCGCCGATCGAAACGACGTGGCGGCCGTGTTCGGATTCGAATATCCAGTCATTGGCGGCGGGCACGCGTGAATAGACGATGCATTGGTGCGCATTGAGATCCTCGGGCGCGCGCGGCACCGAACGTCCCTGCAGATATGCCGGCGTCGCGACCAGATAGCGCCGCACCGTGCCAAGCCGCCGCGCGACCAGCGTGCTCGACTCGAGCTGCCCGATCCGCAGCGCCAGTTCGATCCCCTCCTCCACGAGATTGACGAACCGCTCGCTGAAGCGGACGTCCAGACGAACCCCCTGATAGGTCCGGACATAGTCGGCAATGACGGGCATCAAATAGCGCCGGCCGAACGACGAAGGCAGGCTGACCCGCAGCGTCCCGCTCGGCCGCAGCGAGCTTTCCTCGACGTTCGCCCGCGCCAGATCGAAATTTCCAAGAATCTGGCGGGCCAGATCGTAGATGCGGTGGCCCTCGGGCGTCGGCTTGAGCTTGCGCGTGGTGCGAAAGAACAATTGCGTGCCGAACTCGCTTTCGAGCAACGCGATCCGCTTGCTCACGGCCGGCTGGCCGATGCCGAGTTCGTTGGCGGCCACCGAGAAGCTGCCGCCCTCCAGCGAGCGGACAAAGGCGCGCAAACAGTCGATCCGGTCCATCCGATCATTCCCGTCAGGAATAGATCATATCCTATCCATTCCATATTTCTGGAGCAAGTTCGCCGCTAGGGTGCGGCCAACAACGGGAGGCCAGCTCCCGAACAAACTTGTGGGGAGGCGGTCATGAAGCGGCGCATTGGGATCGTCGGGGCCGGCATCGCCGGCTTGCATCTGGCTCTGTATCTCCAGAAGCACGGCGTCGACGCCACGCTGATCACCGACCGCGCGCCGGACGAATATCGCGGCATCCGCCTGTTGAACACGGTCGCACACCACCACGTGACGATCGCGCGCGAAGACTATCTCGGCGTCAATCACTGGAACGACCCGAAGCATCACTATTACTACCACGATCACTTTTTCAATTTCCCGCAGCCGATCGGCTTCCGCGGTTACTTCTCGCGGCCGAGCCGCGCCGTCGACTACCGGATTTATCTGCCGGTGCTGATGAAGGATTTTGCGGATCGCGGCGGCAGGATCGAGTACCGCCGGATCGAGGAAGGCGATATCGCGCCGCTGGTCAGCCGGTTCGATCTGCTGGTCGTTTCCAGCGGCAAGGGCCCGCTCGGCCAGCTCTTCGCCTACCGGCCGGAGCACTCGCCCTATTCGCAGCCGCAGCGGCGCCTCTGTGTCGGGCTCTATACCGGCGTTCGCGAGCCGGATCCGATGAACGTGACGCTTTCGGTTTCGCCGGGGCACGGCGAGATGATCGTGATTCCCACCATCACCTTCGGCGGCATCGCCAGCGCGCTCTTGATGGAGAACGTGCCGGGCGGCGACATGGAGGAGCTTGCGACGCTGAGCTACGAAGCCAATCCGAAGCATTTTCTGCGCGTGGTGCTGGAGAAGCTCGAAAAACATCATCCGACCACCTATGACCGCATCGACACCGCGCGCTTCGATCTCGCGCAGCCGCTCGATCTGCTGCAGGGCGGCGTGGTGCCGACGGTTCGCAATACGGTGGTGGAATTCGACGGCGGCAAATGCGCCATCGCGCTCGGCGACGTCCATTCGGTCGTCGATCCGATGATGGGACAGGGCGCCAACGTCGCCTCCTACGCCGCCTTCGTGCTCGGCGAGGAGATCGTCAACGCCGACGTGCTCGACGCGCGGTTCTGCGAAAAGGTGGATTTGAAGCGGCAGGACCGCGTGCTCGCTGCCGCGCGCTGGACCAACATCATGCTGCAGCCGCCCTCGGAAGCGCTCGGCATGCTGATCGGCGCGATGAGCCAGAACCAGGCGCTCGCCGACGAGTTCACCGAGAACTTCAACTATCCGGATCAGCAATGGGACCGCGTCGCCTCGGCCGAGCGCATCCAGGCCTGGATCGAGCGCAAGGCCGCGCCGGCGGCGCCGGTGCGGGCTACGGCGTGAGGAGCACCAGATGCAGCGCGCCGACCCGCTCGCCTTCCGCCAGGCCGCATCGCGCTTTGCAACCGGCGTTGCGGTACTGACCGCGCTCGATTCCCACGGCGAGGTCTGCGGCATGACGGCCAACAGTTTCGTCACCATCAGCCTTTCGCCGCCGACCGTGCTGGTCTCGGTCAAATCAGGCAGGATGCATGAGGCGATGTCGGCGAGCGGGCGCTATGGCGTCAACGTGCTGCCGGAACAGGCCAAGGCGCTGTCGCGACATTTCGCGGGCCGGCCGCGCGAGGCACATCCCGATTACGAAATCATCGAAGGCCTGCCGCGGCTGTCGAACTGCGTGGCGTTTTTCGCCTGCGAGGTAACGCGGACGATCGACGTCAGCGACCACACGCTATTCATCGCCGAAGTCTTGGAGTGCGATTACTGCGACAGTCTCCCGCTGGTGTTCTTCTCCAGCCGCTACCATCTGGGCCCGGGGAAACCGGTCGACCACTGAGCGGGCAAGCGCAAGTTTCGAGCGGCCTTACGGGATCGCGCGCGTGAAGCGCCGGAAGCCCGGCGAACCCGTCAACGCTTCGAATGAAGGATCGCGCTTCTCTTCAGCAAAGGTAAAGCCCGCCTTGGGATAGCTGCGCTCGGCGGCTTCATTGCCGATCAGAAACGAGATCGACGCCTGCTGGAAGCCCGCGGCCCGGCCGGCTTCAAGCGCGTGTTCGATAAGCGCCTGCGCCAACCCGCGCCCGCGATATTCCGGCAGCGTGGCGACATGCTCGATCAGCCAGTCGCCTTCCCCGCCCTGAACCCAGCAATTCGCCGCATAGGCGCCACGCCGGAAGATCGCCGCCAGCTCCGACGGGTCGAGCCCGGCTTCATCAGCCGCGGCCTCGATCGCCGCCCGCACGGCAGCGTGCGTGCCGGACGCGGGCAAGGCGCACAGCGAGGCCGCCGGTTTTCCTTCGATTTCGGCGATGATGAATTGCGAGACGTGCCACCACGAGGACGCTTGCGCGGTGGCAATGCGCTGGACGAACGCCAGGCATTGCGGCTCGTCCCAGCCAAGCGCGATGTCGAACCAGCCGCGCGCGAGCGGGCCGCGCTGCGAGGCCAGGATATTGCGGGCAATGAAGCTGGCGTCTTCGGCGCGCGCGGGACGGATCGCAGGCGGCGACCGCCCCCCCGCCATCAGGCGTTCTTCAGCGCGACGCGGAATTCGGCTTCGGTCTTCGCCTTCACCTCGTCCAGCGTGACGCCGTCGGCGAGTTCGATAAGCGCCATGCCGTCCTTGCCGTGCTTGTCGATGGTGAAGACGGCGAGATCGGTCACCACCATGTCGACGACCTTCTCGCCGGTCAGCGGCAAATTGCACGTCTTCAAAAGCTTCGGGCCGTCCTTGGCGGAATGCTCCATCACGACGACGACGCGCTTGACGCCGGCGACGAGGTCCATCGCGCCGCCCATGCCCTTCACCATCTTGCCGGGGATCATCCAGTTGGCGAGATCGCCGTTCTGCGCCACCTGCATCGCGCCGAGGATCGACAGATCGATATGGCCGCCGCGCACCATGGCGAAGGACTCGGCCGAGGAGAAATAGCTGGTGTCGGGCAGCTCGCTCACCGTCTGCTTGCCGGCATTGATGAGGTCGGCGTCTTCCTCGCCCTCGTAAGGGAACGGTCCCATGCCGAGCATACCGTTCTCGCTCTGCAGGCTGACGTCGATGCCGTCGGGGATGTAGTTCGAGACCAGCGTCGGAATGCCGATGCCGAGATTGACGTAATAGCCGTCGCGCAACTCTTTCGCG
>Ga0268266_10002500_pt1 | contig 19615 bp, 21 predicted proteins | sample KBSS13metaG_FD_190356 | JGI IMG/M metagenome (GOLD analysis project Ga0268266, IMG submission 190356) | Switchgrass rhizosphere microbial communities from Kellogg Biological Station, Michigan, USA - KBS S1-3 metaG (SPAdes) (version 2) | ecosystem: Host-associated > Plants > Roots > Rhizosphere... | reverse complement strand
TGTCCGCGCCCGTCTTGTCGGCGTCCTTCTCGAAGCCGTCGACCAATCCGTTGGCGGCATCGAGCCGGCCGGTCGCCGCGCCGACCGTGCGCAGGTTGTCCTCCCACTTCGCCCCGGGCGGACCGGTGAACACCGTCGGCGCGATCGCGGTCAGCTGCGGGTACGCGTCCGGTGTCAGTGCTACCGAGCCCAGGATGAGATCGGGGTTGGCGGCCTTGATGGCCTCCATGTCGGGCTCGGTGCGCGTTCCGGCGCCGGGGACGTCGTGCACGATCTTGCCGAGATACGACGGCTGGGTGTTCGAGCCGTCGGGCAGCGCGGCGGCGACGATGCGCGACTGCAGGCCCAGCGCGCACAGCGCGTCGAGCTGGTCGCCCGACAGCACGACGATGCGCTGCGGGTCGGCCCGCACGGTGGTGGCGCCTGCCGCGTGGCGAACTTCACGATCCGGCGGGCCCGGATCGAGCGCCGCGGGATCGGGTGCACACGATTCGTCGGGCCTGCGCTGGTTGCCGAGTACGCCGGCGCTTGCGATCTTGGTGGTGCTGGTGACGACCGACTGTTCGCCGGCCTGCGACGGGGCGCTCTGGGATCCGCAGCCGCTCGCCAGCGTCATCACGACCGCGGTGAGCACGGCGGTGGAGGCGCCGACAAGGCCTACCCTCCGCCCGCTGATCAGCACGCCGCCGACGGTAACATCCGGGCTGCTCGCTGCTGGTCAGGCGGCCAGGCTCCGATGTCGCTTGGCATTTACGACAGTTTGTAGGACCCATGCCGACACCTGGCCCGCCGGGAGATAGGATTCGGGACAAGACTGCGATGTCCCGACCGGATTGTTTGGAGGACCTGTTGGTAGCCGAAGCGCCCCCAATCGGAGAACTCGAGGCTCGCCGCCCGTTCCCGGCCCGGCTCGGCCCGAAGGGCAACCTGGTCTACAAGCTGATCACGACGACCGATCACAAGCTGATCGGCATCATGTACTGCGTCGCCTGCTTCATCTTCTTCTTCATCGGCGGGTTGATGGCGCTGTTCATGCGCACGGAGTTGGCACTGCCAGGGCTGCAGTTCCTCTCCAACGAGCAGTTCAACCAGCTGTTCACCATGCACGGCACGGTGATGCTGTTGTTCTATGCGACGCCGATCGTGTTCGGATTCGCGAACCTGGTGCTGCCGCTGCAGATCGGCGCGCCCGACGTGGCGTTCCCGCGGCTGAACGCGTTCTCGTTCTGGCTCTTCCTGTTCGGCGCGACGATCGCACTCGCAGGCTTCATCACCCCCGGCGGCGCGGCCGACTTCGGCTGGACCGCCTACACCCCGCTGACCGACGCGATTCACTCGCCGGGCGCGGGCGGTGACCTGTGGATCATGGGCCTGGCCGTCGGTGGTCTTGGCACCATCCTCGGTGGCGTCAACATGATCACCACCGTGGTCTGCATGCGCGCCCCCGGTATGACGATGTTCCGGATGCCGATCTTCACCTGGAACATCCTGGTGACGTCGATCCTGGTGCTGGTGGCCTTCCCGCTGCTGACCGCCGCGCTGTTCGGCCTGGCTGCCGACCGCCACCTCGGCGCGCACATCTACGACCCCGCCAACGGCGGTGTGTTGTTGTGGCAGCACCTGTTCTGGTTCTTCGGCCACCCCGAGGTGTACATCATCGCGTTGCCGTTCTTCGGCATCGTCACCGAGATCTTCCCGGTGTTCAGCCGCAAGCCGATCTTCGGCTACACCACGCTCATCTACGCCACCCTGTCGATCGCCGCGCTGTCGATCGCGGTGTGGGCGCACCACATGTACGCCACCGGCGCCGTGCTGCTGCCGTTCTTCTCCTTCATGACGTTCCTCATCGCGGTCCCGACGGGCATCAAGTTCTTCAACTGGATCGGCACGATGTGGAAGGGCCAGTTGACGTTTGAAACACCGATGCTGTTCTCGGTGGGCTTCCTCGTCACGTTCCTGCTCGGTGGCCTGTCAGGCGTGCTGCTGGCCAGCCCGCCGATCGACTTCCACGTCACCGACTCGTATTTCGTTGTGGCGCACTTCCATTACGTGCTGTTCGGCACCATCGTGTTCGCCACCTATGCGGGCATCTACTTCTGGTTCCCGAAGATGACGGGCCGGCTGCTCGACGAGCGACTGGGCAAGCTGCACTTCTGGCTGACGTTCATCGGCTTCCACACCACGTTCCTGGTGCAGCACTGGCTGGGTGACGAGGGCATGCCGCGCCGATACGCGGACTACCTGCCGACCGACGGCTTCACCACGCTGAACGTCGTGTCGACCATCGGCGCGTTCATCCTCGGTGTGTCGACCATTCCGTTCGTGTGGAACGTGTTCAAGAGCTGGCGCTACGGCGAGCCGGTCATGGTCGACGACCCGTGGGGCTACGGCAACTCGCTGGAGTGGGCCACCAGCTGCCCGCCGCCGCGGCACAACTTCACCGAGCTGCCCCGAATCCGTTCGGAGCGGCCGGCATTCGAGCTGCACTATCCGCACATGGTGGATCGGATGCGTGCCGAGGCCCACGTCGGCCGAGCGCACGGGCCCGACGACGGTGACGTGACGCGGCTCGACGACGAGCACGTCCGCACCTGACCGTAGGGCGGCGCTGCGGGGGTTTGACCCAGAAATGAATACGTCAAAGGTGTCGGTGCTGATCACCGTCACCGGACACGATCAACCGGGTGTCACCTCGGCGTTGTTCGAGGTGCTGTCGCGGCACAAGGTCGAACTCCTCAACGTCGAACAGGTCGTCATCCGCGGCCGTCTGACGTTGGGCGTCCTGGTGGTCGGCCCGCAAGACGTGGCAGGCGGTGCTGAGCTCCGCCGCGAGGTGGAGGACGCCATCCACGGCATCGGCCTGCTCGACGTGACGATCGAGCGCAGCGACTCGTTGCCGGTGATGCGTGAGCCGTCGACCCATACCATCGTCGTGCTGGGCAGGCCGATCACGGCCGAGTCGTTCGGCGTGGTGGCCCGCGAACTGGCCGCGCTCGGTGTCAACATCGACTTCATCCGCGGCGTCTCCGACTACCCCGTAACAGGTTTGGAGTTGCGGGTGTCGGTGCCGCAGAACGGTGTGTACGAACGGCTGCAGGCCACGATGGCGCGGGTGGCCGTCGATGAGGGCGTCGACATCGCGCTCGAGGACTACAGCCTGTCGAGACGGGCCAAGCGGCTCATCGTCTTTGACGTCGATTCGACGCTGATCCAGGGTGAGGTCATCGAGATGCTGGCCGCACGCGCAGGGGCGGAGGCCGCCGTCGCCGCGGTCACCGAAGCGGCGATGCGCGGCGAACTGGACTTCGCGGAGTCGTTGCACCGCAGGGTCGCGACGCTGAAGGGCCTGCCCGCCGAGGTGCTCGACGATGTCGGCGAACAGATCGAACTGACGCCAGGCGCGCGCACCACGCTGCGCACGTTGCGCCGACTGGGCTACCACTGCGGCATCGTGTCCGGCGGCTTTCGTCAGGTCATCGACCCGCTCGCACACGAGCTGAAGATGGACTTCGTCGCCGCGAACGAACTCGAGATCGTCGACGGAAAGTTGACCGGCCGGGTGATCGGCCCAGTGATCGACCGTGCCGGAAAAGCCAAGGCGCTGAGGGACTTTGCGGCTCAGGCCGGGGTGCCGATGGAACAGACGGTGGCCGTCGGTGACGGTGCCAACGACATCGACATGCTGTCCGCCGCGGGGCTGGGGGTGGCGTTCAACGCCAAGCCCGCGCTGCGCGAAGTTGCCGACGCATCGCTGAGCCACCCGTACCTGGACACGGTGCTGTTCCTGCTCGGAATCACGCGCGGTGAGATCGAGGCCGCCGACTCGCGCGACGGGGTGGTGCGCCGGGTCGAGATCCCTGAAGACGACTAAAACCTGCGGTCGGTTGTCGACATGCGCTAGGCTTTGCATACAGTATTCGACGAGGGAATTTCCATGGCCACCCTGCTTCTGCACCATTCGTGCTTCGCCAATCATCAGACCGCACACGGTCATCCGGAGCGGCCGGACCGCTACCGGGTGGTGGAGTCGGTGCTCGGGCGGCCCGAGTTCGATCCGCTGATGCGCGAGGAGGCCGAGCTCGCCGATCTCGACACGGCGCGCTACGTGCACAGCAACCGCTACGTCGATGGCCTGGAATCCGTCCGCCCGGATGCCGGCTACGTCTACCTCGACGGCGGCGACACCATGATGGAGCCGTCGACATGGGAAGTCGTGCTGCGCGGTGTCGGGGCGACGGTGCAAGCCGTCGACAAGGTGTGCAGCGGCGAAGTGCAGAACGCGTTCGTCGCATGCCGCCCGCCGGGCCACCACGCGGAAACCGAACGGGCCATGGGGTTTTGCCTCTTCAACAACATCAGCATCGGCGCTCGACATGCACAGCGCCACCACGGGCTGGAGCGGGTGGCGATAGTCGACTTCGACGTGCACCACGGCAACGGCACCCAGGAGATCTTCTACTCCGACTCCAGCGTGCTCTACGCCTCAACGCATCAGATGCCGTTGTTCCCCGGCACTGGCGCAGTCCGCGAAACCGGGGTGGGCAACATCTTCAACTCGCCGCTTGCCGCGGGCGATGGTGGCGCCGAACTGCGCGAAGCCTTCGAGGACAGGATCCTGCCTGCGCTCGATGCGTTCAGCCCCGAGTTGATCATCGTCTCCGCGGGCTTCGATGCGCATGAGCGCGATCCGCTCGGGTCGTTGCAAATGACGGCCGATGATTTCGCGTGGGTGACCCGCGCGCTGATGGAGTCGGCCGAGAAGAACTGCGACGGTCGGCTGGTGGCAGTGCTCGAAGGCGGTTATGACCTTGTCGGCCTTGCGGATTCGGTCAGCGCACATGTCAGCGAACTCAAGAAGGGCTAGACGACCAACGCAGTCGGCTCGGGCGCCGCCGTACCCGTGACGCTGTGCCAGGCGCGTGCCAGTAGCTCGACCGCCTCTTCCAACCGCTCGTCGGGCAGCGTGTACGGCACCCGGATGAACCGCTCCAGCGTGCCGTCGACGCCAAAGCGCGGCCCGGGCGGGATGATCAGCCCCAGCCGCGACGCCGCTGCCGACAACGCCGAACTGGTTGGCGCGGGCAACCGAACCCACAGTGACATTCCGCCGTGGCTTTCACTGGCCGACCAGTCCGGAAGGTGTTCGCGCAGCAGCCTTCTCAGCAGCTCGCGGCGATGGCGGAGGATATCGCGGCGCTCGGCCAGGAGCTCGTCGGCCTTGCCGAACACGCGTGCCGCGGCAAGCTGTTCGACGATTGCAGTGCCCATGTCGATCGAAGGGCGGACGGCGGCGATGGTCGCCAGTGTGCTGCGCTCGGCGCGGATCCAGCCGATGCGCAGGCCGCCCCAGAACGATTTCGATACCGACCCGATGGTCAACACCAGATCGCGTCGCGACGACATGAATGCCGCCATCGGCGCGGGCACCGGCCGGTCGAGCCACATGTCGGCGATCGTCTCGTCAATGATTGTGCGAGTGCGGGTTTCGGCGATGATGGTGCCGAGGCGCCGACGGCCCGCCTCGGAAAGGGTCATGCCGGTCGGGTTGTGATTGTCCACGACCAGGTAGGCCAGGCTGGGTGAAAGTTGACGGACCGCCGCGTCGATCGCGTCGAGTTCCCAGCCGTCATCGACCATGGCCACGGGCACAGGTCGGGCTCCGCTGGTGGTGATAGCGGACAACGCGCCGTGGTAGGTCGGCTGCTCGACCAGGACGCGATCGCCGGGTTGGGTGTAGGTGGCCAGGATCAAGCCGATCGCGTGCAGTGCACCCGTCGTCACCATGATCTCGTCCGGCTCAGTGGGTAAGCCTCGCGCGCAATATCTTTCGGCGATCGCCTCACGCAACGGCGCGACGCCGACCAGTTCGACGCCGATGTCGTGCAGGTATGGCATCACGTCGCGCGCCGCGTCCGAGAACGCGTCCATCATCGGGCCAACCGGCGCGGCCAACGTTGCCTCGGCCAGGCTTGCGGTAGCCGCCGCTTGTGCCGCGACCGGCGTGCTGCCGGAGACGGGCAGCGCCGTGGTGCTGCGCGCGCCGCGTCGCGCATTGAGGTAACCGTCCTCACGCAACTGCGTGTAGGCGGCGGTGACAGTCGTGCGCGAGACACGCAGCGAATCGGCGAGCGCCCGCTCGCTGGGCAGTCGCGCGCCGACGGGCAGTCGCCCGTCGACGATCAGCATCCGGATGCCGTCGGCCAACCCCAGATAGGCCGGACCGCTGCGACTGGACGTGCGCCAGTTACCGAGCTCGCGGGCCAGTAGGTCCTCATCGAGCGCTCTGGCTCCCATTTCAACCGACATTGCAGGCCAGTATGCGCTAACTGGATATTGAGAAGCAAGCCAGTCGGTCGGATTATCGGGTCATGAGCATGAATTGGACATCCAAAGTGGCCCGGCCGCTGGCTCGGCTTTTCCAACCGGCGGAGACCATGCCTGCCGAGTTCGTTGACCGCGACGCCGAACGCATCCGTCAGGAATTAGATCTGATCCGGATCCGCTTTCCCCACCATGCGTAAAGCCACCCTGCGCGGCCTGGCTCTCCTGGTTGGGCTGTGCGGTTACGGCTTCTCGATGGCGGTGATGGTGCGGGCCGGGCTCGGCCTGGATCCGTGGGACGTCTTCCACCAAGGCCTCGCCCGGCACACCGGCATGACCATCGGTGTCGCATCCGCTGTAGTCGGTGTCGCGGTGCTATTGGCCTGGATCCCGCTGCGAAACCGGCCGGGCATCGGCACGATCGCCAACGTCATCGTCATCGCGATCACCGTCGACGCGGGGCTGTGGCTGCTGCCGACGCCGACGGCACTTCCGCTACGCATCGCGATGATGGTCGGTGCGGTCGTGCTCAACGCATTCAGCACGGTTCTCTACATCGGCGCCGCGCTGGGGCCGGGGCCGCGCGACGGCCTGATGACCGGATTGGTTGTGCGCACTGGCCTTTCGGTGCGCCTGGTCCGCACGTCGATCGAAGCCACCGTGCTGGGCGTCGGCTGGCTCCTCGGCGGGACAGTCGGCGTCGGCACCGTGCTGTACGCGTTCGGCATCGGCCCGCTGGTGCAAATGTTCCTGCGCATCACGCCCAAGCGGGTGCTCGCTGTCAGCGGCTGGGCTTCCGTCGCCGAGGCCAGCGACTTGGGCGCGCAATACTCAGCAGATGGCGATAGCGGATCTGCTGGCTCGCGACGCGATCGCGCTGGCGTCTGATTCGGCGCGCGCGATCCTCGGCATCGCGGGCAGCCCCGGTGCCGGGAAGTCGACGCTCGTCGACGAGCTTCTCGACCGCATCCGCGCCACCAAGGGCGGCAACTGGGTCGCGCACATCCCGATGGACGGCTTCCACTTGGCCGACGCCCAGCTGGACCGCATCGGCGCCCGGGCCCGCAAGGGCGCGCCCGAGACGTTCGACGCGGCCGGCTACGCACATCTGCTCGAGCGGGTGAGGCGCGAAATGGACGCGCCGGTGTATGTGCCGGGGTTCGACCGCACGCTGGAACAGCCGCTGGCCGCCGCGCTGGTCGTGCTGCCGTCGGCACGGCTGGTCGTCACCGAGGGCAACTATCTGCTGCTCGACGATCCGCAGTGGGAGCGGGCGCGCCGGGCCATGGACGCCGTCTGGTTCGTCGCGAGCGAAGACACCACGCGAGTGGAGCGCCTCGTCGCGCGTCACATCGAGTTCGGAAAGTCGCCGCAGCAGGCCCGCGCCTGGGTCGCGACCACCGACCAACCCAACTCGGAATTGGTGGCTGCCACCGCAGGCCGGGCCGATCGCGTCATCGTCAACGGCGCCGCAGGATGGGGCCTCGGGTAAGCGACACCCGTCGAGTACGGCACGATGGTCGGGTGGCCGACGCCGAAGCAGATGCAGCCGACCCCGACCTGCTGATCGACTTCGCCAAAGTTTCTATGCGACGTGGTGGCCAGACCCTGGTCGGGCCTGTCACCTGGGCGGTCGAGCTCGACGAACGCTGGGTGGTCATCGGGCCGAACGGCGCAGGCAAGACGTCGCTGCTGCGGATCGCGGCGGCCCTGGAGCATCCGTCGTCTGGGACGGCGTACGTGCTGGGCGAGCGCCTTGGCCGCGTCGACATGTCGGAACTGCGCTCGCGGGTCGGGCTGAGCAGCTCGGCATTGTCGCAGCGGGTGCCCGACGGCGAGCTGGTGCGCGACCTCGTCGTCTCCGCCGGCTATGCGGTGTTGGGCCGCTGGCGCGAATCGTACGAAGACGTCGACTACAACCAGGCGATCGACATGCTCGAAAGCGTGGGCGCCGAACATCTGGCCGACCGCACCTACGGCACGCTGTCCGAAGGTGAGCGCAAGCGGGTGCTGATCGCCCGGTCGATGATGACCGACCCCGAGCTGCTGCTGCTCGACGAGCCCGCCGCCGGCCTCGACCTCGGTGGGCGCGAGGAGCTGCTGGCGAGGCTCGAGGATCTGGCAGGCGATCCCGACTCCCCGGCGCTGGTACTGGTCACCCACCATGTCGAGGAGATCCCGCGCGGGTTCTCGCACTGCATGATCCTTTCGGAGGGCAAGGTCGTCGCTTCCGGGCTGCTGACGGACACGCTGACGTCGGAGAATCTGTCGAAGGCGTTTGGGCAGTCCATCGCCCTCGAGGTGGTCGACGGACGCTACTTCGCCCGTCGCACGCGAAGCAGGGCGGCGCACAGGAGAAGAAATGAGTGACGATCCATTGGTGCCGCGGCCGGCGGCGACGGTGATGCTGGTGCGCGATCAGGGCCCGGGCATCGAAGTCTTCCTGATGCGGCGGCACTCCGCGATGGAATTCGTGGCAGGCGTGATGGTGTTCCCCGGCGGCGGGGTCGACGACCGCGACCGCAACGCCGACATCGCCTGGTTCGGCCCTGAGTCCGGCTGGTGGGCCGAACGGTTCGGCGTCGCGCCGGATCTCGCCGAGGCGCTCGTGTGCGCCGCCGCGCGCGAGACGTTCGAGGAGTCCGGTGTGCTGTTCGCCGGGCCTGCCGACGACCCGGACGGCATCGTCGGCGACGCGTCGATCTACCGTGACCAGCGCGCGGCGCTCGAAGACAGGTCGCTGTCGTTCGGGGAGTTCCTGCAACGGGAGAAGCTGGTGTTGCGCGCGGATCTCTTGCGGCCGTGGGCAAATTGGGTGACGCCGAAGGAGGAGCGCACCCGCCGCTATGACACCTATTTCTTTGTCGGGGCATTGCCGGAAGGTCAGCGCGCCGACGGGGACAACACCGAAACCGATCGCGCGTTCTGGACCACGCCGCAGGCCGCGCTCGACGAGTTCGCCGACGGCGAGACGTTCCTGCTGCCGCCGACGTGGACGCAGTTGGACTCGCTGAACGGCCGCACCGTTGCCGAAGTGCTTGCGGTGCAACGTCAGATCGTCGCCGTTGAACCGCACCTGGCCGCCAACAAAGACACCGGCAACTGGGAGATCGAGTTTTTCAACAGCGACCGCTACAACGCCGCGCGCAACCGTCGCGCACCAGAGGGCTACGTCGAGAAGTCATGAACGAATTCGTCTCCATCCACACCAGCGATGACCAGCCCGGTATCGCGACGCTGCTGCTGTCCCGACCGCCCAGCAATGGCCTGACCCGTCAGCTTTATCGCGAGATCGCCTCTGCTGCAAGCGATCTCAGTCGACGCGACACCATCCACGCCGTCATCGTGTTCGGCGGCCACGAGATCTTCTCCGCCGGAGACGATATGCATGAGCTGAGCACGTTGAACGTCTCCGAAGCCGAGGTCGCCGCGGGGGTGTGTCGCGATGCAGTGGACGCATTGGCCGCCGTCCCCAAGCCGACTGTCGCCGCCATCACCGGCTACGCGCTCGGCGGCGGGCTGAACCTGGCGCTGGCGGCGGACTGGCGGGTGGCCGGCGACAACGGGAAGTTCGGTGCGACGGAGATCCTGGCCGGCCGGGTGCCACAGGGCGGCACCGCCCGGCTGGCACGCGTGGCCGGGGAGAGCAAGGCCAAGGATCTGGTATTCACCGGGCGGTTCGTCGACGCCAAGGAGGCGCTGGCGCTCGGCCTGATCGACGAGATGGTGGCGCCTGACGGGGTCTATGACGCCGCGGTGGCCTGGGCCGAGCGCTTCTTGAACCACTCACCGCAGACACTGGCTGCCGCCAAGGCAACCTTCGGCGTTTAGGCTGCCCTGTTATGACGAGTACCGACCCCAAGCCGAACCCGCATGCTACGGCGGAAGAGGTAGAGGCGGCCCGCCACGACTCCAAGCTCGCCCAGGTGCTCTACCACGACTGGGAAGCCGAGAGCTACGACGAGAAGTGGTCGATCAGCTACGACAAGCGCTGCGTCGACTACGCCCGCGACCTGTTCGACGCGACCGTGCCTGAGGAGGAGTTGCGCGAGTTGCCCTACGACCGGGCGCTCGAGCTGGGCTGCGGCAGTGGGTTCTTCCTGCTGAACCTGATTCAGGCCGGTGTTGCGCGGCGCGGCTCGGTGACCGACCTGTCGCCGGGCATGGTGAAGGTGGCCACGCGCAATGGCGAGAACCTCGGCCTGGAGATCGACGGCCGCGTCGCCGACGCCGAGGGCATCCCGTACGACGACAACACCTTCGACCTCGTGGTCGGACACGCGGTGCTGCACCACATCCCCGATGTCGAGCTGTCGCTGCGTGAGGTCGTACGCGTGCTCAAGCCGGGCGGCCGCTTCGTGTTCGCCGGCGAGCCGACGAATGCGGGGGAGAACTACGCCCGCCCGTTGTCGACGTTGACCTGGCGGGCGGTGACGAACGTGACCAAGCTGCCCGGGCTGGGCGGTTGGCGCCGTCCGCAGGCCGAGCTCGACGAGTCCTCGCGCGCCGCAGCGCTGGAGGCGATCGTCGATCTGCACACGTTCAATCCCGGCGATCTGGAGCGGATGGCCCGCAATGCCGGCGCGGTTGAGGTGTCGACCGCCACGACCGAGTTCACCGCGGCGATGCTCGGCTGGCCGCTGCGCACGCTCGAAGCCGCCGTACCGCCGGGCCGGTTGGGTTGGGGCTACGCCAAATTCGCGTTCCACAGCTGGATCACGCTGAGCTGGGTCGACCACAACCTGTGGCGGCGTGTGGTGCCGAAGAGCTGGTACTACAACGTCATGGTGACCGGGGTCAAGCCGGCAGGAGATTGAGCGTCGCCTCTTTTCGATATTGAAGCCGTCGCCTACCTGCGCTCCGGCGCGGGTGCGCGAGACCTTGGCGAGGTCAATGGCTTTCAGCTGACCGCTGCGACCCTCGTTTCCGATATCGCCTCAGCGCGTGAGCGTTTCGGGGACCGTGCCGCCGTCCTGGTGGAGACCACGCTATTGCGGCGAAGGGCCACAGCCAAGTTCGCCGACGCCTCGAGGTGGCTGTTCACCGATGAGGCGCTGCAGCAGGCGACCGCCCAACAGGTCGCAGCGCATCGGGCGCGGCGGTTGGTCGGGCTGACCGTGCACGATGCGACGTGCTCGATCGGTACCGAGCTTGCCGCACTGCGGGATTCGGCGTCCTATGTTGTCGGCAGCGATGTCGACCCCGTGCGGCTGGCGATGGCTGCGCACAACGTTCCCGGCGTCGACCTGTGTCGCGCCGACGCGCTGCGTCCGGTCACTCGCGACGCGGTCGTCCTCGTCGATCCGGCCAGGCGCAGCGGGGGGCGGCGGCGGTTCAACCCGGCTGACTACACTCCAGCTCTCGACGCCGTCTTCGAGGTGTACCGAGACCGCGATCTGGTCGTAAAGTGCGCTCCCGGAATCGCTTTCGACGATCTGGCGCGGCTGGGGTTTCGCGGCGAGATCGAGGTCACCTCGCTGGCCGGCAGCGTGCGCGAGGCGTGTCTGTGGTCGGGCGGTCTCGGTGAGGTCACCCGCAGGGCCACGATGCTCGACACGGGCGAAGTCGTCACCGACGTCGATCCGGACGACTGCCCGGTGGCGCCTGCAGGACGGTGGATCGTCGACCCCGACGGCGCGGTGGTGCGCGCAGGTTTAGTGCGGCATTACGCCACCCGGCACGCTCTGTGGCAGCTCGACCCCGAGATCGCGTACCTGTCGGGAAGCTCAGCTCCCGAGAACGTGCGTGGGTTCGAGGTTCTCGAGGAGCTGAGCTTCAGCGAACGGCGACTGCGCCAGGCGCTTTCGGCGCGTGATGTCGGCGCCGTCGAGATCCTGGTCCGCGGAGTCGACGTCGACCCCGACGCGTTGCGGACCCGGCTGCGGCTGCGCGGAACGCAACCGGTCTCGGTCGTCATCACCCGCATCGGATCCGGGGCGGCAAGCCGGGCAACGGCATTCATCTGCCGCCCGTCCCGATGATTTCCTACTCCGCGCGTGCGCGGTCAAAACGCCACGTACCCTGGAATCAATGCGCCGGTGCCGAAGCCGGTGCCGGCTCGCGAGGACGTCCGACGATGCGCATTCTCAGGGTGGCTGCGATTCTCGTGGCCGGTCTGCTGGCCTGCTCGGTGCCGGCCGCGGCGCAGTCGGCCTGCGTCGATCTCAACGGCACCGTCGGGCCCGACGGAATCTGCACGGTCCACACCGCGAACTCCACCTACACGATGGACCTCACGTTCCCCAACGACTATCCCGACCAGCAGGCGCTGACGGCCTATCTGACGCAGGCCCGCGACGGCTTCGTCAACGTTTCGGAGATGCCGGGGTCATACAACTTGCCGTACGAACTCGACGCCAAGGGAACGGGATACCGCTCCGGCCCGCCGACGGGCGGCACGCAGAGCGTGGTGCTCACCATGTGGCAGAACGTCGGCGGCGCGCACCCGCAGACGTGGTACAAGTCGTTCAATTGGGATGTCGGCAAGAAAGCGCCGATCACGTTCGACACGTTGTTCAAGCCCGGCACCAAGCCGCTCGACGTGATCTTTCCGGCCGTCGAGCAGTACCTGCAGAAGCAGCAGGGGTTGATCGACGGCATCCCGCCCGCGATCGGCCTCGATGCGGCCAAATACCAGAACTTCGCGTTGACAGACGACTCACTGCTGTTCTTCTTCGGCCAGGGCGAACTGTTCCCGGAGTCGGCAGGTCCTGTTGAGGCGACGGTGCCGCGCGCGACGATCGCGGCGCTGCTGGCCTAGCAGCTACTCAGGCGCGAAGCCGTAGACCTGGCCGTCGCTCGTGGCGGTGACGACGCGGCGGTCGTGGCCGACGGAAACTCCGACCGGCCAGCCCGTCGCCTGCGGCAGCGGATAGTTGTTCACCGTGTGGCCGTCGTTCGGATCGAACACCAGTAGCGCCTGGCCGTTGTCGCCGTCCTTGGCGACGGTGTAGGCGATGCCGTCGCCTGCGCGGCTAGTCGTGGAAAGCGGTGCGACGTCGTCGCGGGTCCACAGCACGTCGGCGTGGTCGCCCTTGTCGCGGACCGCGGTCAGCTTGGCGCCCGGCCCGCCGCCGGCCACGATCAAGCCGTCGGGTGTCACGGACGGCGGCGTCTGTGCCAGATAGTCAAGCGGCACCGACCATTTCGGCTTGCCGTCCGCCGAATTGACTGCCCACAGACGTTGGTCGCGGCCGTTGACGTAGACGGTCGACCCGTCGGCGGACAGCACGGGACTGGAGATCGGACCCTGTCCCACCGCGTCGGTTGTCCACTCGTGGGTGATCGACGGGGGATCCCCAGCACGGTAACGAAGACCGACGAGCACCGGCGAGGGCGCGTCGGGTTGCCACACGTTCACGACGACGATTCCGTTGGCGGATGAGAACGCGGGCGCCGCGGCCACCGGACAACCCCGGCGTGCGGGTTGGCAATCGGCGAGTCCCCGATTGGAGTCGGTCGGATTGACACCGCTGACCAGATCCAGCGTGCCGAGGACGCGACCGTTGTGGGCTTCGAATATCAGTACCTGCCCGAGGTGTGTGACCACCAGCAGCTGACCTGGCTCGAGAATCCTTGGCGTGGTGGGCATTCCGATCACCGGCTGCCGCCACCGAATCCACTGGGTCGGCGGGAACGACAGCATCGCGCCGGGCTGGCCGATGTAGAGGTTGTCGAAGCCGTCAAAAAGAGGACTGGACAAGGGGCTTCCGGTTCCCGGCACCTGCCACAGTCGCGTGCACCAGCGCTGCCTGGCCTTGTTAGCGGTCTCCCACACCATCAGTGAGCATCCGCCCGCCGACTGCGCATTGATCGCCAGGTAGCTGCCCGACCCGAGCGCCACCTGGGCGGCCAGGTTGCCCTTGACCGACCGTCGCCACTCGAGTCGCAGGGCGCCTGCACCCCCGACCGCCGTGTAGCTGCTGTTGGCCGCGTTGCCGTACTGGGCGGGCCAGCCGTCTGCCGCATGCGCCTCGACCCAGGAATCGGTGGTGCCACACCCGGCAAGTACACCCGTGATCAGCGCCGTTGACGTGAGCACGATCAATCGCCGGAACACTGGATCCTTCCCATTCCTACGGTTCGGTCCACGTGAGGGTAACCGTTGACATCCGGAGGGCAGGAGCGGAGCGACCCGGGAATCGTGACAGGAGCGCTCGCGTAGGCTTTCCGGCCATGACGACGATGTGGGGCGCGCCGCTACACAAGCGGTGGCGGGGGTCCCGGTTGCATGATCCGCGCCAGGCCAACTTTCTGACCCTCGCTTCGTTTAAGTGGGTGATCGCGAACAAGGCGTACACGCCGTGGTACCTGGTGCGCTACTGGCGCCTGCTGAAGTTCAAGCTGGCCAACCCGCACGTCATCACCCGCGGCATGGTGTTCCTCGGCAAGGGCGTCGAAATCCAGTGCACGCCTGAGCTGGCGACGATGGAGATCGGTCGCTGGGTGCACATCGGCGATAAGAACACGATCCGCTGTCACGAGGGCTCGCTGCGGTTCGGCGACAAGGTCGTGCTCGGCCGCGACAACGTCATCAACACCTACCTCGACATCGAGCTGGGTGATTCGGTGCTGATGGCGGACTGGGTGTATGTCTGCGATTTCGACCACAAGATGGACGACATCAACGTGCCCATCAAGGACCAGGGCATCATCAAGGGCCCGGTGCGGATCGGGCCGGACACCTGGATCGCCACGAAGGTCACGATCCTGCGCAACACGACGATCGGCCGCGGCTGCGTGCTGGGTTCACACGCGGTGGTCAAGGGCGACATCCCCGATTTCTCGATCGCCGTCGGTGCGCCGGCGAAGGTCGTCAAGAACCGGCAGTTGGCGTGGGAGACGTCGGCAGCCCAGCGCGCGGAATTGGCCGCAGCCCTTGCCGACATCGAGCGCAAGAAGGCCTCCCGCTAACCCCTAGTGCCGCGAGTAACCCCTAGTGCCGCGAGCGTGCGCGTCTGTACGTCGACACGCCGCGAAACTTGAGCATTTTCTGCACGCTCGCTGTGAACCGAAACCCACTCCGTTTCGTGGTACCGCACGTGGCATACCCAAACCAATCACAATGGCCGCCTTCGGCCGCACCGTCCTACGTGGCAATCCCGCCCACCAATGGCATGGCGATCGCGGCCCTGATTCTCGTCTTCGTCTTCTTCCCGCTCGGGATCATCTTCGGTCACGTGGCCCGCGGCCAGATCAGACGGACCGGGGAAAGCGGGAAGGGGTTGGCGAGCGCGGCGCTGATCATCGGCTACCTGCAGGTCGCTCTCATGGTCGGGGTCGTTGCCGTTGCCGCGATTCTCGTTGCGCTAGGCGCTCATTAGCAGGCCCAGTCGATGCCGAACGCATCGGCAAGGGCAGTACGCCCGTGATCGGTCACAGTGAGGGCGCGTCCACGTGGCACTCGCTTCACCCAGCCTGCGGACAGAAACCGATCCAGCACCGCGCGGCCCAGCCCGCCGCCGAGGTGGTGCCGCTGCTCGGTCCAGTCCACGCAGTAGCGCACGAGCGGCCTTTTGCCCGTTGGCATTTCGATGCCTATGCCGGCCAGAAAATCCCGGCCGACGTCGGTCAGTTCGTAGTGCAGATCGCGGCCCGGCTTGCTGAGAGCATCGTGGCCGTCGCGAGACGGGTCGTAGCGCCCGTCGCCGCCGACGAGCGCCTCGCGGTCAAGCAGGCTGCCCATGACGGCCACCCCGAGACGGCCCGCGACATGGTCGTAGCAGGTGCGGGCCGAGCGCAGGCGCGCCGCCCGGGTGCCTTCGCGTAGCGATCGCACCGGCCGTGCCGGCGCGAGGCGTCCCAACTGCTCCAGCAATTCGCCGACCTCCGGGCCGGACAGCCGGTAGTAGCGGTGCCTGCCGTGCGTTTCGACGGTCAGCAGGCCGGCGTTGGTCAGTTTGTTGAGGTGACTGCTGGCGGTCGGCCTGCTGATGCCCGCTTCGTCGGCGAGCACGCTGGCCGGCAGGGCTCGTCCGTCGTCGAGGGCGAGCAGGACTTTGCACCGCGCCGGGTCGGCCAGCAGTGACGCAACCGCGGCGATGTCGGCGTCACCGCCGGTCGGCAGCTCGGCAGCGTTACGCATGACAGCCCTCCTGCATCCATCCCATACCTCGAAGGTAGGCCTGGAATGATTCGACGCGCATCGAACTGTCAGCGGCCCGCAGCAGCATCGAGGGAGTTGAGCTCACGGATGCCGGCGCACCGGCCCGGCCCACAGTGGACGCTCGGCGTGCGGCGGCTGGTCGGCGCGGCGATGGGTGACCGGAATCTGAACTGGGCCAACGGGATTCGTACGTGGGCGAACCGGCGCCGACGGATCCGAATCGCGCGGCCGTGGCGGGGGAGTCGCGGTGGCACTGCGATCGTATTCGGCGCGGCGGCCCGGGTCGCGCAGTTGAGCGTAGGCGGCGAGAACTTCTCGCAGCTCGGCGTCGCCAACAATTGCTGAACGAGTGTCGGGATGGAGGGACCGCAACTTGGCGCGAAAGGCGTGCGTGATCTCGGCCGGTGTGGCCGTACGCGTCACGCCCAGCACCGCGTAGGGATTGGAACGCTCGATCATCGACAGTCTCCGCGCCGGGATTGATCCGCCTGCATGCCGCCGGGCCCGCCGCCGATGGGACTGACCCAGCGGCGGGCGGACCCGGGCTGCCGCAGTGACATCACGCACAAACCAATTCACCACGTGCCACTGCCGGTGGCGGTGCGCGCGCAGGTCGAGGACGCGACACTGCGTCTGCGCTGATGCACAGTGATTGATGTGTTGGACGGTGCGCGAGTCACTGCCCGCTCGTGCTCATCGCCGATAGCATCACCTCCATTGCGGGACAGCACCTTTCGGTAAGATCCTGCTCGGGCGCGCGGCCGCTCAAGCGTTGATAGATCTCTTTTCGTCGCTGCCGGCAATCTTGATGCGGCGCGGTTTGGCTTTCTCGGCGACCGGGATGGATAGCCGGAGCACCCCGTTGTGGTAGCTGGCCTGGATCCGGTCGGCGTCGAGGTTGTCGCCGAGGAACAATTGGCGGCTGAACACCCCGCGTGGGCGCTCCGCGGACACCATCTCCCGATCCTGATTCAGCCCTGGCCGCTCAGCATGCACGGTCAACACGTTGCGTTCGACGTCGAGATTCAGCGAGTCTTCGGCCACGCCAGGCAGGTCGAACTCGACGATGAACTCCTCACCCTCGCGCCAGGCATCCATCGGCATCACCGCGGGGCGGGCCGCGGTACCTAACACCTGCTGGGTCCAGCGGTCGAGATCACGGAACGGATCGGTGCGCATCAACATCATCTCCACCTCCCTTGAGTCCCAGAGATCATCTATGTAGTCTGGTATAGATTTGTATATAGCACTGGTGCTAGGTTCATGCAAGAGCAGATTTCGACCGAATGGATAGCCAGTTGAGTCAGCAATCGGGCGCCCGATCTCGGCGCGGGGTCTACAGCATCTCGGTGGCCGCGGAGTTGTCCGGCATCCCGGTGCAGTCACTGCGGCTCTACGAGCAACGCGGACTGATCACCCCAGCCCGGACCGCCGGGGGCACCCGCCGCTACAGCGACGACGACCTGGTTCGTCTGCAGCGGATCGCCGAACTGCTTTCCGATGGAGTCAACGTTGCAGGCATTGCCCAGATCCTGCACCTTCAAGATCGCAACACCCAACTCGAAACCCACAACACCGAGTTGAGAACGGCCAACACCGCGCTGAAGACCGACAACGCCGCGCACGCCTCCGCCGACCGTCGTACCAAAGCCGGCAAGGGCCGATCACAAGCGAAGAAAAGGGAACGCTAGAGGTGTGATCGTCAGCGGTCAGGCAGTGGGTGCTCGACGATGACGCGACGCCGGTGCGGTTCGCGTTCGCGGCGCTTGGCGGTGAGATAAACCTGCGCGGTTTCGTCGGCCACTGTGTGCCAGTCGAAGTCGGACGTGAGCCGCTCGCGGGCGGCGATTGCTCGTTGTTGGGCGGCGTCGGGGTCGTCGAGCACTGCGCGCACGGCCGTCGCCAGACCCGCCACATCGCGCGGGGCATACGACATTCCGGTTTGACCGTTGATCACCGCTTCGCCAAGGCCGCCGACATTGGACGTGACAAGCGGGATGCCGGTGGCCGCCGCTTCAAGCGCGACGATGCCGAACGGCTCGTAGTGGCTGGGCAACACGCATGCGTCGGCGGTGTGCAGCAGCTTCACGAGCTCATCGTGGTCGAGTCGGCCGACAAACGTGGTGGCCTTGAGCACCTTGTACTTTCGCGCCTGTTCGACGAGCCAGTCGAGCTGTGTGCCGTCACCTGCGACGGTCAGCGTCGTGCCGGGGTGTGCCCGCCTGATGCGGGGGAGGGCCGCGATCGCGTCGTGAATGCCCTTCTCGTACTCGAGCCGGCCCAGGTACATCAGCTGCGCGGGCCCGGTGCGGGGTCGACGTCGCGCGAACGGCCATAATGCCGCGTCGATTCCGTTGCGGATGACGCGGGTCTCGACGAGTCCGGGTCCGAAGAGCTCGGTGATCTCGTCGCTCATCGAGTGCGAACATGTGATGAGCGAATCGGATTCGTGAACGAGCCAGGATTCGACGGCATGCACCTGGCGGCTGATCGGACCCGCCACCCAGCCCGAGTGCCTGCCGGCCTCGGTGGCGTGGATGGTGGAAACCAGTGGGACGTCGAAGTATTCGGCGAGTGCGATCGCCGGGTGGGCGACCAGCCAATCGTGGGCATGTACGACGTCGGGGCGCCATGTTCGGCCGCGGCGGTCCTTGATGGCGAGGCCCGATCGAACCATGGAGTGGCCCATGGCAAGAGTCCACGCCATCATGTCGGCGCCGAAGTCGAATTCGTGCGGGTCCTGCGCGGCAGCGATAACCCTTACGCCCTCGGCGATTTCGTCGGTCGACGGGTGCGTGCTCGGGTCGGTGCCGCTGGGTCTGCGGCTGAGAACCACGACCTCGTGTCCGGCCGCGGCCAGCGCAGTCGCCAAGTTGTAGACGTGCCTGCCGAGCCCGCCGACCACCACCGGCGGATACTCCCACGAAACCATCAGTACTTTCATGCACGCTCGATCCGGCGTGAACGCGCGCGGACTGTACGCAATTTGCGGCGTGTCTGCGTGCAGACACGCACGCTCGCGGTCGATGAGGTCACCGGGGGAGTCGCCTTGCATCCAGTGCGCCGAACAGGCCGTCGGCGCGGTTCCATCCCTCGGCGAGGCGCCCCGCGTGCTCGCTGCGGCCTGACGCCAGCGCGTCGGCGATCTCGCGGGTGGCGTGCGCATGTAAATGTGAGCGGTAGCGCGCA
>Ga0268266_10002497_pt1 | contig 19628 bp, 19 predicted proteins | sample KBSS13metaG_FD_190356 | JGI IMG/M metagenome (GOLD analysis project Ga0268266, IMG submission 190356) | Switchgrass rhizosphere microbial communities from Kellogg Biological Station, Michigan, USA - KBS S1-3 metaG (SPAdes) (version 2) | ecosystem: Host-associated > Plants > Roots > Rhizosphere... | reverse complement strand
CATTCATGGTTTTTGTCACGGCAGACCGCCTTGTGATCGTCGGATTGGCTGGCGGCATACTGGCAGAAATGGACGCTGAAGGTTAGGCGGATGCGAATCTTGGTAGTCGGCGGCGGCGGTCGGGAGCATGCCCTGTGCTGGGCAATTGCCGCATCCCCCCTGTGCACAAAGCTGTTCTGTGCCCCCGGCAATGCCGGCATCGCCCAGGTCGCCGAGTGCATCGAGGTCGGCGCAGAGGATATTCCGGGCCAGGTCGCACTCGCTCAACGCGAGAAGATCGACTTCGTGGTGATCGGGCCGGACGCGCCGCTGGTTGCGGGCATGGCAGACGCCTTCACGGCGGCCGGCATCAAGGTGTTCGGACCGTCGAAGAAAGCCGCCCAACTCGAAGGCTCCAAGAGCTTCACCAAGGAGCTATGCCGACGGCACAACATCCCGACCGCTGCCTATGAGCGCTTCACCGATCTTGCGGCGGCGGAAACTTACGTCAGGGCGCAGGGCGCGCCGATCGTGGTGAAGGCCGACGGGCTCGCCGCGGGCAAGGGCGTGATCGTCGCCGAGACGGTCGAGCAGGCGCTCGACGCCGTGCGCGACATGCTCGAAGGCAACCGCTTCGGCGCCGCCGGCGCCTCGGTCGTGATCGAGGAGTTCATGGAGGGCGAGGAGGTCAGCGTCTTCGCCCTGTCCGACGGCGAGCACGTGCTGCCGCTGGTCGGCGCGCAGGACCACAAGCGCGCCTTCGACGGCGACAAGGGACCGAACACCGGCGGCATGGGCGCTTACTCGCCGGTGCCGATCCTCGACCAAACGATGTTCGACCGCGCGATGCGCGAGATCGTGCTGCCAACGGTGAAGGCGCTGAAGGACGAGGGCACGCCGTTCAAGGGCGTGCTCTATGCCGGGCTGATGATCGGCAAGACCGGTCCCCGCCTGGTCGAATACAACTGCCGCTTCGGCGATCCCGAATGCCAGGTGCTGATGATGCGGTTGAAGTCCGACGTCGTGCCCGCGCTGATGGCCTGCGCCGACGGCGGGCTGAAGCATTTCGACCTGCGCTGGTCGAACGACGCGGCGCTGACGGTGATCCTCGCCACCAGGGGCTATCCGGACGGCTATCCGAAGGGCAGCGAGATCCGCGGTCTCGAGGCTGCCGCCAAGGTCGAAGGCGTCGAGATCTTCCACGCCGGCACCAAGGCCGAGGGCCACCGCATCCTGGCCAACGGCGGCCGTGTGCTGAACGTCACCGCCCTGGCACCCACCGTGCAGGAAGCCCGCGCCCGGGCTTACAGGGCCGTGGACCTGATCGATTGGCCGGAAGGCTTCCATCGGCGCGATATCGCATGGCGGGCAGGCATTCCACGGCCGTGACAGAGGCCCCCGCCCGCCGCTAGGGTGACGCCATGCCCGACGCAATCACCGATTCCCAGCGCCTGCAGGCCCAGTTGCGCTATCCCTGTGGCGATGTCCCGGACCCCGGAATCATCAAGAATGTCGCGCCCGGAATTTACTGGCTGCGCATGCCGTTGCCGTTCCAGCTCAACCACATCAACCTGTGGCTGATCGAGGAAACCAACGGCTGGACGATCGTCGACACAGGCATCAATACCGACGCTACCCGCGAGCTGTGGGAGAAGATCTTCGCCCACCAGCTTCGCGGCAAGCCGGTGATCCGGGTCGTCGCCACGCACCTTCATCCCGACCACGTCGGTCTCGCCGGCTGGCTGTGCGAGCGCTGGAACGCGCCGCTCCTGATGACGCTCGGCGAGTACATGAGCGCGGTCGCCGCCCGCAACGACTTCATCGAGAGCGAGGACATGCGCGCGGCCCATCTGCTGCGCAACGGCGTGCCGGCCGACAGCGTCCCCTTGTTTCACCGCCACAAGGGCGGCTACGCCAAGGGCGTGGCGCCGTTGCCGCCGGCCTTCCAGCGCCTGATCCATGCTCATCCGATCACTCTGGGCGGCCATCGCTGGGACGTCGTCGTCGGCCGCGGCCATGCGCCGGAACATGCCTCCCTATGGTGCCCCGAGCTCAACGTGCTGATCGCCGGCGACCAGGTGCTGCCCAAGATCAGCACCAACGTCGGCGTGTGGCCGAACGAGCCCTTCGCCGACGCCCTGACCTGGTTCCTTGATGGCTTCTCACGCTTCCGCCGCCTGCCGGCCGACGCGCTCGTGCTGCCGAGCCACGGCTTTCCCTTCGTCGGCATGCACACGCGGCTCGACCAGCTCGTGGCCCATCACGACGCCCGGCTCAACGATATCACGGCGGCGATCGCCCGCACGGGAACGCGAGGATCGACCGGCTGGGACATGGTGCCGGTGCTGTTTCCGCGCCATCTCGACAACAACCAGGTCGTCTTCGCCTTCGGCGAGACGCTGGCGCATCTTCATTGCCTCGAGACCCGTGCGAGGGTGAAGCGGACCGTGGTCGACGGCGTGCACCGCTTCGTCGCCCTGCTCGACACCAGCACCTCGCCGTCCGACGATTCCGAAGCCGAGATGATGGACACCGGCACGGCTTGACGCCGTTCTTTGCCTCCTTAGGGCGTGTGAATCTTCTGATCCTGTCAAGCGGCTCGGAGCGCGGCTCTCCAGAGCCGCTCATGGAACGTGCAACCAACGTATATGAGCGGCTCTGGAGAGCCGCGCTTCCAGCAGGGCCGTTGGGTTGCTGCCCTCATCGTTCAACGGAAAGACTCCAAGCCCTTGCGCGTCGATCTCTTTGATTTCGTTCTGCCTCAGGACCTGATTGCCCAGCGGCCTATCTCGCCGCGGGACTCGGCGCGCCTGCTCGATGTCATGCCGGACGCCCTGCATGACCGTACGGTGCGCGATCTGCCGAACCTGTTGCAAGCCGGCGACCTGCTCGTGTTCAACGACACGAAGGTGATCCCTGCGCGCCTGCTCGGGACGCGGCCAAGCGGCGGTAAGGTCGAGGCATTGCTGATCCGCCAGCAGGGCGCGGACCGATGGCTGGCCTTCGCGCGGCCGGGCAAGCGGCTCAAGATCGGCGATGCCCTGGCGTTCGGCGCGCTCATCGGCAGGGTCGCAGCCAAGCATAACGACGGCTCGATCGATATCGTCTTCGACCGCAGCGGCGCGGAGCTGATGGCCGCCATTGAAACCGCCGGCGCCGTGCCGTTGCCGCCCTACATCCGCGGCGGCACGGCCGACGCACGCGACCGGGCCGACTATCAAACGCTGTTTGCCAAGGTCGACGGCTCTGTCGCCGCGCCGACCGCCGGCCTGCATTTCACGTCCGAGCTGATGGCCGCGCTCGACGCCGCGGGCATCCGCACGGCCAACGTCACGTTGCATGTCGGCGCCGGCACGTTCCAGCCCGTCCGAGTCGATGACACCGACCAGCACGCCATGCATTCCGAATGGGGAGAGGTCCCGCAGGCGACAGTCGACGCCATCGCCGCCGCCAAGCGCGTCGTCAGCATCGGCACGACCGCGCTGCGCCTGCTCGAATCGGTGGCGCGCGATGGACCGATGCGCGCCTGGGCCGGCGAAACCGACATCTTCATCACGCCGGGCTATCGCTTCCAGGTCGTCGACCTGCTGCTGACCAACTTCCATCTACCTCGTTCGACGTTGTTCATGCTGGTCTCGGCCTTCGCAGGTCTGGAGCGCATGAAGAGCGCCTACGCGCATGCCGTTGCCGTGCGATACCGCTTCTATTCCTACGGCGATTGTTGTCTGTTGCGGCGATGAGCCTGTCCTTCGAGATTCTGCGCACCGACGGCGCCGCGCGCCGCGGCCGCCTGACGACCGCACACGGAACCGTCGAGACGCCGACCTTCATGCCGGTCGGCACCGCGGGCACGGTGAAGGCGATGATGCCGCAATCGGTCGCCGAGACCGGCGCGCAGATCGTGCTCGGCAACACCTTCCACCTGATGCTGAAGCCCGGCGCGGAGCGGGTCGCGGCGCTGGGCGGGCTGCACAGGTTCATGAACTGGCCCGGGCCGATCCTCACCGACTCGGGCGGCTTCCAGGTCATGTCGCTGAAGGAACTGCGCAAGCTCGATCCCGACGGCGTCACCTTCCGCTCGCCGAGCGACGGCTCGCAGCACCGGCTCACGCCCGAGCGCTCCGTCGAGATCCAGAACCTGCTCGATGCCGACATCACCATGTCGTTCGACGAATGCACGACTTGGCCGGTCGAGGAGCCGGCAGCCGCAGCCTCGATGCGCCTGTCGATGAAGTGGGCGGCGCGCGGCCGGCGCGCCTTCGAGGACCGGCCGGGCTACGGCCTGTTCGGCATCGTGCAGGGCAGCACCTATCCCGCGTTGCGCGCCGAATCCTCGAAGGAACTGATCGACATCGGCTTCGACGGCTACGCGGTCGGCGGCCTTGCCGTCGGCGAGGGCCAGGCAATGATGTTCGCCACGCTGGACACGACCTTGCCGCAACTGCCGGCCGATCGACCGCGTTACCTGATGGGCGTGGGCAGGCCGGCAGACATCGTGGGCGCCGTGAAGCGCGGCATAGACATGTTCGACTGCGTGATGCCGACGCGCGCCGGCCGCACGGCCCAGGGCTTCACCCGGCGCGGCGAGATCAACCTGCGCAACGCGCGCCATCGCGACGATCCGCGGCCGATCGACGAGCAGTGCGGTTGTCCCGCGTGCCGCCATCACAGCCGCGCCTATCTTCATCACCTGATCCGCAGCGAAGAGATCCTCGGCGCCATGCTGCTGACCTGGCACAATCTCCATTACTATCAGGACGTCATGCGCGGCTTGCGCGGCGCGATCGAGCGCAGCTCGCTCGACGACTGGATTGCAGCGTTCGAGAGCGAGCAGGCCTCGGGAGACATACCCGCTATTTGACGGAGCGATCGGAATGTCCAGGGAAGCGTTGATCGTGGTCGACATGCAGAACGATTTCTGCGACGGCGGCGCGCTCGCCGTGCCGGGCGCCAACGCGATCGTGCCGCTGGTCAATCGGCTGATCGGCCGCTTCGACCACGTCGTGATGACGCAGGACTGGCATCCGGCCGGCCACGCCTCGTTCGCCGCATCCTGGCCGGATGCGGCCCCGTTCAGCACCGCGCAATTTCCCTATGGCCCTCAGACCCTCTGGCCTGTGCATTGCGTGCAAGGCACGACGGGCGCGGCCTTCCATCCCGGCGTCGATACCATCAAAGCAGGGCTGATCGTGCGGAAGGGCTTCCATGCCGGCGTCGATTCCTACTCGGCGTTCCGCGAGAACGACCGCACGACGCTCACCGGGCTCGAGGGGTATCTCAAGGCGCGGGGCTTCAGCCGGCTGGTGATCTGCGGACTGGCGCTCGACTACTGTGTCGCGTGGTCGGCGATCGATGCTCGCCAGGCCGGCTTCGATGTCGCCGTTGTCGTCGAGGCGACCGCCGCGATCGACCTCGACGGCAGCCGCGATAGGATGCTCGCGGAGATGCGCCAGGCAGGCGTTGATCTCACCGTGAACACCTTCTGAAGCGGCGCCAGATCCTTCGCTTCGCTCAGGATGACGGAACTGTCGTCCTGAGCGAAGCGAAGGAGCTCACGCCTGCCCCGAAAGGCGTCGTCTGAATATGCGGCAGGTCGCTGTGCGACCAGGGACAGGGTCAGACGCGTTCCAGCGCCAGTGCGATGCCTTGGCCGACGCCGATGCACATGGTGGCAAGAGCGCGTTTGCCGCCGGTCGCCTCGAGCTGGTTGAGCGCGGTGATCATCAGGCGGCCGCCGGACGCGCCGAGCGGATGGCCGAGCGCAATGGCGCCGCCGTTGGGATTCACGTTCTCCGCGTCGTCCGCGAGGCCGAGTTGGCGCAGCACGGCGAGCGCCTGGGCGGCGAACGCCTCGTTGAGCTCGATGGTGTCGAAGTCCTTCACCGTCATGCCGAGCTTGGCGAGCAGCTTGCGTGTCGCCGGCACGGGGCCGATGCCCATCACCCGCGGCGGCACGCCGGCCGACACGGCGCCGAGGATGCGGGCGCGGGGCGTCAGCCCGTTGGCCTTGGCGGCAGCCTCCGAGGCGATGATCATGGCGCAGGCGCCGTCATTGATGCCCGAGGAATTGCCCGCCGTGACCGAGCCGCCCTCGCGGAAGGCGGCCGCCAGCTTCGACAGCGTCTCCATCGTGGTATCGCCGCGCGGATGCTCGTCCTTGTCGACGATCACCTCGGTCTTGCCCTTCTTCACGCAGACCTTGACGATCTCCTTGTCGAAGAAGCCGCGATCCTGCGCCGCCTTGCAGCGGCGCTGGCTGCGGTAGGCGAAGGCATCCTGATCGGTGCGGCTGATCTGGTGCTCGGTCGCGACATTCTCCGCGGTCTGGCCCATGGGATCGATGCCGTAGGCCGCCTTCATCTTCGGATTGACGAAGCGCCAGCCGAGCACCGTATCCTCGAGCTTCATGCTGCGGTCGAACGGGCCTTCCGGCTTGCCCATGACGTAGGGTGAGCGGGTCATACCCTCGACGCCACCGGCGATCATCATGTCGGCCTCGCCGAGCTTCACCGCGCGGGCTGCATGGCCCGCCGCCTCGAGACCCGAACCGCACAGGCGATTGACGGTGGCCCCGGCGACCTCGACCGGCAGGCCGGCCAGCAGGCCGGCCATGCGCGCCACGTTGCGGTTGTCCTCGCCGGCCTGGTTGACGCAACCGTAGATGACGTCGTCCACGGCGCCCCAGTCGACATTGGCATTGCGCTGCATGAGCGCTTTTATGGGATGGGCCGCCAGGTCATCGACCCGCATGGCGCCCAGGCCGCCGTTGTAGCGGCCGACGGGGGTGCGAATGGCATCGCAGATGAAAGCTTCGGTCATCTTGGGCTACTCCCGGCACAACGATTGTGCCTGCCCGGTTAGCACCGGGCGCCGACGCTGCCAATGCCCGTCCGCCGTGCGAGATTCAGCCGGCGAGGCGGCGGCAGATCGCGTACTGGGCGTAACCCCGGAACGGCCGTTCGAAAACGGTCAACGCTCCAGCGCGCAGGCCGAGCAGCGTGAGTTCCGCTTCGAGCGCATCGCGCGGCGTGACGTGGAACAGCCGGAGCCACTGTCGGAGGCCAAGCCGGAACCAGTCGGGCAGCCGCTCCTGCCCACCGAAATCGACGACGTGCAGCTCGCCGCCGGGCGCCACCCAGCCAAGCGCACGGTCGAGGACGGCTTGCCAGCCCGGCATCATCGACAGGCTGTAGGACACGAAGATGCGCGAGAACCCCGGCACGCCGAACAGCAGCGCAGGATCGAAAGTCGTGGCGTCGGCGCGCGCCAGCCGTATGTCGGCAGAAAGCCCTTCACGAGAGACCAGCCGGCGGGCTGTCTCGAGCATCTCGGAGGAAACGTCGATGCCGAAGAAGTGCACGTCGGGGTAGGCGCGAGCCGCCACGATCAGGTTGCGGGCCGTGCCGCAGCCGATCTCCAGCACCCTGCCGCCGGTCGGTGGGTCCAGCCGATGGATCAGCCGGTCGCGGCCCAGCAGGTAGAACTTGCGCGTGGCGTCGTAGACATGCCGCTGGTGACGATAGATTCGATCCATCAGTTCGCCAGGCGCCGCAAGATCGCTCATGTCTCAGCCTTCGAAGACATAGAGATGAAAGCCGCCATAGATTGCCGAACGGTCGCGCGCGGTGAGAATCTGCGATTGCTCGGCCTCGTAACGCCAGCGACCGAGCAGCGCGCTGTCCACGCGGCCGGGCAGCAGCGAGGGCTCGGCGGCGGTGCGGAAGATCACGCGCGCGCCGAGCCGGGCGGTACGCGTGATCTCGCGCCACAGCGCGTTGAGCTGGGAATCGGTCATCCAGTCCTGCGCATCGAGCAGAACGTAGCGGTCGCGCGACGCGCTGGCGCAGTCGGCAAGATATTCGGTGATCGAGCGGTTCAGCACCTCGACCCGGTCGACCCGCGCCCGCACCTCATCGAAGTGCTCGCGGCGCAGGTACGGTGGCAGCGGCCCCGACGCATTGGCAGGATAGGAACGGCCGAAGGCCTGCCAGGCGAAGTAATTGTCATCGAGGCTGAAGCCGCAGGTCAGGCGCTCGAGGCGGGCGCGCAGCACATGACGCATGTCGCTGCCTCCCGCCAGCGCTTCGTACTGTGCGGGCGGAATGCCGAGGCCGTAGAGCGACAGGCGGTTGGCGGTGGCCCAGCGCACTGCGCGCTTGTCGAAAAGCGGCGCCAGCGTCGTCTCGAAAAACTCGCGCTGCTCCTCCAGCGTCCGGGCGCCCAACAGCTCGTGCAGGTCCACGCCATAGGCGCGGCAGACCGCGTGCGTGACGCCGATGAAGCGGCCGAGCACGCCGTGACGATAGGCATTGCGCGCGAAGATCGAGATCCGCCGACGGCCGAGTTGATGCAGAGAGCGGCCATCCCAGTAGAGGCGGCTCTGCGGATCGAGATGCGGCGCGATCAGCCGCTCGTAGGCCGCGACATTGGCCTCGTCGTCGGCTGCGCCGAAGAAGCGGTAGAACACTTCCCACGATGGCAGCCGGCTGGCGGCCACCAGCTTCAGCCGATTGAGCGCCACGTGCGCGCTGCTGAGATCGACGGCAGTGATTCGGGCGGGGTCGCCAGTCAGGTAGGACAGCACGTTGCAGCCGCCTGAGGCGATCGCCACGACATGGTTGTCAGGCTGCAGCGCCAGCGCCTCTAGATCGACCTCGGGGTCCTCCCAGATCTGGGTGTAGACTAGCCCCCGGAAGAGGCGTTCGAACAACCGCTCCAGAAGTCCTTCGCGGCTCAGTGCCCGGTGGCGGCGTACCGCCTGCTTGAGGCGTAGATCGATATCGGCCCGCGGATAGATCAATCCAAGGACTCCACATTAGAATCAATCCTCCCAACATACTGGGTGTCAGTGCCAGTTTCGTGACAAGGTATCGATATGACCGCTACCAGCTACACGCTGTTCGACACGCCGATCGGCACCTGCAGCCTCGTCTGGCGGGACGATAGGATCGTTGGCCTACGGCTGCCCGAAGCCAGCCCTGCCGCGACGCGGGCGCGGATTGCGCGACGCTGGCCCGATGCCGAGGAGCAGGTGGCGCCGCCGGACATGAAGAAGGTCATCGATCGCGTACTGGCGCTGCTCGCCGGCGATCCGGTCGATCTGGGAGACGTGCCGCTCGACTTTGGCGCGGCACCCGAGTTCCACCAGCGTGCTTACGCCATCGCACGCACCATCCCCCCCGGCCAGACCATGACCTATGGCGAGATCGCCAAACGACTCGGCGTACCACATGAGTCACGCGAGGTCGGCCAGGCGATGGGCAAGAACCCGATCGCCATCATCATGCCGTGTCACCGCGTTCTGGGCGCGGACGGCAAGATGGGCGGCTTCTCGGCCAATGGCGGCGTCGCCACCAAACGCCGGATCCTGGAGATCGAGGGCGCGGCCGCGGTGAGCGCGGGACCGTTGTTCGCCGGCCTGCCGCGCCGCAATGGCTGAGTTCGGCTTCGACCCGAAGAAGGCCGTTCGGCACCTGAGGGCTCCCGATCCGGCGCTCGGCGAGATCATTGCCTCCGTCGGGCCATTCGCGATGGAACTCAAGTCCTCGCGCAGCCTGTTCGGTGCACTGGCCGAGGCGATCGTCTACCAGCAGCTCTCGAACAAGGCCGCCGCCACGATCTACGGCCGCGTCGAGGCGCTGTTTCCGCGCGCAAAGGACGGCTTCACGCCCCCGCATATCCTTGGCGCAACCGACGAGGCACTGCGCGGCTGCGGCCTGTCGCGCGCCAAGGTACTGGCGGTGCAGGATCTGGCGCGCCGGGTCCAGAGCGGCGAACTGCCGACGCTCGACGAGGCTCACGCACTTACCGATGCCGAGTTGATCGAGCGCCTGGTCACCGTGCGCGGCATCGGCCGCTGGAGCGCCGAGATGTTCCTGATGTTCCGGCTCGGGCGCCCCGACGTGCTGCCGCTCGACGACTACAGCCTGCGCAAGGCCTACATGAAGGCGTTCCGCAAGCGCACCCTGCCCTCGCCCGAGGTGCTGGAGAAGCACGGCGAGAAGTGGCGGCCCTACCGCACGGTCGCGAGCTGGTATCTGTGGCGGACCCTGGAAATTTCCGCCGCGACGACGGTCACGTGAGATCGGCCTGAAGCGCGGCATTCGGGCAAGGCATCGTCGCGCGTGAGTTCGGCACGCAAGCCATGAAGGTGCGTTCATCCGCGCCACTGGAGTGACACGTTCGCCATGACATAATCCGCCGCATGGCACTTCCTTTCTCGAACACCGCCGGCCGCACGCTCGAGCGTCTGCGCAACGCTTTCGTCGAAACTGCCCGCGGCGCGCGCGAGGTCGTCGGCGCGCCGCTGCGCCCCGATCTTCCCGACGACGACATCCCGCGCCTCAAGAACCGCGTCGACGCCTGCCTCGAAGGCAAGGGCGGCGAAACCGCACGGCGCGGCCGCGCGGCGGAGCTCGGGCAGGCGTATCTCTCGCTCTCGCCGGCCGGTCGCAGGAAATTCCTGCTGACCCTGGCGCATGGCTATGGGCTGCCACACGAGGCGGCGTTGGCCGAGATCGAGCGCTGGCGGGCTACCAAGGAGCCGCCGCGGACCTTGATGAAGACGCTCGAGCCGCCCGCCGTCCGGCTGCTGCGTGAGTTCGTCGGCGTGCCGCAGGGCGTGAAATTCGTGGTCGACCTGCGCGCCGAGCTGCTGGCGCTCGGCCGCAGCGACGCCGCGGCCCGGACGCTGAGCGAAGATCTCCGGCCGCTACTCGGCGCCTGGTTCGACGTCGCCTTCCTCGACCTGGTGCGCATCGACTGGAACTCTCCGGCCGCGCTGCTCGAGAAGCTGGTCACCTACGAAGCGGTGCATGCGATCCGTTCGTGGCGCGACATCAAGAACCGGCTCGATTCCGACCGGCGCTGCTTCGCCTTCTTCCACCCGCGCATGCCGAACGAGCCGCTGATCTTCGTCGAGGTCGCCCTCGTGAACGGCCTCGCCGGCAACGTGCAGCGCCTGCTCGATGCCAAGGCCGAGACCAGCGACCCGCAGAGCGCCAACACGGCGATCTTCTACTCGATCTCGAACTGCCAGCAGGGTCTCGCCGGGATCAGCTTCGGCAACTTCCTGATCAAGCGCGTCGCCGAGAAGCTCGCGCACGACCTGCCCAATATCCGCGACTTCGCCACGCTGTCGCCGATCCCTGGCCTGCGCCGCCATATCGACGATCGCCTGAAGACGGAAGGCGACGCGGCGCTGACCCACGGCGAAATCTCCTCCCTGGTTCCCGTCACCGACGAGGCGACCGGCGCGGCCGCGGTACGCAAGCTGCTCGATCGCCCCGTGTGGTGGGAGGTGCCGGCCATCGATAAGGCGCTGCGTCCGATCCTGACACGCATGGCCGCACGCTATCTCACCGGCACTGACGAGAAGGGCCGCGCGCTCGATCGCGTCGCCCATTTCCATCTCGGCAATGGCGCCATCGTCGAGCGCCTCAACTGGATCGGCGACACCAGCACCAACGGCCTCAAGCAGTCCTACGCGATGATGGTGAATTACCGCTACAAGCTCAGCGACGTCGACGCCAACCATGAGGCCTATACCGCCGGCCGGGTCGTGGCCAGCCGCGAGGTTCGGGCGCAGGCGAAGGGGTAGACGATCATACAAATATTTGTATAGTCACTTCGTGAAGCCGGTCATCTTTCGTGGCAATTCGCTAGAGCGGTTGAGGCGCTTCCCTGCTTCGGCCCGGCAGGATGCCGGTTACCAATTGGAGCAGGTCCAGCGAGGCGGGGCACCGGATGACTTCAAGCCGATGCCGACTATCGGGCCGGGCGTGCAGGAAATCCGCGTCCGAGATGCCAGTGGTGCGTTTCGCATCATTTTCATCGCGCGTTTCCAGGAGGCGATCTACGTTCTACATGCCTTCCAGAAGAAGACGCAAAGAACCGCGCCCTTGGATATCGAACTGGCACGCCAGAGATATCGGGGATTGCTGGAGGACAGGCAATGAGTATCCGCAAATATGCCAGCGTCTGGGATGCCATCGAGCCCGATGCGGAGGTCGCCGCACAGATGAAGGCGCGTGCTACCCTGATGACCGCGGTGCGCGACCGCATTGTTCGTGCGCGCTGGACTCAGGCAGAGGCTGCTCGACGACTTGGTGTCACGCAACCGCGAATTTCCACGCTCATGCGCGGCAAGCTCAGCCTATTCTCGCTCGATACGCTGGTCGCAATGGCAACAGCGGCGGGCCTTCGGGTCGAGATCAAGGTCCGCCGCGTCGCCTGACGCTTCTATTTGTTCAGATAATTCAGCTTCAGCCCCGGACGTGGCCATTCGAAGCTGACCAGCTTGCCGGTCATCGACAGGGTGGCGAAGGCGGTGCGCAGGTCCTTGCCGCCGAAGCAGACGTTGGTGACCATCGGGTCGGGCAGCTTGAACTGGACTACCGTCTGGCCGTCGGGCGAGATGTCGGACACCGCGCCGGTGATCAACGTCGCGACGCAGATGTGACCGGCCGAATCGACCGCCAGTGAATCGAACATCTGATAGCCGCCGAGGCCCGCGATCACCCGGCCCTTCTCGCCGCGATAGGGGCCGTTGGCGTCCTTGATCTCGCCGGGTGCGGAGAGATCGAACGCCCAGCAGCGCGCGGTCGGCGTCTCGACGACATAGAGCGTCTTCTCATCGGGCGACAGGCCGCAGCCGTTCGGCCGTTCGAGCGGGAACACCTTCTGCTCGATCTTCGAGCCGTCGGCTTTGGCGTAGTAGACCGCGCCGCGATCGTTGTCGTGCTCGCGGGTCTTGCCGAGGTCGGTGAACCAGAAGCCGCCGTCCTTGTCGAACACGAGGTCGTTCGGCCCGTTCAGCCGGCGGCCGTTGCACGAGTCGTAGAGCGTCTCGAACTTGCCGGTCTCGGGATCGACCACCTGGATCGAGCCGGACTTGTACGACGCCGGCTGCGTGCCGGGAAACAGGCGGCCGTCCGGGCGCTCGATCCAGTTGAAGCCGCCGTTGTTGCAGACATAGATCTTGCCGTTCGGCCCCATCGCCGCGCCGTTCGGACCGCCGCCCAGCTTGGCGACGACGTGCTGCTTGCCGTCAGGCATCACCCGGGTCAGCGTCTCGCGCGCGATCTCGACCAGGATCACCGAGCCGTCCGGCATGGCGACCGGTCCCTCGGGGAATTTCAGGCCCGAGGCAATTTCCTTGTGCGGCGTCGTCATCGTCGTCTCTCCCCTTATTTGCCTTTGAAGTTCGCCTTGCGCTTGGCGAGGAAGGCCTGCACGCCCTCCTTGAAGTCCTCGCTCTTGCCGAGCTCGCGCTGGAAATCGCGCTCGACGTCGAGTTGTGCGCTCAGGTCGTTGCCGCTAGCCCTGTTCAGCGCCTCCTTGATGCGCGCGAGCGACAGGGTCGGACCGTCGGCCAGCCGGCGGGCAAGATCGGTCGCCGTCTTCATCAACTCGGCATCCTCGACCACATCCCAGATCAGGCCCCACTCCTTGGCCTGCTCGGCCTTGACCTGCGGTGCGAGCATGGTCAGCGCGCGCGCACGGGCACCGCCCACGAGGCGGGGCAGAAACCAGGTGCTGCCGCCGTCGGGAAGCAGGCCGATGCGGGCGAAAGCCTGCAGGAAGGAGGCCGACTTGCCCGCGACCGCAATGTCGGCGGCCAGCGCGAAGCTCATGCCCACGCCTGCCGCCACGCCGTTCACCGCTGCGACGATCGGCTTGGGCAGCGCGCGCATGCTCCGGATCACCGGATTGAAGAACTTCTCCAACGCTGCGCCGGAGTCCGCCATCGGCCCGTTGTCGCGATCGGGGTCGGCGAGATCGGCGCCGGCGCAGAAGCCACGGCCCGCGCCAGTCAGCAGCACGGCGCGAACCGACGCGTCAGCCGCGATATCCTCCCATGCGGATTTGATCTCCGCGATCATCTTGCGCGAGACGGCGTTCAGCTTCTCGGGCTGGCTGAGGGTGAGCGTGGCCAGGCCATCGGCCTTGACCAGGGTGATCTGCGTATAGGTCATCGTCTTACCGTCCTGTGAATTGGGCTGGCCGCTTGGCGAGGAATGCCGCGACCCCTTCCTTGTTGTCGGCGCTCTTGCCGAGCCTGCGCTGGCTGTCGCGCTCGAGGTCGAGCTGCTGGTCGAGGGTGTTCGTCGCGGCCGCGTTGATCGCCTGCTTGATCGCGGCGTAGGACAGCGTCGGCCCCGACGCCAGCCGGCGGGCGAGCGCAGTCGCCTCGTCCATCAGCGCCGCATCGTCGACGACCTGCCAGATCATGCCCATGCGCGCAGCCTCCTCGGCCGGCACCGACGTGCCCAGCATGCCCAGCGCGCGGGCGCGGGCATCGCCCACGGCGTGCGGCAGGAAATAGGTGCCGCCGAGGTCGGGCATCAGCGAGATGCGCACGAAAGCCTGGTCGAAGCGCGCCGAGCGGGCGGCCAGGACGATGTCGCAGGCGAGCGCAAGGTTGGCGCCCCCGCCTGCCGCCACGCCGTTGATCGCACCGACGATCGGCTTGGGCAGCTCCCGCATGGCGCGGATCATCGGATTGAAGAGGCGGTCCATGTTGGCGCCGAGATCGGGCGGCTCCTTCGCCGACGCATCGACCGTCCCGCCGCCCGCCAGATCAGCGCCGGCACAGAAGCCGCGGCCTGTCCCCGTCAGCAGCACCGCGCGCACGGCGGGGTCATCCGCGGCGCGCGCCAGCTCGCGGTTCATCGCCTCGATCAGGGCGTTGTTCATGGCATTCAGCCGCGCCGGACGACTGAGCGTGAGGGTCAGAACACCGCCGTCGAGGGCGGAAAGGACCGGGATTTCATCCATGGACCGCAGACTGGCATGAGGTCGCGCGCCGCGCCAACTCGTCTGCGCCAGCGCGAACTTGTCGCGTCGCAGGGCGGATCATGTTTTCGTATGTCCGAAACAATGGCGAACATCCTGATCCTGGTCGGCACCGAGTCGGGCAATGCCCAGATGGTGGCCGACGCGCTGAAGCCGGTGCTGGGCACGGCCGGCCACACCGTCGACGTCACCGACAAGGCTGCGACCAAGGCCGACCTCGAGGCGCATGACGTGCTCCTCGTGGTTTGCGCCACGCACGGGTCGGGCGACATCCCGACCAACATCCTACCGCTGGCCGAGATGCTGGAGCGCGAGCGGCCGGACCTTTCGGGCCATCGCTACGGCGTGATCGCGCTAGGCGACATGACCTACCAGGACACCTATTGCGGCGGCGGCAAGAAGGTCGACAGGGTGTTCGAGCTCTGCGGAGCAAAGAAGCTCGGCGACCGACTCGAGGTCGACGCCTCCTCCCAGCCGCTGCCCGACGAGGAAGCGCTGGGCTGGATCGAGGGCTGGAAGACGCTGGTCTAGCCTCGCCCGGTTCATGGCAAGGTGAACACCTCGACCGGCTCGGGAACGCCGCGCAGCCTGTGCTTGCCGAGAGACTTCAGCGGGATCGTGCTGACGGCGTTGAACTCGGCCGAGGCCAGAATTGGCACGCCGAGCGCCTTCGTCAGGCTCTCGAGCCGCGCCGCGCGATTGACCGCCGGGCCGATGACCGTGAAGTCGAGCCTGTCCTCCGTGCCGATGTTGCCGAACGTGACCGGCCCGACGTGTAGGCCGACACCGCAGCGCACCGGATCGTGGCCGCCCGCGGCGCGCGCTTCGTTTGCCGCCTCGATGTCGTCGATCAGCCGCCGCGCTGCACCTATCGCGTTGTTGGTCACCATCGGCAGGAAGAGCGCATCCTCGGCGGGGAAATAGGCCATCACGCCGTCACCGATGAACTTCAGGATCTCGCCGCCATAGGCCTTCAGCGCGTCGCCGACGAGTTGCAGGTAGTTGTTGAGCAGCTCGATCAGGTCGGCCGCCGCCATACGCTCGTTCAACCCGGTGAAGTTGCGCAGGTCGGAGAACCACAACACGGCATTGATCTCACGGCCGTCGCCGCGCTTGATCAGCCCGCCCAGGATCTGCTCACCGACGATGTGTCCGAGATAGGTGTCGGTCACCGTCTCGGCGATGTTGCGATAGATATAGATTTCCGCGATCGGCGCCATCATGTCGACCAGGCGCCGCAAGTCGGCGACGTCCTCATCGGTGAAGCCGCTCGCCCGGTCGGTGGCGAACGACGCGACAGGCATCGAACCCGGCCGGCCCAGCCGCATCGGGAAGGCGACATAATCGGTGCCGCCGCCCGCCTGCAGTTCGTGCAGCACCGCGTGGGCGGTTTCCGGCAGCTCCGTCAGGCAGTAGCGCACGGTTATCCCCTTCTGCCGCACCTCCTGCATCGGGCTGCCGATGAAGGCCGGACTTTCGAGGATGCCGTGCAGGCGCGGCACCTGCTCGTATCCCTGGCCGCGTCGCCACAGCACGCCGGTCGCCACCATCTGCGGATGGACGAGTTGAAGGCCGATGTAGAACCGCCAGATCGGCACGCCCGCCGCGGCGACACGGTTCATGAGCTGGTCGACGAAGCGGTCGAAACGCGCCTCGAGACGGCCCTCGGCCAGCAGCCAGTCGAGGACTGGCTTCAGTCGCGCGCTGTCGGTCGTCGAGGCAGCGTCAGCCACCCACCACCGCCTGCACCTCCTCGGTCGAGGTCCGATAAACGTTGTTGGTCGACAGATCGGCGATCCTGTCGATGTTCTCCATCACGTCCTCGACCGTCGGCGCGCGGCCCTCGATGCGCAAGCCGGGCGCCTCGCGGTATTCGATGCGCGCGAAATAGCCCGCACCCGCGCTCCAGATCTCGCCGGTGCGCTGGCATTGCTCGCTGCACAGATAGGCGACCATCGGCGAGACGAACTCCGGCCTGATCTTCTCCAGCATCTCCGGGGTCATCAGGCTCTCGGTCATGCGCGTGCCGGCGACCGGCGCCAGCGCGTTGATGAAGATGTTGTATTTCTGGCCCTCCAGCCTGAGCGCATTCATGAATCCCACGACGGCGAGCTTGGCGCCGCCGTAGTTCGACTGGCCGAAGTTCCCGTAGATGCCCGAATTCGACGAGGTGACGACCACCCGCCCGTAGGCCTTGCTGCGCAGGATCGGCCAGGCCGCATGCGTGACATAGGCGGTGCCGAGGAAATGCACCTTCACCACGAAATCGAAATCCTCGACCGTCATGTTGTGGAAGGTCTTGTCGCGCAGCACGCCTGCATTGTTGACGACGATGTCGACCGTGCCGAAGGAATCGACGGCCGTCTTCACGATGTTGGCCGCGCTGCTGGCCTCGGCCACTGAATCGTAGTTGGCCACGGCCTGCCCGCCCGCCGCCCTGATCTCGTCGACGACCTTGTCGGCCGCCGCATGACCGCCCCCCTTACCGTCGACCGCACCGCCCGGATCGTTCACCACCACCTTGGCGCCACGGCTCGCCAGCAGCAGCGCATGCGCCCGGCCGAGCCCGTTGCCCGCGCCGGTGACGATGGCGACGCGATTGTCGAAGCGGATGGTCATTTCATTGTTCTCCGAGGTTCAATCCACAAAAGAAAATTGTCATCCCGAGCGTAGCGAGGGATCCATGTTGTTGCCCATAGATCCCTCGCGACGCTCGGGATGACATGGCGCGCTGCGACTCGTGGAGTGGGGGCGCGCCAATGATCACACCTTCTGAAGGATCACCACCGAGGCGACCGCCTCCTCCATGCCGATGACGCCGCCGCCGTTCTCGGCAAGGGCGATCTCGGCGCCCTTCACCTGGCGCGGACCGGCTTCGCCGCGGAGCTGGGTGGCGAGCTCGGCCAGCATCGACAGGCCGGTAGCACCGACCGGATGGCCCTTGGAGACCAGGCCGCCCGAGGTATTGACCGGCAGCTTGCCACCGGGACCGGTGGCGCCCGATTCGATGAACTTGCCGCCCTCGCCTTCCGGGCAGAAGCGCAGCATCTCGCACTGGTAGACCTCGCAGAAGCTGGTGGCGTCGTGGACTTCGGCGACGTCGATGTCCTGCGGTCCGAGCCCCGCCATCTTGTACGCCTTGTCGGAAGCGGCGCGCGTGAGGCCGGGCTGATCGAGCTGGCGATACATGCCGCCGGAGAAACCGACACCCGCGATCCTGATCGCGCGATCCTTCACCGCCGCCGGCAGCTTCTCGAGATACTCCGCCGAGCACAGCAGTGCCGCGGCCGCGCCGTCACCGATCGGGGCGCACATGGCGCGAGTCAACGGATAGGACACCGGCCGGTCCTCGAGCACCGACTGCGTCGTCATCTGGAAGCGGTACTGCGCCTTGTCGTTCAGGGCGCCGTAGTTGTGGTTCTTGGCCGCGCCGGCCGCGATCTGCGCCTGGGTCGTGCCGTACTTCCACATGTGCCACTTGGCCTGCATGGCGTAGGTGTCCATGAAGATCGTGCGGTCGTCGCCCGGCGTGAACTCCGAGCCGACCATCCTGCCGACCCGATTCATCTCCTCGACCAGCCGGTCGTGCTGGCTGGTGATGTAGCCCTGGTTGAACAGGCCTGCGGTGCGCTCGGGCGCATCCGGGCTGAACAGCTTCTCGACGCCGAGGCAGAACGACAGCTCGTGCGTGCCGGCCAGCACGTCCTTCCAGGCCCCCATGAAGGCGGTCGAAGCCGTGGCGCAGGCATTCTCGACGTTGAACATCGGCACCCGCTCGGGGAACAGCCCCTCCTCGACCAGCGGCTGGAACAGCGCCTGGCCGCGGATCGAGTTCTGGCCCCAGAAGCCCATGCCGCAATTGCCCAGCCAGCCCGCTTCGATGTCGGCCCCGGTCTTCATGCCGGCATCGCCGAGCGTGCCCAGATAGGCCTCGCGGGCAAGGTCGCCGAAGCTCATGCCGGGATGCTTCTTGAAGGTCGTGGTGTAGGCGCCGATCACATATACGTCGCGCACTTCAGGCATCTCCCTCGGGTTGGCTTTGCCGGCATTTGAGCGTATCCAGACGGGCAATACTAGGAGTACGCACATGGCCGCAACGGCCCAGGTTCGAGCCCCCCAGGTCGACGCCACCATCGCCGAGCTGAAGCGGCTGTACGGCGATCGGCTCACCACCGCCCATGCCATTCGCGAGCAGCACGGCAAGGACATCTCCTATCACGAGGCGCACCTGCCGGACGCTGTCGTGTTCGCCGAATCGGCCGAGGAAGTCCAGGCGATCGTCCAGCTCTGCGCCCGACACAAGACCCCGATCATCCCATTCGGCACCGGCACCTCGCTCGAGGGCCATATCAGCGCCCCGAACGGCGGCATCTCGCTCGACCTCAGCCGCATGAACAAGGTGCTGCAGGTCAACGAGGCCGACCTCGACGTCGTCGTGCAGCCCGGCGTCACGCGCAAGCAGCTCAACGAATACCTGCGCGCGACCGGCCTGTTCTTCCCGATTGATCCCGGCGCGGACGCCTCGATCGGCGGCATGGCGAGCACCCGCGCCTCGGGCACCAACGCGGTGCGCTACGGCACGATGCGCGAGAACGTGCTGGCGCTGCAGATCGTCACGCCCGACGGCCGGCTGATGAGGATCGGTCGCCGCTCGCGCAAGTCGAGCGCAGGCTACGACCTGGTGAAGCTGATGGTCGGCTCCGAGGGCACCTTGGGCGTGATCACCGAGATCACGCTCCGCCTCTACGGCGTGCCGGAATCGATGGTCGCGGCAACCTGCGCCTTCGACAGCCTCGAAGGCGCGGTCAACACGGTGATCCAGACCATCCAGTCCGGCATCCCGGTGGCGCGCA
>Ga0268266_10002496_pt1 | contig 19644 bp, 12 predicted proteins | sample KBSS13metaG_FD_190356 | JGI IMG/M metagenome (GOLD analysis project Ga0268266, IMG submission 190356) | Switchgrass rhizosphere microbial communities from Kellogg Biological Station, Michigan, USA - KBS S1-3 metaG (SPAdes) (version 2) | ecosystem: Host-associated > Plants > Roots > Rhizosphere... | reverse complement strand
ACCAGAATCTGTTTTGAATTCATGCCGTCTTGACCGCTTTCCGAGCGTGTTCAAACGGCAGCTCAAGTCGAAAGGTCATTCCGCTGGTGGAGTTATTGGTGGCACGAAGCAACCCGCCATGTTGTTCCACGATGTTTGCGGCGACGGCCAGGCCCAAGCCGGTTCCACTCTCCTTGGTTGTAAAGAAGGGTTCAAACATTCTGTCCAACTCTTCAGAAGCCATACCGCAGCCTTCATCCAACACTTCGATGCAGAGCTTCTCTCCTTCGGCGAAGGCCTTGACGACAACCCGGCCACCGCTTCGTGAGGCTTGAATCGCATTCAGAACGACATTAAGGAGAACCTGTTTCATCTGTTCTGCGTCACAATCGATCGACGGAAGCCTTTGCACAAGATCGTCGATCACTTCCACCTGCTGACGCATTGCGGCGTGACGTGCGAGCACGGTTACAGATTGCACGAGAGAAGAGGGATCCACTCGTTGATATCTGGGAAGACGCGGCCGGGCAAAATCGAGAAAGTTCGTCAGTAGCTTATTGAGGCGTTGCGATTCCTTCTCAAGGATTCCGAGGCACTCCTGTTTATTGTCTGGGGATGCGTTGCCACGCTTCAGAATTCCCGCAGCACCCGAGATGCTGGCAAGAGGGTTGCGAATCTCATGAGCCAGGCTTGCGGCAAGTTGCCCCGCGGCTGAGAGTCTCTCGGTCTTCTTCATCTTCTCCACGTTCTCGCGCAGCTCGGTGTAGACGTGCTCCAGCTCCTTCTTCGTCACTTCTACTCTCAATCGCTGTATCCGCTCGCGATCTGCAAGCAGGCCTGCGATGATGCCTGCACTGCCAAAGATGGTTAGCTCCAGGAGCTGATCCCCCGCATCGATCGGCCAGCGCGACCAGTGCCGAACGATGATCGGGGACTCCACCAGAATTCCGAAGAACATTGCCTTTACGGCGCCCCTCCAGCCGAACAACATTCCGGCCATCATGAAAGGGAGGAAGTTCAAATGATGCAGCACATTGTGCAGCGCGATGGCGCGCGGAGAGGTAAACCATGTGGTCAGCGCCAACAGGACGATCATCAGCGCAATCGCTGTGGCTTTTAGGCGCGGCTTCCGCAGGACGCTCAAGGACCGTGGCAAGTGCCCCATCTCTCTATTTTCCCATGCGCGTGCCTGCGACGCCTCCAGAAGAGGTGGAAGATGCGTGACCGTCACTGTTGACGAAAACCAGGAGTGCATCGGAGAGAGCGAATGCAATTCGCTTTCCAATGTCTTCGTTATGAAAGGCTTCAATAACCGCTTGGAGAAAGAAGAGGAGGTGCACCATAAGGGACATTCGGCGATTCTGAACTGTACCAATTGGGACACTTTCAGGTTAAACACCGCGATTTCCCTGCATTCTCTTTGGCCGCCTGATTGCTTTCTTCTCTTATGTGTATCTTCGATGGATCCTAATCGTTCTCCTGTTCTCTCTTCGCCTTGCGATGGCGCAACAGCCTGACCAGAAGAGTGGTTCTCTTCCACCTCCAACCCCGACAGAACAGCCTACAGCGGTTCCTCTCACCCTTGAAGAAGCTCTGAAGATGGCGGATCAGAACAGCCCGCGCCTGCACGCAGCCAACGCGCTGTTAGACAGGGCGGCGGCTACCACTCAGATCGCTCGCGCTTATATAAATCCCAACGCCGAGGTTTACGGTGGTCTACAGAGCCGCCGGAATATACCGACTCCGGGTGTGCCGGGAATTTTGCAGCACTATGCAGCTTCTCAAACTGTCGAGATTCCCCGGGAACGCGTTCTCCGTCGCCAGGTGGCAGATCTTGGAAGGATTGGACAGAGCTATCAGAGAGATACAGAACTGCGCTCCGTGTCGGCCGAGGTAAAGCACAGCTTCTATGAAGGACTTCGCTGGAAGCATGAGGTCGAACTAGCACGAGCCAACCTCGCTCTTGTACAGGGCCTTCGTAATCGTGTCGAAGTGGAAGTCAGGGTTGGGGAAAAGGGAAGGCTGGAATTAACTCGCGCCGAGGCAGAGCTTGCGCGGGCGAACTTCGCGGTACGTAGCGCGCAGATCAATCTGGTCAACGCAATCGCAATCCTTCGAGCGGTCGTTGCCGCTCCTCCAGATGTGCCTATCGACCCTATAGGAGATCTCGAGGGCCCCGTACGCCTTGGACCTCTGAGCGAACTTCGCGCGCAGGTGCTGAGAAGTCACCCTCTCATCGCTGAAGCGAATACAGCGATGGAGCAATCCGAGGTCGAACTCAATCACCAACGTTCTCTTCGTATTCCGCAGCCTACCTTCTATGGCGAATGGGAGAAGCAGCCTGACCTTAAGTTTTGGCGTCTTGGTGTCAACGTCCCAATTCCGTTATGGGACAAGCGGCGTGGACAGATCGCGGATGCTCAGGCGGCTATCCGGCAGTCGTCCGCTATTCGCAACCAGCGCCAGCTTGAGCTGACATCCGCGCTTGAGCGAGCCTACGAGAGCTATCAACTCGCCGATCAGCAGGCAAATTCGCTTCAGGCAGGCTCGCTGCACGAGGCGGAGAGCGCCGTCGACGCCGCCATGGCCGCCTACCGTTTTGGGGAACGCGGAATCGTAGAAGTTCTCGATGCACAGCGAGTCTTACAGAGCGTGCGCGGCGATCTGCTCGATGCCCGTTTCGCACGCCAGGCTGCTCTCGTTGATCTTGAACAACTTGGTGTTGTTTCTTCTGGAGAAAAACATTGAAGACCGTGAAGACTACAAATTCGCTTGTCAGTTGTGCCTTGGTATCAATGACAGTCCTGCTGCTTGTTGCAGGCGGCTGCAAAAAAAAGGCACCGGAGCCCGCACCGAAGGCTGAGCAAGATTCGAGCATGATTGCCGTTACGCCTGTACTGGCGAAGCAACTTAAGATCGGCGAGCCGGAGATTAAAGACGTAGCCGGCTCTTTGCAAGTGGCGGCGCGTATCGACACCGATGCCAGCCGTATCGCACGCATCGGCTCTCCAGTGGCAGGCCGCATCATCAAACTTCTCGTCCTCGAAGGACAATACGTTCGTCAGGGCTCCGCTCTCGCAACTTTGCATAGTACCGACCTCTCCGATACGCAGTTCTCCTTCGTAAAAGCGTTCTCCCAGCAAAACCTGGCAGAGCAGGCGACTCAGCGAGCCGAACAGCTGGTGAAAGCCGACGTCATGGGACAAGCGGAGTTACAGCGTCGCCGGGCAGAGCTGCTTCAAGCCTCTACCGAAGCCGCAGCCTTCCGTACACAGTTGGGTGGTCTTGGCATGTCTGATGCCGCCATCCGTAAACTCGAAAACACGCGACAACTCAACGCCGACTACCCAATTCTGTCGACAATCAGTGGAACCGTCCTCGATCGCAAGGTTACGATTGGGCAGATCGTGCAACCAGCTGAGATGGCGTTTATGGTCGCCGATCTGTCCAATGTCTGGGTGATCGCTGACGTACCCGAAGAGAGTTCAGGTCATCTGCACAAGGGAATGGATGTCGTCGTAAAGATCCCCGCTCTGCCGAGCCAGAACGTCAAAGGCAAGCTTTCTTATGTCTCGCCAATCGTTGATCCGGTGACACGAACTGTGCAGGTTCGCATGGATCTTCCGAATCCGCACGGCATCTTCAAGCCGGCCATGCTTGCAGGCATGACCTTTCTGGATGCCACGGAGCGCAAGACAACCGTTCCTTCGACGGCAGTCGTTCGCGAAGAGAACAAGGATTATGTCTTCATCCAGATCGAACCTACAAAATTTATGCTTCGCGAAGTCTCGCTCGGCATGGAAGACGGAGACTACCGCGTACTGGAGAGCGGGGTCAGTCCAGGAGAAAAGATCGTTCTGGATGGTGCGTTCCACCTGAATAACCAACGAAAGCAGAACGCCATTAAGGGAGGGGAATAGTAATGCTGCAGTCCATCGTTCATGGTGCGCTGAAGCATCGCCTCATCCTTGTCGTTGTTGCAATTGCTTTGGTCATCTTTGGAATTAATGCCGCGCAGCATCTCTCCGTCGATGCCTTCCCTGACGTCACCAATGTTCAGGTTCAGATTGCTACCGAAGCTCCCGGCAAGTCCCCTGAAGAAGTTGAACGCTTTATTACCATTCCAGTCGAGATCGCCATGACGGGTCTTCCCGGCATGACGGATATGCGATCCCTTAACAAACCCGGACTCTCGCTCATCACCCTGGTCTTTGAGGATGGTCGAAGCCTTTATCTCGAACGTCAGATGGTATCCGAACGCCTTAGCGAGCTTCGCGATCGTATGCCTGAGGGTGTAACTCCGGTTCTGGGGCCGATTACAAATGCTCTTGGAGAGGTGTATCAGTACACGCTGGAGCGTCCGAATGACGGAAAGCGCCCGCTGACCAGAGAGGAACTCATCGAGCGTCGCACCATACAGGACTGGGTCGTGCGTCCGCTTCTGCGTTCGATTCCGGGCGTCGCTGAGATCAACTCGACCGGAGGCTACGTCAAGCAATACGAGACGCTGGTTGATCCGCAGAAGCTCCGCTACTATCACCTGACTATCCAGGATGTTCGCAACGCGCTGGCGCAAAATAACGCCAACGCCGGTGGAGGCGTCCTTCCTCAACACGCTGAACAATACCTCATCCGTTCGGTCGGCCTGATCCGCGACCTCGATGACATTCGTGGCATCGTGCTCAAAGAGTCCGGTGGAACACCTGTCTACATTCGTGATGTAGCGGATGTACGTCTTGGCACAGCCGTGCGTTACGGTGCCATGATCAAAAATGGCTACACCGAATCTACCGGTGGTGTCGTTCTGATGATGACTGGTGGAAACGCCAAAGAGATTGTCAGTCGCGTAAAGCAGCGTGTCGCGGAGATCAACTCGAAACATATGATCCCCGGCGGCCTTCAGATCAAACCCTACTACGATCGATCACAGCTTGTGGACGCCGCTATCCACACCGTTACGGAGGTTCTTGGCGAAGGAATTGTATTCGTCATCATTGTGCTCGTTCTCTTTCTGGGAGATCTTCGGTCAAGTCTCATCGTCAGTTCGACGCTTCTCGTAACGCCGCTGCTGACCTTCCTGGTGATGAACAAGATCAATCTCTCGGCCAACCTGATGTCCCTGGGAGGTCTGGCGATTGCCATTGGACTCATGGTGGACGGCTCTGTTGTCGTCGTCGAGAACGTCTTTGCAAAACTAAGCCATGGCCGACACCACGGACACGAAGTCAAATCCGCCCAGGGAAAGATGCATATCGTTCTCGATGCGGTCGGAGAGGTTGCCACTCCGGTTCTCTTTGGCGTAACCATTATTATTATCGTCTTTCTTCCACTCATGACTCTTGAGGGAATGGAAGGCAAGATGTTTGCTCCACTTGCCTATACGATCGCCATCGCGCTCGGCATCTCCCTGCTGCTTTCGCTTACGCTCTCGCCCGTACTGTGCGTTTACCTGCTCCGTGGAGGCTCGGAAGACGATACCCGAACGGTAAAGCTCTTGCGCCGGCCTTATAACGCTATGCTTCAGTGGGCGCTATCACATCGTAAGATCACCGTTCTTTCTGTGATCGCGTTGTTTATCTTTGCGTTGTGCCTCTTTCCCTTTCTCGGCACATCCTTCATTCCCGAGATGGCGGAAGGCACGCTTTCACCCAACGCCGATCGTGTTCCAAACATATCTCTTGATGAGTCTCTTCGCATGGAGATGGCAATGCAGAAGACGATGCTCACGGTCGCAGGTCTGGACAATGTCGTCTCGCGCGTGGGTCGAGGCGAGTCTCCTGCTGATCCTGCGGGACCGAACGAAGCGGACGTTCTCGCCTCCCTCACTCCCATTGAAGATCGTCCCCGAGATATGACGCAGGAAAAGATCGCCAACGAAGTGCGTGAGAAGCTCGCAGCGATCCCAGGCATTAATCTGGTGATGTCGCAGCCGATCTCTGACCGCGTTGACGAGATGGTTACCGGAGTCCGTGCCGACGTAGCGGTGATGCTCTATGGAGACGACCTCGATCTGCTCGTCGAGAAGGCTCGAGAGATCGCTCGCGTTGCGAACACGATTCAGGGTACGCAGGACACTCGCGTGGATCGTGTGGGAGGACAACAGTACCTCAACATCGATATCGATCGCCGGGCGATTGCTCGCTTCGGCCTGAATGCAGCGGATGTGAATGATGTGATCGAGACAGCGATTGCCGGAAAGGCGGCGACCGAGATCTACGAAGGGGAGCGGCGCTTTGAAGCTGTAGTTCGTCTACCTCAGACCCTCCGCGACAGCGTTCCCGATATCCGAGAATTGCAGATCAGCTCACCGGATGGCCCGCTGATTCCGCTCGATAATCTTGCTCATGTCAGCGTGAAAGAAGGTCCTGCTCTTATCAATCGCAACCAGGGCAAGCGGCGAATTGTTGTGGGCGTCAATGTTCAGGACCGCGACCTTGGCGGCTTTGTGGCCGAGCTGCAGCAGAAGGTGGATCAAAAAGTAAAGCTTCCTCCGGGCTATTACATCGAGTGGGGCGGTCAGTTCCACAACATGGAGCGCGCGATGCACCATCTGATGATCATCGTTCCCATCACGATTGCGGCGATCTTCTTCCTGCTCTTTGTCCTCTTTCACTCGGTGCGGTTCGCCGCTCTGATCATCACCGTTCTTCCGCTTGCCTCCATCGGCGGCGTGATCGGGCTCTTCATCTCAGGCGAATATCTTTCTGTCCCTGCGTCCGTTGGCTTTATTGCGTTATGGGGAATTGCTGTTCTGAATGGAGTGGTTCTCGTCTCCTACATCCGCAAGCTTCGCAGCGAAGGCATGTCACAGGAGGATGCTGTTCTGGAAGGGGCTCGCCTCCGCTTCCGCCCGGTGATGATGACCGCAACTGTCGCTGCTCTCGGACTGGTGCCGTTCCTGTTCTCACGAGGCGCGGGTTCGGAGATTCAGCGGCCGCTCGCCATCGTTGTGATCGGAGGATTGCTCAGTTCGACTCTGCTGACTTTGATTCTGGTTCCAGTGGTGTACAGCACCTTTGAAGGCAAGGAGAAGGACATCTGAACCGGGGGGGAACCCTCCCCCCAGACTTCAAGGTAAAAGTCTATTGTTTTCTGATGTTTATTGTTTTTGCTCGCGGCAAAGTATTCAAAGCAAATGGCTTAAAGTCAAAGTCTTCCAAAAAAAAGACTTAGCTCTAGCGCGTAGCCGCAGTTGAATCTTCCACCTGGTTCTATTTTACTAAGTGGCGAAAAACTAATCGGCACTTTTATATAGTTCATTCTTAGTTAGTTATGGTGGATCTGGGCTTGACAGCTATCGAACGGGCGTGTGGCCGGTCATGGACCTCAGACTAAAAGTGGTCCTTGGGACGGTTCTGTGGCTGCGCCGGAGAGAGGGTCGCTACGCCCTTACTACCCCAGCGAGCAAGCTCGCCAGGGACCCCGGTCTTCGGGCTTTGCTCCGGCCTACGCCAGTCCGGTTTGCCGCTTTTCAGCGGCAGGCATCAGAGGGCCAAGCTTGAAGGCTTGGCGTACCTAGAAGCTGGAAGATCCCTGCAAAACCCACATCTCAGAATCGAGATGTGAGGCACCCGCCGATTTGGACTCAAGCCCGACCAGCATAATCGCGATAGGCCGGCAGACCGAGGTCCGGGAGACTGGTTGCCATCATGGCGGCCCGCACGATGGCCCGCGACATCACGGTCGCGGCGATCGCCCCAATCGCAGTCACGTCAGCCTTCACATCGGTTGTTCCGGTCGACATGGCAAAGATGGTGTCGCCATCGCCCATGGTGTGGACCGGGTTGATGGCACGTGCATAACCGTCATGGGTCATCTGAGCGATCTTGGTCATCTGGGTCTTGGTGAAAGGCGCGTTGGTCGCGACTACGCCGATCGTCGTGTTCGCGCCACTCTGCACCACGACGCGATAGCCCTTCAGAATGGCTTCCATCGAATTACGATAGCCCTTGCCATCCTCAGCCCTTGCGCCAGCCACGATCTTGCCCGCGAAGGGATCGACTACGTCGCCTACTGCATTCACCGCTACGAGTGCGCCGACGACGATACCGGTGTCGCCGATCTTCACGCTCGCGGTTCCGAGGCCGGACTTCATGGCGAACTTCGGGCCGAACATCTTGCCAATGGTTGCGCCCGCGCCTGCACCCACGTTGCCTTCGGCCACAGGGCCTGTCGTCGCGGCCAGGCATGCCTTATAGCCGTGTTCCTCGCCGGGACGAATCTTGAAGTCACCTACGCCGAGATCCATCAGAATTGCCGCGGGCACGATGGGCACGACGCCTTTGCCAATCTTGTAGCCGAGGTTGTGCTCCTCGAGCCAGCGTACGACGCCAGTTGCCGCAGCGAGACCGTATGCACTTCCGCCCGATAGCAGAATAGCCTGCACCTGCTGCACCGAGTTCGTCGGCGAGAGCAGATCTGTCTCCCTTGTTCCTGGAGCTGAGCCGCGCACATCCACGCCTGCGGTTGCACCGTTCTCGCAGATGAGCACCGTGCATCCGGTCGGTCGCTCCGTTAGCGTATGTTGCCCGACCTTGAGTCCGGGAACATCGGTAATGGAGCCTCCTTGGGGGAGCGGAACCGGATCTTTCGAGGCGGCGAACGCAGCGTCCGACGGTAGTACGGCAGCCAGAGGAAGTCCAAGCAGATTCCGGGTGAATTCACGACGCTTCATTGCCGAACCTCAAAAAGAGATAACCAACTAAAGAATAACTGCATTCCTACAGCACCGACTCATTCATGGACGGCTTCGCATTTGTGGCCGGGGAGGAAGGAGCAAAGATTCGAAATGCGATCGTCACCGCCGCTGCGGTTGCAATTCCTATTGCCTGCGGAGAGAAGATACCTACGCCTGCTCCGTGGGTAAGCCGAAGGGTGATCAGCGTTGCTGCGAGCGCGGCGAAGATGCTGGTCAACGCCGCAGCTGAGAGGACTCGCCGCGAATAAAGCCCTGCCAGGACGGGAACAAATAAAACCACGGCGATCAGACCATAGAAGATCTGGACTGCAGCGATGATGGAAGGAAGGACGATCGCCAGCAGAATTCCAAGAACGCCTGCGCCGATGGAGGCCAGTCGGCTTACCCACAGCAGCTTGGGTTGGGAGACTCCGGGATTCAAAAACGTCTTATAGAGGTCGACAGCGAGGGAGGTCGACAGCATAAACAGGATGGCGTCGGTCGCACTCAGCTCTGCGGAGAAGATGGAAGCGAGCGTCCAGACTCCCAGCCAAGGCGGCAGGAGCGTCTTCATCACAGCCGGAAGGGCGAGTTCTGCATCTGCAAGGTGCGGCATCGCAGCGAATGCGCAAAGGCCCAGCAGCGGAGGTACAAATGCAAAGATCGCCTGTCCCAGGGAGTTCAGGCTGACTCCCCTTCGAACCGTCTTTACGTCTCGCGCACCGTAGACTTTTTGTATGAGTCCGGGGGAGACCATAAACGAGGGCACAAGAATGGCAACCCATGCCAGCACCTGTTTTGCCCCTACGCCGGTGACGCTAAACAGGGCCGCTGTCTTCTCGGCACTGCCGGTGTTCGCAAGCACCATTTGGTGCATGTGCGACCAGCCACCCAGCGCATGCAATGCGAAGGGCACCGCCAGCAGAAGGCCCGACATCGTCACTGCCAGCTCGAACATGTTTACAAACGACGACGACATCATTCCGCCCGCTGTGCAGTAGACGATGGCGACTATGCCGCCGATCAGACATCCCTCCCACTTCGGAATGTTTGCGATGGTATTCAGGATTCGGGAGATTGCAATCAACTGTCCAGCAAGAATCGCGAGCGCACCTAACCAGAAGAGAACAGAGATGACGGCCTTCACCGATCTGCTGTAGCGAAACTCCAGGTAATCCTGCAGGGTTGCGAGTCCGTGTTCCTTCGCGATCTTCCATATCCTGGGTCCGAGAAACTGCGAGAGCAGGAACGTTCCGATACAGGCGGAGCCTACCCACCACCACGCGGACATTCCCAGGCGATAGCCTAGTCCGGTTGCGCCTACGGTTGAACCGGCACCAATGTTGGCCGCGAGGAAGGTTGCGAATAAACGGCCTGTTCCGAGGCTGCGGCCAGCGACCAGAAAGTCTGCCGAGCTCTTCACCCTGAGGCTCATGACAATACCGAGCGCCATCAGGAAGACGGAGTACAACAGCAACGCGATGAGATAGAGATTCATTCCTTGGGGGCCCTTTATTCGACTCCCAGCAACTGCACGGCGGTCAATGCCATGACCTTGGCAGAGGAGACGATATCGTCGATCCGGCAGTACTCATCGGGTAGATGAGCCTGAGCGAGCATTCCTGGTCCATAGGCGACACACTGCGCCACGTTGGCGATCCGTACTACATGCTTCTGATCGTAGGTGCCGGGACTCGCCGCGTAGATGGCCTCGGTTCCCGCGATCTGCTGGACGCAGCTTGCGAGCGTCTGTACGAGATCGCAGTTTTTATCGGTCTGTACGGGATGCACCACCATCAGATCTTCCAGCGTATAACGGAACTCCGGATTGGCTGACTTGTAGCTTTCCAGCATCTCGGCGATCTCGCCGCGTACCTGTTCGAACGGCTCTTCGGACAGAAATCTTCGATCGAAGATGGCGCCGGAACGATCGGCGACACAAGGCGTCTGCGTTCCTTCTTCGGGCTGCCCACCGAAGATTGCATTCACATTGATGCTGGCATAGCGAGACTTCGGAGGCTGCACGGGAACTTCTGTCTTCCTCGTCGCCAGCTTCGGTTTCAGCTCATGGGTTACGCCGTGGAGAAAGTCGGCAAGATGATCGATTGCACTGACGCCGAGGTACGGCATGCTTCCATGCGCAATCCGTCCATGTGCCGTCACCTTGAACCAGTAGACACCACGATGCCCGAGATAGATATGGTTGGTATCGGTCGGCTCCGTGATGATGACGAAGTCATTTTTGTCCTTACCGATCCATCCCTGCCTGGCCAGATAGGCGACGCCGGCAAAGCCCCCGCTTTCCTCATCGACAGTTCCGCTCTGCTCCACCGTGCCGCGCAGCTTCAACCCTGCACGCCTGAGTGCCTCGATCGCAAAGATCGAAGCTGCAATGCCTGCCTTCTGGTCTGAGACTCCACGACCATACATCTTTCCGTCTTCGATGGTTGCAGCGAACGGATCCCGGGTCCAACCTTGTCCTACCGGGACTACGTCGAAGTGACCGTTGAAGTGAAGTGTGGGCCTTGCTACAGCTCCCTGCATTCGGCCGAAGACATTCACGCGGGGATATGTGTTCGTATGCTCCTTCAATCCCTCAGCTGTGATGTAGCTGGTCTCATAACCAAACTTCTTAAATTGATTGCCGATCAGTTCGGCGCCTTCGCGGTACAGCTCTCCTGGCGGATTTACTGTGGGGACGCGAACCAGATCCTGAAGAAAGGAGATCATCTCGTCCTGGATCTGATCCACGCTGCTACAGACTGCATCCTTAATCTTTGCCGACAACTCTGCTGCTGCCATTCCGTACCTCGAGAGGGATCAAGGCCCGAGCCAGATCCCTGCTGTTTCGGATCATTAGGAAGAGACGTTTGATCTTCCGATGATCTTTGGGCTAGAAGCCATACTTGAATGCCATCTGGATGACGCGAGAGTCGTTACCGACTGTCGACGTAATTCGTCCGAAGGTGGATGTTCCGAAGGTTAACCCAGGCTGCGCGAAACGAGCTTCATTGAATACATTGAAGACCTCAAAACGGAAATCAGCATGCTGGGTCTCCGTAATTCGAAAGATCTTAAAGATCGAGGCATCTGTTGTATTGAATCCCGGCCCGACTACCACGCCACGCGGCTCGTTGCCCGACTGACTATTGTTTACTCTTGATCCGATCATCGGCAGCGAGAAGCAAGCTGTGTTGAAGAACGTGGAGCTCGTTCCCACGTTCCGATTAGCAAAGTTGTTTGGATTGCAAGTCATGTTGGTACGGAACGTCAGCGACTGCGCCGTCGTTGCCGAGTTGACCACGGTGAATGGATTTCCCGACTGCACCTGGAAGATTCCGTTGATCTGCCAGCCGCCTACGAGGAGACGTTCTGCGGCGGCCTTGCCGTCCAGGTGCGGCAGCTCATAGCCGAAGCTGAGAACGAAGCGGTTGCGGGTGTCGAATAGCGCGTTGCCGCGTTCGCGCACCATTGCGCGGTCGATGGAGGCGTCGTCACCAATCGTTACAGGGAGGACCGGCCTTGAATCGTTGCCGATGTTGAGGCCGGAGACATCGTCGATCGCCCTGCTCCAGGTGTAGGCTGCTGTTGCCTTTGCCCTGTGCCAGTCGCGCAATGTGTAACTTGCCTGTAGCGAGTCGTACCAGCTTCCTGCTGCGGAGAACGTTGGCCGGGTGAGTGCGAACGAGGGAAAGACGGCCCGAGTACTTGCCGCATAAGCATTGGTTCCGCTGGGGGAAGCGACGACGTTTGTTGGATTCACCTCGATGAAGATAGGGAGCTGCTTGGCTCGCGTGCCTACGTACGCGAGCTCAAACCCCATATTCGGCGTGAACTGATGCTCGATACCGACGTTGTAGTGCTGAATGTTGGGGGCCTTGTAGGAGTGCGGCAGACCCCAGCCGATAAAGGTCAGGCCTGGAGGAAATCCTACGGGTCCTGCGGAGGTGCCCAGATAAGGATTCGAGAAGTAGGTCGGGTTCGCAGTATTGAGAGCTCGCGTATTGAGATCGATCTGCTGCAGCGGCTGGAACGGAGGCGCCAGCGTACCGTTCTGAAAGAAGTCGCCCTGGCCGGGAACACTGTCGAAGTAGATTCCCCATGCGGCGCGGAACACGGTTTTACCGTCACCGGCCGGATCGAAGATCGCCGCCAGCCTGGGGGAGATGTTGTTGGTGTCAGCGTAGTAGGTTCCTGCGGGCGTGTTTGTGTCTCCGGGATAGACCAGCCCCACGGGAGCGTTCGGCTGTACCGTCGATTTCTGCCCGGGATGCAGCGCTGCCAGATGTCCCTTTGCTTCGGTGTAAGGCTGGTTCACCTCATAGCGAACTCCAACCACCACCGTCAGCCTGGGATTGATACGGAACTGATCCTGCCCGTATCCAGAATAGGTCCACGACTTTCCATTCATCGCGGGATCGCCGGAGCCTTGCTGGAAGGTTTGCGGTAGTCCGAGATAGAAGTCCGCCAAGGCGAAGTTGGTGAAGAAGTTGCTAAAGGTGAAGGCTCCATTCGGACGATTGATATAGAGCAGGCCGATGCCGTCTCGGCGGGCCTCTCCGCCGAATTGGAAGGTGTGCCTTCCTTTTGTCCAGGTGAAGTCGTCGGAGATCGTATCTACGCTGTTGGATCGTGAAGCGAAGGGCTGCTGCGCATCGCCCTGGGTGAAGAAGCCTGTCACGGTTACATTTGGCAAGCCCTGGGCCAGCGGATTGGTGGACGAAAAGGCATATCCCGCTCCCGCGAGGTTGAGTCCACTGGTCACGTTTGGTTTGCCGGTGATCCATTGGCGCGCATAACGTGCGACGTTGATCTTGCTGGAACCGATTAACCATGTGTCCGAAACCATCGCATCCTGCAGGGTCATGACCTGACGGTTCCCTGTGACCGGGAAGTTGGAAGGCGTGATTGGACCGTAGAGATTGGTGTGGTTGTAGATGTACCTTCCCAGAAAGGAATGCGTGCCCATCTTGACGTCCGCGCGAAGTCCCGCCATGTTGCGATTGTCGATGTTGGGCGGAGAGGCTACGTAGAATCCTCCGGGAGCATTGGGAAGCGGAATGTATGTGTTCAACAGATTCTGGGTGACCGGGCTGATGCGAGACGGATCGATCCGGTTAGGCGTTCCCAGATAGTTGAATTGTTGGCCAGTACGAGGATCGCGGATTGTGACGCCTGAAGCGGAAAAATCGCCGTTACGCTCGGCTGGTGTCAGAACTCTCTGATTCAATACGTTGCTGGTCGCATCCTTCAGCCGGAAACCTTCGTAGAAGCCGAAGACGAAGATGCGGTCGCGGATCAGCTTGCCTCCACCGGTGCCGCCAAACTGATTTTGCTGGTATGCAGGCTTGGTGGTCGAGAAGTAGTTTTTCGCCGCCAACGCAGCCACACGGTTGAACTCCCACACGCTGCCGTGCCATGTATTCGTGCCGGATCGCGTGACCACATTCACGACGGAGCCTGCGCTTCGTCCGTACTGAGCGTCGTAGGAGTGCGTCATGATCTTGAACTCCTCGATCGCGTCAGGGGGAGGCCGCATCACGAAGCCGCTATTGAAGGAGTCGTTGTTCGGGGATCCGTCCAATAGAAAGCTATTGGACTGGTTGCGCATCCCGTTCACATTGAAGCTGCCGGTCGAGTTTCCGAATCCACCTGGGGTGGCATTGCCGTTCGCTCCACCCAGGGCTGCGGGAGCTGCAATCACCCCTGGAATGAGTGTTCCCAGTTGCGCGAAGTTGCGGCCATTCAGAGGAAGATCGACGACGGCCTGATGATCCACGACGGTGCCCAGGGTGGCGTTGCCTGTTTCCACCAGAGGCGCCGCGCCGGTTACGGTAACTTCTTCCACTACGCCGCCTACCGCCAGATGCACGTCAATGCGCGAGGTGCCATTTACCTGGACCAGGACCTTATCCACCAACGTCGTCTTGAATCCGGTTGCGGTCACCTTTACCTGATAGGTTCCCGGATTCACCAGGGGGAAGAGATAGATTCCCTCTCCATTGGTCGTCGCAGAGCGCGCTTCGGCCGTGGCCACATTGGTCAGCTCCACTTTGATTCCAGGAACCACCTGTCCACCGGGATCTGTGATTACACCGCTGACCTGACCGGTTGCCTGCGCAAAGATTGTCCGCGGTCCACAAAGAAGGATTGCGAATAGCAGCGTTGGAAGGACGCGGCCCCACGCCGCAAAAAAAAGATCTCGGAAAGGGGATGCAGATGCCTCATGCATAAACAACCTCCAGGTCCTGCAGATACAAAGAGGTGTAGCTTTTGCACTCCATTGAGGAATGCGTGAACAGCATGATGTTTATACGACGGGATGGAGAGACGATATACCCAGTCAGATTGACTGTCAACATTTTGTATACTGATTTCGAAAATCTCAATACAATTTCCTGAGTCTTAACACGTTTATTCTTACTGAGCCGATGCAGTACGCGGCTAGCTTCCTTCGTGGAGTCGTAATGGAAAGCATAGTGGAACCTCTCTACCGCAAGCTCCGTCAAGACATTGTCGAGTGTGAGCTTACCCCCGGGCGAGCCTTTTCGGAAGCTGAGTTTGGTCGCCTCTACAGCGCCAGCCGTACCCCGGTACGAGAGGCCTGCCGCCGCCTTGAGCATGAAGGCCTGATTCGCATCATTCCCTTTCGTGGCTATATGATCGCCCCACTTTCGGTGGCGGAGTTCCACGATTTAGAAGAGATGCAACTTATCTTCGAGCCCGAGTCTGCAGCTCTTGCTGCCGAGCGCGCCAACTCCGATGAACTCGATGAGATGAAGAGTCTCGCGACGTACGAGTATCGCGTCGGCGATCGCTCGAGTTATCGCGAGTTTATCCAGAAGAACTATCAACTCCACACACTCATCGCTCATTCAACACGCAACAAGAGACTCTATGATCTTGTCTCCAACATCCACATCCGTCTTATGCGCTTTTTCTATCTCGGTCTTCCCTTCGACTCTTACGGTCCGGCGCTCGTTGCCGAACACATCAAGATCATCGATGCTATCCGTGACCGCGACGTAGAAGAGGCGCGCTGTCGGGCCAGGGAACATATCCGTATGGCCATCGATCGAAGCGCAAGCCTTTTGATGAGTGCCATTCGTTTTGGCGAAGCTGTCTTCGATGCGTCAAGCTCGCTGGATGGCACGATTTCCAACACTCGCTCCGGAGCGCGTCGCGTCTAGGCAATCGAAGAATCGTAATCCGGCTAACCTTCTGTCTATAACTCGCACCCGTTTGGAGCCTCCCATGTCCGATCAGCTTACTTCTCAGGAAGTCATTCAGCTCACCAAGGATCACAACTACGGGACCTGGCGCAAGCAGAAGTTCTGGAATCCCAACCACCTTGTCTCCGCAGATGGCTGCTACTTTATGGATGGCAACGGCAAGCGCTTTCTCGATTTCTCGTCGCAGCTTATGTGCTCGAATCTCGGCCACAACAATAAGGCTGTTATCGAGTCCATTAAGAAGCAGGCAGAGACGCTGGCCTACGCCGCGCCTTTTTATGCCACTACGGCGCGTGCTGAACTTTCAAAGATTCTGTTAGAGGTGTTGCCTGAGGGGCTCACCAAGTTCTTCTTTACCACCTCCGGCACGGATGCCAACGAGGCCGCCTTCAAAATCGCGCGCATGTACACGGGGAAGACGAAGATCATCTCGCGCTACCGCAGCTATCATGGTTCCACCTCGATGTCGATCGCGGCCACAGGAGACCCGCGCCGCTGGCCCGCGGAGCCTCGCGGCAAAGGCCAGGGCATCATCTTTGCGCCTGAGGCCAACTGCTACAAGTGCCCGCTCAAGCACACCTACCCTGAGTGCGGCATCGCATGCGCCGATTACATCGATTACATGATCTCCAACGAAAGTGACGTCGCCGCCGTTCTCGTCGAGCCTGTCGTTGGAACCAATGGTGTCCTCATTCCGCCGAAGGGCTATTTCAAGAAGCTCCGCGAGATCTGCGACAAGCATGGCGTATTGCTCATTGCCGATGAGGTCATGGCTGGATGGGGACGCACAGGAAAGTGGTTTTCCATCGATAACTGGGACATTAAGCCCGACATCCTGACCACCGCCAAAGGCATCACCGCTGCTTATGTTCCGCTCGGTCTGTGCGCTACCACACAAAAGATCGCAGATTTTTTCGAAGATAATTACTTCGCCCACGGCCACACCTACGAGGCGCACCCGATGACCCTCGGTCCAGCGGTTGCAACGATCCATGAGATGCGCCGGCTCAATCTGGTCGAACGGGCTAACGAGATTGGCGCTTACCTCGGTGAGAAGCTCAATGGCCTCAAGGCGAATCATCCTTCGATCGGCGATGTCAGGGGCCTTGGACTCTTCTGGGCAGTCGAACTCGTGAAGGACCAGAACGCGAAGACTCCTTTCAATACGTGGCAGGAGAAACTCGATGGCAAACCGATCGTCGTTGAACAGATTGCTGCGAAGATGCTTGCCGATGGAGTCGTCATGCAGGCGTGGATGAGCCACTTTGTTCTCGCCCCGCCGCTCATCGTTGAAAAAGAAGACATCGACAAAGCAGTAGCCGCGCTCGACAGTGCTCTGGTGCTGGCCGACAGTCTTCTCACTCAACAGGCAACGGCCTAGCAATCTTCTCCAAATTGTCTAGATTTATCTGTCGGTTGGGAGGAGATGAATCTTTTCAGTGAAGTGGGGCATCATGGAAAGAGGCGCTTTGTAGCCGAAAGATAATGACATGAAAGTCCTGATCGCAGCTCTCCTTCTCTCCTCTTCTCTTGTTGCACAAACCACGATGCAGATGTCGCACGAAGACGACCATCGGCCCGTCCCTATCGTGCATGGCCTCGGCAATTCCAATCACCCCATTCGCACCTCGAACCCCGAAGCCCAGCGTTACTTTAATCAAGGCCTCGACTATATCTGGGCCTTTAACCACGACGAGGCCCGCCGCTCCTTTCAGAAGGCAGCCGAACTTGACCCCACCTCCGCTATGCCGCTCTGGGGAGAGGCCCTTGCGGTAGGGCCGAACTACAACGACATCGACATCGGCCACGCTCGTGCCCAACAAGCCATAACCGCTCTCGCAAAGGCGCGTGCCCTCGAACAGACTCAGCCTGAGCGTGACTACATTCGCGCTCTCTCTACGCGCTACAGCGGAACTGGCGACAACATCGTCGTGCATGGTAACGAGTACGCCGAAGCCATGAAGGCTCTCGCAGCCAGCTATCCCAACGACCTCGATGCCGCTACTCTTTACGCCGAGGCGCTCATGGATCTCAATCCCTGGAAGCTCTGGAACCCCGATGGCAGCGCCGCCGCTCACACCGACGAGATCGTCTCGACGCTTCAAGCAGTCATCAAGAAAGACCCGAACCACGTTGGCGCGAACCATCTGCTTATCCACGCCACCGAAGCCTCTCCGCATCCAGAGATCGCACTTGCCTCAGCAAAGTTCCTTGAAGATGCCACTCCGGCCGCGGGACATCTCGTTCATATGCCCGCGCATACTTATCAGCGCACCGGCAACTTCTCCGGCTCTCAGGTCGCCAATGAGCGCGCCGTGGCTGCTGATCGCGCCTATTTCAAGTCGGAGCACATTGAGAACGAGACGAACATGTACTACAACATGTACTACGTCCACAACATCCACTTCCTCGCTGCCGCCTGCGCGATGGAGGGCAATAACGCCTGCACCCAGAAGGCAGGCGCCGACCTCGTCGCACAAGTTCTTCCAGCAACCAAGGACCATCCTGAGACGGAGTGGTTCACTCCCACACAGCCCTGGATGCTCACCCGGTTCCAGCAGTGGGAGACGATCCTCGCGTCTCCTATGCCCGAACCGCGCCTAAAAGATCTCACCGCATTTTGGCACTATGCTCGCGGAAGCGCATTCGTCGCGCAGCATAAGCTTCCGCAAGCACTCAAAGAGCGCGCCGCACTCGCCGAAAGAATCGACACGCTTCCGGCAAATGCCATTCCCGACTTTATGAATCCAGCGAAGTCCGCCCTGCAGCTTGCCCTCGACGTCCTCGATGCGCGGATTCAGGAGGAACAAGGGGACCTGACCCGGGCCATCGAGACCTGGCAGAAGGCGGTTGCCCTCAACGACACCTTCGTCTATAACGAACCCGCTGACTGGTACTATCCTGTTCGCGAATCTCTGGGCGGAGCGCTTCTTCGCGCCCACAAGCCCGCAGAAGCAGAGGCCATTTTCCGCCGCGACCTCGAGATTAACCCTGGAAATGGTCGCTCGCTCTACGGTCTGTGGCAGAGCCAGCTCGCTCAAAAAAAATCATCCGAAGCTGAGAAGACCGAGGCGGAATTCAAAACAGCATGGAAATCCGCTGACACTACACTGAGCGTATCCACACTATAAAAACGGGTGCGATTTACAAAGTTTGGGGCGTGCTGTCACTTTTGGCGATAATGGTAGTGCTATGTCCAAGCAACAATTTCAGACTGAAGTCAGCCAGCTGCTCCATCTCATCGTCCATTCGCTTTACTCTCACCCGGAGATCTTTCTCCGCGAACTTATCTCCAACTCCTCGGACGCGCTCGATAAGCTGCGGCACCTGACCCTGACCGATGAAAAGTACAAGGCTCTCGTCGGGAACGGAATCGACTCGCCGCGCATCGATCTCGAACTCAACGAAGAGGCTAAGACACTTATCATCTCGGATACCGGCATCGGTATGAACGAGGAAGACCTGATCTCGCACCTCGGTACGATTGCCCGCTCGGGAACGAAGAACTTCCTCTCGCAGCTGTCGGGGGACGACAGGAAGGACTCGAATCTCATCGGCCAATTCGGAGTAGGCTTCTACTCTGTCTTCATGGTGGCCGACAAGGTTGAGGTCATCTCGCGCAAGGCCGGCGAGGATAAGACCTGGAAGTGGACCTCCGACGGGAAGACTGGCTTTGACATCGAACCTGTCGAAGGCGATGCGGCTCGCAAGAGCGCCGGAACTACCGTCCTTATCCACTTCAACGACGAAGGCTCA
>Ga0268266_10002494_pt1 | contig 19648 bp, 16 predicted proteins | sample KBSS13metaG_FD_190356 | JGI IMG/M metagenome (GOLD analysis project Ga0268266, IMG submission 190356) | Switchgrass rhizosphere microbial communities from Kellogg Biological Station, Michigan, USA - KBS S1-3 metaG (SPAdes) (version 2) | ecosystem: Host-associated > Plants > Roots > Rhizosphere... | reverse complement strand
GACCTTGCCGCCCGGTGCGGAGGTTTCGGCGGATGTGATGCGCGCAGCGGACAGGAGTTTTGTCGTTCTGGAATTTCCCGCCGACAAAGTCGTGATACGGCGCATCACCGTGCCTGCGCAGGCGCGGAAGTTCCTGTCCGGGGTCATCCGCAATCAGATCGAGCGCCTGTCGCCCTGGCCCGCCAATGGCGTGGTGTATGGATTCGCGGTAGAAGCTGACGCCGGAGATGCCGCTGCTGTCGAGGTGCGAATTCTCATGGCGGCGCGCGCCGATGTCGATGCGGCGCGACAGGATCTGGCCGCGCTCGGCCTGGGGGTCGACCGGATCGTGGCGCGCGGTTCCGATACCGAGGCCACGGACAAGACCGCCGGTTCGGTGACCTTGTGGTCGCGGCTTGCGGACACCTCGTCTGACCGGCTTGGTGGCGTGGTCCGGGCAATCGGTATCGGAATTGCCGCCTCGGTAACCGTGAGTCTTCTTCTCGGTTCATGGGCGCTGCTGTCGACAGCCTCCATTCGAGATGAAGGTGAGGAGATCGCGGCCCACTCGAGGGTCTTGCAGCGACAGGCTCAAACCGGCCGTACGGCCGCTTCGATGGGATCGATCCCTCCGGCGGAACGGGCGTGGCTGCTTAAGGAAACGTCCATATCGAGCGTGATCCTGATCGAGGCGCTGTCCCGGGCGCTGCCGGATTCCGCCTATGTCAACGAAATCCGTCTGGAAAAGGAAAGTCTGCGGATCATGGGGCTTGCCGAAGATGCTCCGGCATTGCTCGCACCGCTTGAGCGGTCCGAGCATATGACTGACGTGCATTTCTTCGCTCCGACGGCGCGAGGGCCGGACGGCAAACTCTTCAGGTTTGCCATCGAGGCGCATGTCGAACCCCGCATCAAAATCGGAGAGGATTGAAATGCCGAGGCTCGGACGTGAGCAAGCCGTTTCCGTCGCGGCTCTCGCCCTTTTGCTGTTGCTATGCGTGAGTGTGACGGGGCTGTTGTTACAGACGCGCTCTGATGCTGCGCAGGAAGCTTCCGAACGGCGCGAGATGCTCTCGCGCCTCGAAGCCAGGCTGCGACCAACTTCAAACCGGCCAACCGCAGTGGCGCCGCCGGCTGCATTCCTCGATGCTTCGACCCAAGGCCTCGCGAGCGCGCAGCTGCAGTCATATCTGGCGCAACTGGCCGACGATCAGCGCGCCAGCCTTGTTTCATCAGGGGCAGAAGCTGCCAGGCGCGACGACGCGCCTGATACAATCCGCCTTCAGGCTACGCTTGATATGAATTTGAAGGCGATGCGGGCGCTTCTGTATCAGCTCGAAAGCGGCACGCCGTATGTATTCGTGGACGCGTTGACAGTGCAGCCGGCCGTCGCCGTGGCGGGCCGCGCGGTTGAAGATCCTTTGCTGCGGATCACATTAAGCTTGCGCGCATTTTGGCGACGAGGCGCGTCATGAAACATGCACGATTGCCAGCGACAATTTTCGTTTTCTTGCTCGCATCGGCCGCGGAGCTCGGCGCCATCGCGATCGGCCAGGCTCAAGACCGGCCTGCCGCGGCGCCTTCCAATCCGGTGGCGGCGCAATCGCTGGAGCAGCTATCAACGATACTCGACCACCCGCTGTTTTCACCGAGTCGTCGTCCGGCTGCGCCGCCGCCCGCACCTCCGCCTATCGTGCAGGCTGCCGAGCCGCCCGCACCGCCACCTCCACCACCCAACCTGGTCCTCTTCGGTGTCGTGATGGATGGTGAGGGTGCACGTGCCGTCGTTCGTTCAGGCGCGGACAAGAAATTGGTACGCGCACAGATCGGCGACGAGATCGATGGCTGGAAGGTCAGCCAGATCGAAGGACGCAAGGTGGTATTGTCGCTTGACGGTCGCTTCGCCACCTTCACGCTCTTCAGTGATGATCGCGGGAAATCGGAATCTGCCGGAGGACCGGCACCAACAGGCGAACCGAAAGACTTGCAGCGACAGAATCACGCACAGCAAGTTCCAGCGCAGGCCGCTGCATCGCAACCCGGGCAGCCGAAAAAACGTCGACGGTCTCGAGAGTAAGCTACGGCTCGAACTGCTCAGGCATAATGTCACACAGGCGGAGAAATCGTCTGCTCTGTGCAAAATGGTCTTAGCATTGCCGCATATGTTGCGGCGCTCGCCGTAGAAAGCCCATTGTTACCGTTGATAGTGAATCTGGATTGATCAGCAAGCATCTTCAGGCACCTGATGGCTCGCCTGTTGGTGGGCTTTGTTAACTCGCGATCTGGAGTGCGCGAGCATTCGCCGTCGATCAGGCCAGGGGCGCCACGGCGAGGAGTAGCGTAGTGAGTAGCTTGCATGAGCAGAGTCTACTGCTCGATGTTCCACGCCTGTGCATTGCGGCTTCGCTTTGTCTTGCACTGGTCGGTTGTGTAACATCGAATGTGACGCCGGCGGCCGGCGTCGCGCCGCTCGACGCGACGGACACCGTTCGCAGCACCGACTTCAGTCCGCGTTTTCCTCTCGCGAGCGAGGGAGAGTCCGGCAGGACGAGGGGATCTACTCAACCCTTTATCTTTCCAGGCGCCGACACGGAGCCAGAACAGCGGCGCGATCGCGATCCGGAGATGCGGTCTGCGTCGCTGCAGCCTGCCGCATTCCTCAGGGGCGACGGCGTCGAAATGAATTTCGACGGCGCCGATGTGCAGACGGTCGCCAAGACCCTTCTCGGCGATATTCTTCAACTCAATTTCGTCGTCGATCCGCGTGTCCAGGGCAATGTGACGCTGGCATCGACCGGTCCAATTCCGCGCAAGGACGTGCTGCCGGCATTCGAAAGTGTCTTGCGGATGTCGAACGCCGCGATCGTGCGATCAGGCAATCTGGTGAAGATCGTTCCAATTCCCGAGGCAGGTGCTGCTGGTGGGATCAGCTTCGGGGCAGGGGAGCCGGGCTTTGGTGTTTCGTTGGTGCCTCTGCGGTACACGTCGGCTTCGACGGTGGCGAAAACCGCCGAGAGCTTTCTGTCACGCCCGGGTGCGATTCGCGTAGTCCAGTCCCGAAATCTGTTGCTGATCCAGGGCACGACCGCGGAGCGTCAGGCCGCGCTCGACGTGGTGGCGACCTTCGACGTGGAGTGGCTGCAAAACCAGTCGGTCGGCATCTATCCGCTCAAATCGACCTCGCCCGAGACGATGATCGCGGAGCTGGAGCGGATATTTGAAACCAGCGAAGGCGGGTTGGGTCAGGGGGTCATCCGCTTCCAGCCGGTCTCACGCATGAATGCGGTGATGGTGGTAACGAAAAATCCGAAGCTGCTGGCCCAGACCACGCAATGGGTCAATCGTCTCGACAGGTCTGACACGACGGGGACAACGCTGCGGACCTTCCGTTTGAAAAACGGCAATGCGGTGCAAGTCGCGAAGATCCTGAATGATATTTTCGTCGGTCATCGATCCGGCGGGACAGCCGATGCCGCCACGAAGCAGATTGCGCCGGGCGTGGAGAGTACCCAGTCCCGGCTAGATTCCCTCGACCGCGGTTCTTCCGGAGGAAGTGCAGCGGTGCCGGCAGGCAGCAATTCCGACAATCGCAGCGCCAATCCGATCGCAGCCGCGTTCGAGTCGTTCTCGGACCGCAAGAACACCGAGGCCGACACGTCCGGTGGTTCGTCTGCAACCTCCGGCGGGAATGTCCCGCGTGGAACGTTCCAGAACATGCGGATCACGGCGGACGCCGCCAACAATTCCATCGTGGTCTACTCCAACCAGGAGGACTATCGGGTGGTCGAGCGCGCGATGCGCGATATCGATCGGCCTCAATTGCAGGTATCGATCGATGCAACGGTTGCCGAAGTCACGCTGACGGACGGTCTGCAGTACGGCGTCCAAGCCTTCCTCACCAGCAAGGACGTGGGCCTCGCCAACGACAAGGGCTCGATCGGTTTGTTGGGCGCGGGCCAGGTCGCGGCGCAATCGGCGTTGCTGCAGCGCGTAGCGCCGGGCCTGAATCTGGTGCTGGGATCGGAAAACCAGCCGCGCGTCATCCTCAACGCGCTGTCCAACCTGACGGACGTCAAGGTGCTGTCGTCGCCGTCGATCGTCGCGCTCGACAACCAGCCGGCGCTGCTCCAGGTTGGCGACGAGATCCCGATTACGACGAGTTCGGCCGCGGTTCTTTCCAATGCGGCTGCGCCGATCGTCAACACGATCCAGATGCGAAATACCGGCGTAATCCTGAAAGTGCTGCCCCACGTGCACGCCAACGGGTCGATCCGGCTCGAAGTCGACCAGGAGATTTCCAACGTCGTCAATCCCGATCAGCAGACGTTGACGCCGACCATCGCGCAACGCCGCGTCCACTCCACGGTTTCGGTGGTCAGCGGTCAGACGGTGTTGCTCGCCGGTCTGATCAGCGAGCGCGACCAGAAGACGCGGTCGGGCATACCAGGCCTTCGCGAAATCAAGTTTCTCGGCGACCTGTTTGGAAACACCTCCAGCAGCAAATCCAGATCCGAGATCATCATCTTCATCAAGACACGCCTCATTCGTAACAGTGTCGATGCCGGCGCGGTCACCGAAGAATTCCGGGATCGGCTGCAATCGATGCGCGGCGGTCGCAGCGTTATCAATGGCAACAGGGCGCAGGCCGCGCCCGGGTCAGCGTTTCCGAAGTCAGATTGATGATCGACATCGAAGCAGGGGAGACGTCTGGATCGGAGGATGATCTTCGCCCTAACCCAGCGATACTGATCGGCGGCGCAGGGGCCATTGGCCTGATTTCCGGGCTGTCTCTGCCATGGCCCGTCGCCGTGGCTTCAACCGTGCTCGGAACGTTGATGATCGCGGGAGCGGAGGTCGATGCGAGAGAATATCTGCTGCCTGATCTGGTGACATGGGGCGCCGTCATTTGCGGGATTCTTGCCGCGCCGCTGCTGAACACGGCGGAGCCGTGGACAGCAGCTGGAGAAGCAATCGCGCGCGCCGGCTGTATTGCCGGCGTGCTGTTGCTGTTTCGCGCCGGCTATGCCTGGAGTAGGCAAATCGAAGGCCTGGGCCTGGGCGACGTCAAGCTGGGGGCTGCGATCGGGGCGTGGCTGCCGCTCGAGGCAATCCCGTGGTGTTTCGGTCTTGCGACCAGCGGTGCGCTGTTGGCGGTGATGTTTGCGCGCCTCAGCGGCGAGCCTGTCATGCGGACGACGAAGGTGCCCCTCGGCGCGTTTCTCTGTCCGGCACTGTGGATCGTGTTCTATGCGGACAGCCTGACCAGATAATCCGAAATCGGAAATCAGAGCGGCATACTAATTCTCTTTGAAGCGCCACGTCGGGGCGTCGTATATCGACGGATATGACACAACGTCGCCGCAGCAAACATAATGACTTCACATGTTTGGGCAGGGCCCGTCCAATAATCGTCGAGAACAAGCGGTACTCTCGGTGTGCCTTAGAACACGGGGAGCAACAGATGGAAACGATCAAGTTGGCGCGGGCGCGAACGCTCGCGGGCTTAGCGGCCATGTTGTTGGGATCAGTTGCATGGTCAGGAGCGGCGTTGGCCCAGGCTGTTTCAAACCCGACTGCAGGCGCGGCTACGGCTAACGCAAATACGGCCGCCGCAACGGCAGACGTGAACGCGGACGCGGCGGCGGCTAATGCGGCGGGCCGCGGGCAGAATAGCAACTCCAGCGCCGCGGCGTCGCGCGCGCCGACCGATCCGGGCGTGAGGGGTGGAGATCCCGGAGCGGGAGGAGCTCTGCCGGGTCTCAACGACGTGGAGCGTCAATATTTCGATGTGGCGAAGGAGGTATTCCAGGAAGTCGACGCTGCCGCGGACGGCCTGGGTCCGACGTTCAATCTCGATAGCTGTTCGGGGTGCCATTCCCAGCCTACGATCGGAGGCACGAGTCCGGCCACAAATCCACAAGTAGCAGTCGCGACCTTGATGGGCGCGAAGAACGTGGTGCCGTCATTCATCACGGCCAACGGGCCGATCCGTGAGGCGCGTTTCGTGCGCAATCGCGATGGATCACCGGATGGTGGCGTGCATGGTCTGTTTGTGATCACGGGGCGTTCCGATGCGCCCGGCTGCAACATCGCTCAGCCGAATTTTGCGGCCGAGCTCGCTCGCAATAACGTCGTATTCAGGATCCCGACCCCGCTCTTCGGATTGGGATTGGTGGAGAACATCTCTGATGGCGCTCTCGAAGCGTCGCTGGCCGCCAATGCGCAGCAAAAGCGGGCGCTGGGCATCTCCGGGCGTTTCAATCGCAACGGGAATGACGGAACGATCGCGCGGTTTGGCTGGAAGGCGCAGAACAAATCGTTGCTGCTGTTCTCGGGCGAAGCCTACAACGTGGAAATGGGCATAACCAACGAGCTCTTCCAGAATGAGCGCAACAGCGATCCTGCCTGCCAGTTCAAGGTCACTCCGAATGATAGTACTCCGCTGGTTTCCGAAAATACGGCAAGCCCGTCGGCGAGCTTCCAGAACGACATCGATCTCTTTGCCGCGTTCATGCGCTTTTCTGCGCCGCCAACCCCGGCGTCGGTGACAGACACACCGGTCGCCCAGGCAACGGGCGCTTCGAACGCAACAGCGGGTCAGACGACGGGAACCGGGACCGGAGCATCGACGGCGTCGACCCCGGCATCGACTGCGTCTGGTGCGACATCGACCGCTTCGAGCCCGACACCGACGGTGGTGGCGTCGGCCACTGCTGACGTTTCGAGCGTAATGGCCACGGCTGCGGGGTCGTCGACGGCGCAGCCGTCGTCATCCGCCTCGTCAGGTGCTTCGGTCACCCGCGGGAATCAGGTGTTTTCAAATGTCGGCTGCCAAGCGTGCCACACAAAGACCTTTACGACCGAGAAATCGCCGCTGACGGGACAAAGCAACGTGACGATCCAGCCATTGAGCGACTTTGCCCTGCATGAAATGGGGGCGGGGCTGGCGGACGGCGTTTCGCAAGGGACAGCCAATGGCAACGAATTCCGAACGGCTCCGTTGTGGGGCGTCGGCCAACGCATCTTTTTCCTTCATGATGGCCGGACCAAGGATCTGCACGAAGCAATCCAGCAGCACGCCAGCCGTGGATCGGAAGCCAATGCCGTCATCAACAACTACAACCTTCTTTCGCGCGACGACAAGCAGGCGCTCATAAACTATCTGCGCTCGCTCTGAGGGGCGTCGTGCGACCATGCGTGTCTGGCTGTATCTGGGCATAGCGGTATGTCTCGCCGGGATCGGGGCGGTGCTTCACGGCGCCATGCCCTCATCCCGGGACGCCAGAATTGTCCAATCGGAAAATCCCGAGGATGGAAAAGTCACCGGCGGGGTGTTTGTCAGCGACTATTTCAATCTTTCCTATCGGTTGTCTGACGAGTTGACCGAAGGATTAGCGGGGCCGCCTCCCTCTCAATCCGGCTACTACGTGCTTGGAACGTGGACCCCGAAGCGCGATTTCGCCGGAACGGTTCTGGTTGTGGCGCAGGACATGTTTTTTGCGCCGGACGCTTCGGATGACGTGAAGAACGTTGTCGCCGAGTTTCGTCAGGTCATGTCGGCGGTCGACGGCATGACGATCGATCGTGAGCCCGTGCCGGTGAGCGTTGGAGGGCATCCCGGCTACCGCATTGATTTCAGTGGTGTCGGCCTTTTCCGCTCGACGTTCGTGATCGAGATCCGTTGCCACGTTGTGACATTCAATCTGACCAGCCGGGATACTGTATCGCTGGCGAGCCTGGCGCGGTCTCTGGACAAGCTCGAGTCGGTTCGGAAAGGAGAGATGTCCGATCCCGCCCCGGAATGTCTCAGGGACTACGCTTCCGAGAATGTTGTGAGGCGGGTGGAGCCTGAAGATGTCGGTGCAAAAGCCGTGTCGATTCCAGTGCGCATGATCGTGGCGACGGACGGCAGCGTGAAGCACGTTCACGTGATACGTGCTTCCGCGGCACAACGGCGAAACATCGAGGAAGCCGTACGGCAGTGGAAATTCAAGCCCTATGTCAAGCAGGGACATCCGGTCGAGGTCGAGACTGGCGTGATGTTCAATCTTAAACCGACAAATATGTGAAGCCGCGGAGCAAAGCAGCAGCATGTCGAAGTCGATGCCAAGCCGTGGAAGGTTACCGGCAGTGGAGCATGCGACGGCGGCGACGCCAAAGCGCTCGGTAGAGCAATTTCGCCTGCATTTGCTCGAACGGATGCCAGATGCCGCAAGGGCGAAATTGCGGAGCGTCAGCCCCGCCGAAACCGCCGCCGGAAACGGACTGCGAGAACTGTGGGAAAAATCTGATCTGCCGGGTGGAAAGTTCGCCGACGAGGTGGCGGGCTTCTGGAGGTTGCCGCGGCTCAACCTGCAGGAACTGCTCGATGTCGCCGGTGCGGTTGAGCAATTCTCAGCGCGGTTTTTGCGCGAAGCGTCGGTTTTTCCGTTTCGTATCGGCGACGACGGCTTCGGCCTGGCGGTGTCGGATCCAGCCGATGGCGCCGCGATCAGAGCCGCGGAGATCGTCTGCGGCGGGCCCGTCAGGATCGCGGTCGCTTCCTTCGACGACATCGCAACGGTTCTGGAGCGGCGGCTCGATGAGCGAACGGCCGACGCCGTGGATGTCGCAGAGCCGGAGCGCCGCCCAGGCGACGACGATATCGACAGCCTCCGCGATCTGGCGAGCGGGGCTCCGGTGGTTCGGGCCGTCAACGATCTGCTCGAGCGCGCCCTGGAACTGCGGGCCAGCGACATCCATATCGAGCCGTTCCGGACCGGACTTGTGGTGCGAATGCGGGTTGACGGGATTCTTCGCGCCGTGCCGTTTTCAGCCGACGCGCCGCCGCAGGCTGTCGTATCGCGCATCAAGATCCTGGCCAGCCTCAACATCGCCGAACGCCGGTTGCCTCAAGACGGCGCCGCGCGGGCGCGGGTCGGGCGGTCCGAGATCGATATCCGCATCGCGACCATGCCGACGCAGCACGGCGAGAGCGTGGTGATTCGTCTCCTGCCACGCGATCGCGGCTTGCTTGAATTGAGCAAGATCGGATTGTTCGGCCGCGACGAAGCGGCGTTGCGCCGTCTGCTGGCGCTGCCGCACGGGCTGATTCTGATTACTGGCCCGACCGGAAGCGGGAAAACCACGACGCTCGCAACCATGCTGTCGATCCTCAACGAGCCGACGCGGAAGATTCTCACCATTGAGGACCCCGTTGAGTACGAGATCTCAGGCGTCAATCAGTCTCAGGTCAAGCCGGCAATCGGCCTGACCTTCGCCACCGCGATGCGGGCGTTTGTCCGCCAGGACCCCGATGTCATCATGGTCGGCGAAATCCGCGACAGCGAGACGGCGAACATCGCGATTCACGCGGCATTGACCGGCCATCTCGTGCTGTCAACGCTGCACACCGAAACGGCCGCGGCGGCCGTGCCGCGGCTTCTGGACCTCGGTGTCGAAGGATTTTTGCTGCGATCGACCTTGCGCGCCGTTATCGCCCAGCGGCTGGTTCGCGTCCTCTGCAGCGGCTGCAAGAGCAGGCATGTGTTGACTGAGCAGGATTTGGTCGCCGATCCGCGTAATCGGCTTCTGGGTTTTGCCGCCGGCGAGACGATATTTCGTCCGGGCGGTTGTGAAAGCTGCGGCGGCACCGGCTATCGCGGGCGCGCTGGGATTTTTGAACTGCTGGAGCTGACCGATGAGGTCAGGCCCCTGGTCGGCGCCCAAGCCGATGCATCACTTATTGACGGCGCCGCCATTCGTGCCGGCATGACAACCATGCTGGACGATGCCGTCGAAAAATGCCGGGCGGGAATGACTGCGGCGTCCGAAGTCCTTCGCGTTACATCGGTGCGCTGATCGACAGCGCGGGATGGATGATCGCGCAGCAGGGAGGAGAGCGATGAGGCTGTGTGTAAAATCCGTAAGCAGCCGTGCCGATCGACGGGCCGAGGCGGGCTTCACGCTGGTCGAGATGCTGGTCGTCATCGCGATCATCGGGTTGATCATGGGCTTGGTAGGTCCCCGTGTGCTCAATTATCTCGGAGAATCCAAAGTCAAGGCGGCCAAACTGCAGATCGAGAGTTTCTCGAGTTCGCTCGACCTGTTTTACCTCGACGTCGGCCGGTACCCGACTGGCAGCGAGGGTCTTTCCGCTCTGGCACAGCGACCCGGCAATACCGCGATCTGGAACGGACCCTATCTCAAGACGGGCGCCGTACCGACCGATCCGTGGGGGCACATCTATGTTTACCGCGCTCCAGCCGAGCGCGGTCCGTACGCGATCGTATCCTTGGGATCGGATGGCCAGGAGGGAGGGACGGGGACGGCGGCCGACATCAGCAATGATGGCGCCGACGCGAAGCGACCATGATAGCTTGCGCGCGGTGGCTACGCCCGCGTTTCGCCGGCCGATCGGTCTGGCAGGAAAATAAAAATGCGTGTTCCGATCGGGATCACGTCTCCGGCGGCAACGCTCAGCAGGAAGACGTCATGAACTACGAAAGTCATTTCCTCCGGCAACTCGTCGGTCCAATCCCTTATAGGATCGGCTTGAGGCATAAAAGACTAATGAGATGAATGGCTTAGACCACCGCTTTTCCGCCGCCTCATGATGGATTGGAGCGAGAGTGTAATCCTTTCAATCAATTAGAAGGCGGCGTGTGCACCGCGAGATCAAAGAAAATCTAAAGACCACCAATGTGAGCAGACTGAATTGAGCGCTCTACGGTGCCAGCGGTAGGCTGATTTATGAGATGGGTTTGATCTCGTTCGGCAAGCTGCGAATTTGCGTCAATGATGTGCCGAGGGCTCAATTCGCGGAATGTTGGATCTTGAATATCCGCCAACAGGCGGGGGAGATCTTGCGCGGAACTGCTCTGACATCAAGTGTACATCCAGAACGAATATGGGCCCGTGCCGGCATGATATTCTGCCGCAACAACCAAACGCGGTTCGATAGTTCGCGTATCTAGTTGCCGAACATCAACCAGCTTGCGGAAAAAGTTTGATCGGAGGTCCCATGAGAATCTTTGTCGAGACCCCGAGAGTGCTCGGGTCGAGGTTACGATCCGCACTGTCGGCAGCGGTTGTGCTGGCGTTTGTGCTGGCTGCTCCTGGCCCCGGTTTTGCAGATCAACGTTCAGCTCAGAGCGTCAAGCCGGCCGGCGTAACGTTCAACCTTGCACAGGTTCTCGACTGGATCGGCGAAGGGGTCTTCGCAGTCGGACGCTGGGACGGGACAATCTCGGTGTTTAGGGTTCCGGGCCCAAATGAATTCGGTCCAATGATTCTGCAGGCAATGTCGACGCCATCGGGGCGTGGAATCGAGATGCTCGCTGTTGCCGACGACTTGAGCTTCTTCACGTCGGATGGCCCAAATCGTCTGACGCTCTGGAGACGCAAGGGAGCCGGAGCGCCGTTCGAGGTCGCAGCCAGTCCCAGCTACGACACGGCAATCGGTGTCGCCAACAGCGGTCTAGCGCTCAAGGCTAACGGCAGCGACTACTTCGTTTCGGGTCACGAGGGCGGTCGCGTGTTGATCTGGCGTCGCGAACCCGACGGTAACTATCAGCTCACCAACACGGTGGACGTGCGCTCGCCCGATAAGCCGTCCAATCCCTGGATGTTGCGCAACGTACGCGGCCTAGCCGCTTGGCGGGGCGACCGGCTGATCAGTGGCTCTGAGGACGGCGACCTCGTCGCTATCAGCGTTCCGGACGGCCGCGAGCTGTTCCGGCACCGCTACAACGCCGCAGCGCAACGCGGCATCAATGCCCTATCGATCGTGGGGGAGAAGTTGGCCGTAGCGAACTGCGCGGTAGAACAGGCCGACAAGAATATCTGGCTGTTCGATTTAACAAACGACCGCCCGAAGCTCGTTGACGCAGAGAACCTCGCCCTGGACACAGGGCGCGCGCAGATCTTCAACTTTGACGTCGACTTAATTTCTGTCCCAGGGAAGGCTGGTGCGCTGCCAACTCTGACATTCTTTAGCAGCACTGAGGAGGGACTGATTTGGGAAGGGCGCATCTATGACGACCAACTGACGGTAACCGGGGTCACCCGGGTCTCACCTGAGGGCGGCGCGGTGATGGCTGTTGCGCCAAGAGGCGACTTTGTCGCGGCGGCGGCTTATGCGATCCGTCTCTTCAAGACCGATTAATTGATTTCGGAGCAATGGTCCGAGGATGCCGTTGCGCAGGATCACATCTGCCAGCCGTTGTACTTCCGGGCATGATTTTTAGGGTGGCAGCGCGACGCATGACGCGTGCTCTTTGATACTATCAATCCTCGTTCTTACGGCCGCGAGACACGTCCGAACGCGATGCTAGTGCAGACGCCGAGCAAAGCCCAGAACAGCAGGCTAGTGAGCGTCACTACCACGATGAACCTGCGCGACAGTGCAGCCGGCACCTCGCCGTGAGACTCCGGCGCAAGCGGCGCACCGATCAGATGCGGTAGAACGATGAGACCGAGGCCAAGCACCGCAGCCCATGCTGCTGAACGGAAGGCCAGTAAGTAAAGCCCAACGGCTGTTGCAGTAGCCGTGGCTATCCACCAAGTCTGTCGTGCCGCCAGTTCGGCCACCGGCATGCCCGGCAATTCTGGCGGCAGGCCGAGTCCAGGCGCCGCAGTAAACACCACAAAGCCGCCAAGTCCCCACAGCAGGCCCTCCCGCCAAGTCACCGGCCGGCCCCGGATCGCATAGACTCCGGTGAGCAGGAGCGCAAAGCCGATCGCAGTCAGGATATTCGCTGCGACCGTGAAGGCGTTGCGCTGAAGCCCATCCTTGGGCTCCCATTCGCTATCATGGCTACGGTCGTTACCGTGATCGTGGGGGGCGGCAGTCTGCTCATGCGCAGCCGGCGGAGCCTCGGCTGCAGCCTTGCGCTCGTAAACTTCACTCTGCTGGATCAGCGGGACCGTCCCGAAGAATTGCGCAACCGAGATCACCGCACCGACGATCAGCCCGGCCAGCGTGGCCGAAAATACAATAGATCGGAAAACGGGCATCTGGGGTCAGTGACAGGGAAACGCATTGGCGTGGCGGACATCGTGAGCGGCGTTATGAACGGCGCTGATGTGCGAAAAGCCGACTACGCCGACAATGAAGAGGCCAAGGGCCATTGCCAGCACAGCTTGAACCACCGCGCCCGAATCGGTGGTGACGGCGGGTAGATGGGCGGTCTGGGCCTGTTGCATGTTCGATCCTTAGCGAAGATCACTGCGTAATAGCCGAAAACGAGCGCCGGCGCGACCCTAATTTCTCAATTGCCGCGTCACATCCCGGCTAGTGAGGTGAAAGTTCGCGGTGTTCGCAACGCTGGCGCGAAGCACTTTCGCGCGGGCCGCTGCTTGAAACGCGTCTTGATGGGTGTTGAAGAAGTCCACGCATTGTTGCGGTGATGGCGTCGTCCGCAACAACGTCCGGAACGCGCGAAGATGCACCATGCAGACGCCCTGGTGATCGGCCAGCCCGAACGCCAGCGCGTCGATTTCGTCCCGCCATGTCGGCGTTTTGCTCTGGGACATCAGGCCGCATCCGGATCAATCACGCTACGCAGGCTCTCCCTTGTCAGCCTCTCGCCAGGCTCTTGTCAAATCCGGGCGGCTTGCGACAACCAATACGGTTTCGTGCAAATAGACCAAGTGCGATGAACGGGCCCGCTGGCCGGTGGCTTTCCCGCGCTGCCCTTCGTGTCGCTTCGTCCATCGCCGCACTATCTATCTGGAGAAGCGTTTCCTGTCACCGCGTAGGCAAAATCCGTCCGTCAGACGCTCCGGGTCGGGTGAGGTCAATTAGACCGTTGACTCTCAATACGATCGGATGCCACGATTGTGATTGGTAGTGCCCGCAAGGGCTAACCAAGGGAATGCGGTGCGCGCATATTCGTGTGCAAATCCGCGGCTGCCCCCGCAACTGTAGGCGGATAGCCGACGGCCATAGATACCACTGGAGACCGAAAAATCTCTGGGAAGGTGGTCGGAGGCGATAACCCGCGAGCCAGGAAACCTGCTGCCGATCATAAGTCACGCGCGAACGCGTCGGGCGGGGTGCTCCGATGTCGCAAGAGTAGCTGAAGCATCTGCCGCTTGGGGCGAGGGCAGAAGGCGACAGCGACCGCGCTGACGGGTAAGGACTTCGCCGTCGAGCGGTAAGGTGTTGAATTTCATAAATCATGGTCATCTTGCGCCACGCCATGCTTGTGCGTGTCATCATTCCAGTCAGGGCTACGCCCACGGGGTTACGATCAAGCGCTGGTTGCGTTCGTCTGTAGGACCGCTCGGCCTAGTTGCCGTCCTTGCTTCGGGCGCCACGTCTCCGGTGATGGCGCAGGGTACTCCGCAGGCAGAGAAAAGGTCTGACAGTCTCGCGCCTATCGTCGTCTCGCCGCCACAGCGCCGGCCGGTACGTCGAACCGAGTCTGGACCGCAGCGGGGCCGTACCGCCGGACGTGTTGCGGGCCGCACCCGTACTCAGTCCGCGGTGCCTGCGCCCGTGCCGGCTTCAGGCGGAGGCGGGGTTGTCCATTCACCGCTCAATACCAACGTCGTGGCCGAGAGCGCTTCTCGATTGGGACTGACCGTGCGCGAGATACCGGCGACGGTCGAGGTGATCGATCAGCAAACCATCGGGGAGCAGGGATATCGGACCGTTTCGGAGGTGGCCCAGGGCGCGGTCGGCGTGACATCCGGCGATAACCCCGCAGAACCCTCAGCCTTTTCGATGCGTGGCTTCACCAACAGCCAGATCAACACGCTCTACAACGGCATTAAGATCGGCCCGCAGAACATGACGTCGCGTGTGATGGACACCGCCAATCTTGAAAGCGTCGAATTTGTGAAAGGACCGGCATCGTTGATGTCAGGCGAAGGCGCGGCCGGCGGTGCGGTAAATTATGTGACAAAGCAGCCAACCACCGGACCGATCCGGAATGAGGCGTTCTTTTCTTACGACTCACTGCGTTCGTTCCGCAGTTCGTACGGTTCCGGCGGCAGTGCCAACGTTCAGGGGCTGGATTATCGCTTCGACGTCAGCCGTTCGTCGCTTAATGGTTTTACCGACGACACCAACACCAAAACCCTGAACGTCTCCGGCCAACTGAACTATCGCGTTTCCGACAGCTTCAAGATCTGGGGCGCGATCGAATACAAGCAGGACAAGGGCACGGCCTATTGGGGCACGCCGCTGGTGCCGATCGCGTTCAGCGGACCGCACGCGACGACCGGAATCGTATCGGGGAGCTATGTGTCCAACTACAATGGCACCAATCTGGGGCCCGTCACGATCGACAACCGCACCTTCAATACGAACTACAACGTCCTTGATAATCATGTGAAGGCCGACGAGTTGTGGTTGCGGGGTGGCTTCGAATGGAACATCACCCGTGATCTCACGCTGAAGAGCCAGATGTATGGCTACGACGCCAAGCGCGAATGGTTCAACAACGAGGTCGAGGCATTCAACGCCGTTTCGAATCGGGTCGACCGCGAGCGGTTCTTCGTCGCGCACGACCAGAAGCTGATCGGAAACATCACTGACCTGACATGGAATTCGAATGTCGCCGGCATGGACAACCACCTGGTGACGACGTTCGCGGCCAGCAACCTCGATTTCGTGCGACCGGGCGCTGCCAACTTTCCGTCCGATTCTGTTTCGCTTGTTGATCCCGACCGGGGCACCTACGGCCTGCTGACGACACAACGACAGACCGCGAAAATCGACAACGAATCGCTGTCGGTGGAAGATCGCCTGAAGGTCACGCGTACCTTTGCCCTGATAGGCGGCTTGCGCGTCGAGCATATCGGGCTCGACCGCAGCTCCAAAAATGTCGCAGGCGTTGAGCGCGCCGGCTTTCCATTTTCGAAGTCCTGGACCCCCGTGACCGGCCGCTTCGGCTATACTTGGGAGGCGATCCCCGGCATGACCTTTTACAGCCAATACGCGACCGGCGCCGACGTCTCGGCCAACAACATCTTCCTGCTGGGTGCACTGCAGCCGCTGGATCTGACCACGTCCCGCATCTATGAAACCGGGGTCAAGCAGTTGTTCTGGGACAACAAGGCCGAGTGGTCCTTCTCCGCCTTCGACATTCTGCGCGAGAACGTTTACGCCGCAGCCGGCGGGATGCAGCTCAATATCGCAGGACAACAGCAGTCCAAGGGTATCGAGATCGCGGCCGCGATACGCCCCACCTCGGAATGGAAATTCTGGGGCAATTTCGCCTATGTCGATGCGCGCTATGCGGATTATGTTTTCGCCGGCGGATCGTTCTCAGGCAATACGCCCCCGAACGTGCCGCGAATCGTCGCCAATGCCGGTGCATCCTATCGCTTTGCGACCGCATTGCCGGTTGAACTCGGGGCATCGGTTCGTCACGTCGGCAACCGCTTCAATACGGACGCCAATGCGGTAACGCTCGACGCCTATACGGTTGCGGACGCCTATATTTTCGTTGATATCCCGAAGTCGGTTTTCCAGGCCGTCGACCAGACCCGATTGACATTCCGGGTGCGAAACTTGACCGACAAGAGATACGCCATCTGGGGCGATCCGTTCTACCCGGATCAGATTTTGCTCGGCGCACCGCGCACCTACGAGGTGTCCGCTGCGTTCAAGTGGTGAAGTCCAGCACGATGCGCGCGCTCATTCTGCTTCATCGCTGGCTGGGCGTTTCGTTCTCTCTCTTGTTTGCGATGTGGTTCTCAACCGGCATCGTGATGCATTTTGTCCCCTTTCCGGGCCTGACGGAGGCAGAACGCATTGATGGGCTGACGCCGATCGATCCATCCCAAGGACCTTACGATCCCGCCGCCGCTGTCAACGCCAGCGGCATCAAGGATGCGACCCGCGTCCGGTTGCTCCGGCGAAGCGACGGACCGGTTTATGTTGTGACGGGCCGATCGGGCGTCAGCGCGGTTCGCGCTGATGATCGGACCAACGCGGCGATACAATCCGCGCCACTCGCGCTGACGATCGCCGAAGCAGCAGCGCGGCAGCGTGGACGGAACATGTCGGAGGCAGCGCTCGTCGATTTCGCGAATTACGATCAGTGGACGGTACCGAACGGGTTTGATCGTCACCGCCCGCTGTATCGCATCGCGCTCAACGACAATGCAGGCACCGAGCTTTACGTGTCCTCGGTCACCGGCGAAGTCGTGCTCAACACCACGCGCGGTGAACGTGCGTGGAATTACGTGGGCAGTGTGGCGCACTGGATCTATCCCACACTATTGCGCAGGAGCCATGGCGCCTGGGATGCCACGGTGTGGTCGGTGTCCCTTGTTGCCCTGATCGTGGCGATCTCCGGAGGCATACTCGGCATCATCAGGATGAAGATAGCGCACTGGCGCATCGTCTCACCCTATTCGGGGTGGCAGAAGTGGCATCATGTGCTCGGGCTGGCTTGCACGACCTTCGTGCTGACCTGGATGTTCAGTGGTTGGTTGTCGATGGACCACGGCCGGTTATTTTCAACCGGAAAACTTTCCGCCGCGGAAACGGCAGCGATCGCGGGCGCGCCTGCGTGGGAGAGTATGCCGGCGCATGAGGCGCAATCGATTTCCGCCCGCGCCAAGGAAGTTGAATGGTTTGTGTTCAATCGCAAATTCTACAGACGCGACCGAATCGGCCTCGACGCGCAACTCCTGGTTTCCCTTGATTCCGGCGTTTACGGATCTTCCCCTCAGCGTGAGTTTCTAGGTCCCGGGGAGATAAGCGCGTTCGTCGAACGGGTAGCGTCCGGTTGCAACGTTCCCGTGATTGTCCATGCTGATGACAATTACGCGATCGCGGCGGCCATGCCGAATGCGCCGGTTTACCGGTCGGTATGCGGCAGCGTGTGGTTTCACATTGACGGCGCGAGCGGCGCAATTCTGGAGCGACTGGATCCCTCGCGGCGCGCCTATCGCTGGTTCTACAGCGCGCTGCATACGATGGATTTTCCGATATTGTCGGCGCGTCCAACATTGCGCAGCGCGTTGGTCGTCATATTGTGTGGTTTCGGATTGGTGTTCAGCCTGACCGGCGTCGTCATCGGCTGGCGCCGATTGCGGCTGTAGTTCTCACCATGACGGCCAACCGGACCGGTCCCGCTGCCAACACCGGTTGACCCCGGCTACCCCTGCGGTTAGCGTTATCCGCGATGGTCCTCCCGCGTGGGAGGTGAAAAGGGAAGCCGGTGCGAGTTCTCTCAATGCCGGTGCTGCCCCCGCAACTGTAAGCGACGAGCCCCAAGCCGGTGCCACTGGGAATTCCCGGGAAGGCGGCTGATGGCAACGACCCGCGAGCCAGGAGACCTGCCATCACGAACTGTGCTTTGGAGGCGTCGTCGGGGCGGGGTGCACCGGACGGGAGCGAGCTTGATGGCGACCAGCCATCGGCGCGACCCAACAAAGCTCGTGGCCTGACGGCCGTGATGTGAGCCTGTGATGGATCGCGAGAACGCTGATCAAAATTCCGCTGGTTTGGCGCTGGTTGAAGCTGCGCGCGTTAACGCGCCGAGCGGTCCCACGCTCGTGAGCGTGTGCATCACCTGCAAGACCGCTGATGGCGCTAACGTGGTCGGTCCGGACATGTTTGAAGCGGTCAAGGCCGCGATCGGTCCGTCCGATCACGTCCAGGTGCGGCCGGTGCAATGCCTCAGCGTCTGCAAGCGGCCCGCCACCGTCGCGGTGACAAGCGCGGACGGCTACACGTTTTTATTCGGCGACCTGCAGACCGAGAGCGGCACCGCGGCCCTGGTGTCGTTCGTGAAATCCTATCAGAACTCCGACTACGGCCTGGTGCCGTGGCGCGAGCGCGCTGAGGTTCTGCGCAGGGGCATGGTGGCGCGGGTACCGCCGATGCGCTGGTCGCCGGACGACGGAAGCGCACCGAAATGACGATGCTAGCGACAACGCTGGTGCTGGGCGGCGCACGCTCCGGCAAATCCGCCTTTGCCGAGCAATTGATCGTAGAGAGTGGACTTGCGCGGATCTACTTCGCCACCGCGACGGCAGGCGATGACGAGATGCGGTCTCGCATCACCCATCATCGTGATCGGCGTGGCGAGAGCTGGATTACCGTCGAGGAGCCGCTGGCGCTGGTCGATGCGCTGACGCGGGAGGCTACCCATGGCCGTGCCGTGCTGGTGGATTGCCTGACCCTGTGGTTGTCAAACCTGATGTTGGCCGAGCGCGATCCCGAAGTGGAAGCGCGTCGGCTCACGCGATTTCTCGGCGTGGCCAAGTATCCCGTCGTACTTGTGTCGAATGAGATCGGCCTTGGTCTGGTGCCTGAAACGCCGCTTGGCCGCAGCTTTCGCGACGCGCAGGGGCGCCTGAACCAGATCGTTGCCGCCGCCGTTCCCAATGTCGTGTTCATCGCAGCCGGGCTTCCGCTCTGGCTGAAGCGCTCTTCTTGAGGAGTATATTGCAATGTCCCGTGTCCCCGTCACTGTGCTCACTGGATTTCTCGGCGCCGGCAAGACCACGTTGCTGCGTTCGCTGCTGACGCAGGCCGATGGCCGCCGGATCGCGGTGATCGTCAATGAATTCGGCGACGCCGGGTTTGACGGGGGGCTGGTCGAGGAATGCGCGGCAAAGGCCTGCGCGCCCGGCGATATCGTCGAACTCACCAACGGCTGTATCTGCTGTACCGTCGCCGACGATTTCATCCCGACCATGGACAAATTGCTGGGGCGAG
>Ga0268266_10002492_pt1 | contig 19659 bp, 17 predicted proteins | sample KBSS13metaG_FD_190356 | JGI IMG/M metagenome (GOLD analysis project Ga0268266, IMG submission 190356) | Switchgrass rhizosphere microbial communities from Kellogg Biological Station, Michigan, USA - KBS S1-3 metaG (SPAdes) (version 2) | ecosystem: Host-associated > Plants > Roots > Rhizosphere... | reverse complement strand
TAGCCACGGCAGCCGCCTGGGCCATCTACGGTGCGGTCAAGCAATGGTTCTACACTCCAGGTCGTAGACCGTCCTCAGAGATCGTCCACCCCATCCTGCAGCTCGTCTTCCCCATCCTGCTGGCAGGCGGTTCCGCCGAGATGCACCATCCGGTGCCTTCGCTTCTGTCGCACGAAGCGTAAAGACTTATCTCCACATGGAGATAGATTTACTCGGCCTCTCTCTATCGTTCATCAGTACGGCAGTGTAAACGAAAAGAAACAGCCATCCTCAGGCGAGAGGATGGCTGCAACGAACAACGGCTTTCTTTTGTTCGAAGAGTTCCGGGTTAGACTTTGCCTCCGTCGTTTTGGAACTTACCGAGCTAGAACTTATAGATCAGGTCGACACCGAAGAAGAACTGATTCCTTGCTGTGGCGTTGTTGTAGCCCGGACGATCCCACGAGTGATCGAAGCGGATCTCAGGGCGCACCAGGATCGTGGAGCCGAAGTACTTCGTCGCATAGAGAGTGTTCTCCGTGTACTTCCCGGGGATACCCGTGCGTTGGCCTTTTTTGTCGTTGAGCAGGTCCGAGCGAAAGCCGACGAAGAGGTGCGGGTTGAACTCGCGGTTCACGTAGTTGACGATCGCATACTCCGGCGCCGTGCAGGTAAGCTCTCCCGCAGCGCAATAGGCGCCGTTCGCTCCTATCTTGGTGGAGACAGGATTCTCGACATTGCCGGCAACGTTTGGCACTTCGCGCTGGTACATGTACCAGGCCTCGGTCGCCATGTGCCACTTCGCGTTGAATCTGTGATACCAGGTGGCATCGTAATGCTGCAGGTTGTTATAGCCGTACTTGCCGTCGTTGATGCCGTTGGCGCAGGCGTAGAAATTGTCGTGGTTCGTCTTGGTTGAATAGTTGAGGCAGGCGATTGCAGACGGCTTGGCGTCGTCGGACCATGGTGCCACATCGTGGCTCGCCGAGATCCCGAGCTGCACCAACCATTGCTTCGTCAGCTTCAGGCTCGCAATTGCACCGGTCTCGGTAAACGGATCGATCGTGTACAACAGCGAGTGCGTCATGTTGTAGTTGTTCGGCGCAAGCTGCGCCTCGATGCCGGGCACTGAAAGGAATCGGCCGACGCGAATGTTCAGACCTTCCTTCACAGGAAAGTAGAGATCGAGATACTCAAGCACAGGATCGAAGCCATAGCGGCGATTCTTCTGCAGCAACTGCTGGCTCAGGTAGTCCCGGGCCGTCGTGAAACGATAATCATTGCCGTAAAACGCCGTCAGGTGATAGCCCCAGTCGAAGTGCTCCTTCTGCACTGTATTGGGCAGGCGCTCGACGTAGATCACCGCCTGGTTCAGTACGACGGAGTTCGGAAAGATGTCGTAGGACACCGGAAAATTGTTCTTGTCAGACGTGCTCCCATTGACGCTCGCTGCGATCCATCCGTAGATCTTCGTACGACTGTTCTGTTTACCGAGTGCGGTCATCAGCGGATAGACATTTCCATCGGGCACGCCGATCGCCGGAGAACCGCCATAGCCCCAATCGGAGCTGGGGAACGGAGGCGAATCAAGTGGAGCGTCAAGCATGCGGCGCGGCGATGACGAGGACGCCAGCTTACCTGTCCAGTCGGCCTTATAGAATCCGCCGAGCCGCTGTAAAAAGTTTCCCGAAACTGGAACGTTGTTCGTCGAGCCGCTCTGTGCAGCGTCTTCCGATTCGACTACTCCCGGTACCTTGTAAAGCACGCCTGCATCACTCTCTAAAGAGGCGGTCTGCACTCCTGCGGAAGAAGAAAAACCACTCTGCGCAAACGCAGCTGCTGCGCTTGACGCAAGAAAAAAGCTCAGGCAAACCCTTCGCACTGAGCTGGATCTATCACCTATTTTCATACCTCTCCTGCCGGTGGGCCTCTTCGCGACGAACTCATCATGGAGCGTCCTCGCCAGCCACTTGGGACGGCATTCCTAACCATAGGCAGTAGAGCGTAAAAAATCCGTAAGCAAACCCATAAGAGTTCGTAAGACGACAAAGCCGCGGTTTCTCCGCGGCTTTGTTGAGTTGGAACGATCCGACTCTACGCTGGAAAAGGATTCCGCTCGCCGAACTGAGCCTGATGCCAATACGGATAGGCTCGCTGCACCTCGCTTGCTGCGTCGAGCTTGGCCATCTGCTCTGGCGTAAGCTTCCATCCCACAGCTCCCAGGTTCTGCTTCAGCTGCTCTTCATTGCGCGCCCCAATGATCAGCGTGGAGACCGTAGGCCGCTGCAGCAACCAGTTCAATGCGACCTGAGGAATCGTCTTGCCAGTCTCCTTCGCAATCTCATCCAGAGCATCGACCACCTTGTAGACGTGCTCGATGTCAGGTTGAGGTCCACTGTCGAGAACTACCTTCGTCTGCAGGCGGCTGTTCTCCGGCAACGGCTGGCCCCGGCGAATCTTACCGGTTAGACGTCCCCACCCGAGAGGCGACCACACCAATGCGCCGACGCCCTGATCCAATGCCAGCGGCATCAGCTCCCACTCATAGTCGCGGCCTACGAGCGAGTAGTACACCTGGTGACCGACATACTTCGCCCAACCGTACCGCTCACTCGTCGAAAGCGACTTCATCAGGTGCCATCCCGAAAAATTGGAGCAGGCAATGTAACGTACCTTGCCCTCGCGCACAAAGTGATCGAGCGTATACAGCACCTCATCAACCGGTGTCTGCGCGTCGAAGGCATGCATGTGGTAGACGTCCACAAAATCGGTGCCCAGGCGCTTCAGGCTGCCATTCAACTGCTGAATCATGTGGTAGCGGCTCGACCCTACATTGTTCGGACCATCTCCGAACCGGAAGGTCGTCTTGGTCGAGATCAGAACATCCTCGCGCTTGTAAGCCTTCAGCGACTTACCCAGCGCCTCCTCGCTCGATCCGTTGGAATAAACATCGGCGGTGTCGAAGAAGTTCAGCCCAGCATCCATGCAGATGCCGATGATGCGATCGGCCTCTTGCTGCGTGGTATCCGACCACGCCTTGAAAAACTCTCCCGCCGTTCCCAGCGTGCCTGCACCGAAGCAGAGCTCCGGCACCTTCAATCCTGATCGTCCAAGAAGTCTATATTCCATGTGTCTAGGATGCATCGACTCCACGCCTCGGTTCAATTCCGCACTTCCATGCGGTTACAGATTTATCGAGATATTTTTTATAAAAATCGCTCGACAAACATATAAGCAATGACTTATATGTTAATCCATGAACATCTCTCACCATGCCGGCTTCTTCCAGATGCTCGGAGATCCCACGCGACTGGCAATCTTCGATCGTCTATCCCGCGGTGAGACCAGCGTCGGTGAACTCGTCGAACATTTTCCTATCTCGCAACCCGCCGTCTCGCAGCATCTTGGCGTTCTTCGCGAGTGGGGGCTCGTGGATCGGCGTCGGGAAGGTCGCAACATCTACTACCGCACTCGTTCCGAGGGCCTTGCTCCGCTCATCGACTGGCTCTCCCACTACCAGGCGTTCTGGCCCGAAAAACTCGACCGCCTCAAATCCCTTATGAAGGAGATGAATCATGCCCCAAGGAAATGAATCCATCGAAGTCGACTACATCCTCGAACACCCACCCGAGCAGGTCTGGCGCCTGCTCACCGAACGCGAGCTGCTGGAAAAGTGGCTGATGCCCAACGACATCGCACCCGAGGTCGGCCACAAATTTAACTTCCGCACCAAGCCAATGGGCGACTGGGACGGGGTGGTCTTTTGCCAGGTTCTCGAATCGTCTCCCTTCACGCGCTTTGTCTACTCCTGGAAGGGAGGCTCCGGTGAGAACGCCAACTACGGACACCAACTCGATACCGTCGTGACGTGGACACTCGCCCCTACATCAGAAGGTGGAACCGTGTTGCACCTGAGCCATTGGGGCTTCAATCCCGACGACTACGCCTTCAAGATCATGAGCGGAGGCTGGCGCCAGATGAACGCAGGGAACATCTTCTCCCGCCTGCTCAATGGAGAGCTCGTCGCGGCACGCGAGTGCGACCGCTAGTCTTCGACCGGCTTGTCCACCTGCGACTGATACACCTCTTCGACACGCTCCACCGTGTCGATCTCATCGACCGGCTTGTCATCGCGGATACGCACGATGCGCGGAAAGCGTAGGGCGAATCCGCTGGCATGCCGGTCGCTGCGCATAATGTTGTTGAAGGCTACCTCGAGGATCCGCAGCGGCTCGACCGTGCGAAAGAAGCCGCGATCCTCGAGTGTATGGTCCATCATCCATGCGCTCAACTCTGCAATCTCGGCATCGGTCAGGCCTGAATAGGCCTTTCCTACATTCAGCAACTCGCCGGTCTTCTCATACTCCGGTCCACGCACGGCAAAGGTGTAATCGCTCAGAATGCCCGCGCGCTTGCCATGGCCGAACTCCGCTCCTGTTACTACAACGTCCAGCGTCGCAAGCTCTCGCTTGAGCTTGAGCCATGCCAGCCCCCGGCGTCCCGGCAGATAGGCCGAATCCGCTGCCTTCAGCATCACGCCTTCGTTGGCCCGAGCGCGAGCTTCACCGTATGCGCGTTCGATATCCTCTACGCTCTCCACCAGCCGTGAAGGCGAAAGCAGCAATCGCTCTACGCCTTCACCGTCAGGCTCCGTAAACATCAACCCTTGCGCCTCTTTCTTTCGTTCGTCTATCGCGAGCGGTGAACGAGCCACCTCCACCAGTTTTTCAATCACCGCTTCCAACCCATTCCGCCGCTCTCGCAGAGGGCGACTGAGCAGTAGCGCACCGTCCGCATACATCAGATCGAATGCCATGAAGATAACCGGAACCTGCTCGCGCCACGCGTTGGAGACGCGCTTGCGTCCGATGCGTTGTCCAAGAACAGCGAAGGGAAGGGCACGGCTCTCTTTCAGGTCCCAGCCAAGAATCTCTCCATCGAAGATGAGCGCTCCTGTGCTTGCCTCGCTCACACGAGCAAAGGCCTCTTCGAGCTCCGGATAGCTCTCGGTTATGTCTTCACGGTTGCGCGAGTAGATAGCGACGCGGCCTGGTTGCGCAGGGTCGCCGCAATGGACCTGCGCCCGCATGCCGTCATACTTATCCTCAAGAAAGGCCGCTACAGTGTGTGCCTCGGGGGGCTCTCCACCAGTGGTCTCATTTGCTAACGCATCTGCGCCTTCCGTCTCTGCAGTTTTTTTTCTGCGAGGATTCTTCGCAGTCTTTTCAGGCTTCTCTTCGAAGCGTTCCACTGCTTCTTCAGGAGAATCTACCGGCGAGGCCAGCATGAAGCCAAGCGGATGAAACAGACGCATTCTGGCATCCTTCAGAGTGCCTGCGAACGCGCGCTGCACTGCGAGGCCAAAGTCAGCCTCGAGCATCACCGCGTGGCGAACCTCACTCACAGGCACACCCGCTGCAACTGCAATCGCCTCCTCCACCAGGCTCTGCTTCACGCCGATGCGCATATCGCCGCTCATCAGCTTCAGCAGGTACTTTGCTTCTACTGGAGAAGCACGCTCTAGCAGCCCTTCCACCAGCGCGGCACGGATTGCTGTCGTCCTTGCCGCAGCCATTCCCGCAAAGGCGTCGTAGACATCCTTGAGCGTGAGCGGAACACTGTATTCCTTGTCTCCTGACTCCTGCCTCCCGGCAGCGAGCAGATCGAATCCCGCGGCACCAATATCGCCATGGTGCTTGTAGGCTGCTGTCAGCGCAATCTGGGTCGCTCCGCTGACAGCGAGCAACGCCTTCGAGAGCAGAGCTCCGCCAGCATTCAGCTTGCGTGGATCGGCCTCGGCAAATGGTGACCCTGCAAGATAAAGCGCAAACCGGCCAGCGTCCTCTGTCTCGGGAGCAGCCTCATGAACCGTCCGAATCGCCTCCGCGATGGCTGCACGTTTCTTCAGCCTGCCCGGCTCCTTCGCCAGCATCTCGGCCAGCTCCGCAATGTCACGAAATAACGACATGATGTAAAAAGACTCGCACTTCCATCCTGATGGATGCCGAAGAGACACTCGAGCGTCTAGAATTTCCTTGAAGATATTTCAACACTCGGCCTCAATCTTTTTATCAAGGAGCTCCAAGCGTGGGACATCGATACTCCAACATTCTTGAGACTGTGGGCAACACGCCTGTCGTTCGCGTCAACCGTCTCGCCCCCGAAGGTGTGAATCTTTATGTGAAGGTTGAGGCCTTCAATCCGCTCGGCTCGGTCAAAGACCGCTTGGCTCTGGGAGTCATCGAAGACGCCGAACGCACTGGCAAGCTGAAGCCCGGCCAGACCGTGGTCGAGGCAACCAGCGGAAACACCGGCATCGGCCTTGCCATGGTCTGTGCACAAAAAGGTTATCCCTTGGTGCTGGTCATGGCTGAAACCTTCTCGATCGAGCGGCGCAAACTTATGCGCTTTCTGGGAGCGAAGGTCATTCTTACGCCGGCTGCTGCCCGCGGCACAGGTATGGCCGCCAAGGCCGCCGAGCTGGCCAAAGAGCATGGCTGGTTCCTCACCCGCCAGTTCACCAACGAGGCTAACGCCGACTTCCACTCGAAGACGACGGCTGTCGAGATCCTCGAAGACTTCAAGGATCAGCAGCTCGACTACTGGGTCACGGGCTTCGGGACCGGCGGCACGCTCAAGGGAGTTGCGCGGGTACTCGCCAAGGAGAGCCCAAAGACGAAGATCGTAGTCTGCGAGCCGGCTGATGCCCCTATGGTCACGAGCGGCCAGCCGCAGCCGCGCGATGAGAATGGCGATCCGTTGAACGGCCATCCTGCCTGGAAGTCACATCCACAGCAGGGCTGGAGCCCGGACTTCATTCCTAAGCTCGCCGGAGATGCTTTGATCGAAAACAAGGTCGATCAGGTGATCACCATCGAGAACGCCGAAGCCATGAAGTGGAGCAAGGAGCTCGCCCGCAAGGAGGGCATCTTCGTTGGCATCACCTCGGGCGCAACCTTCGCCGGAGCGATGAAGATCGCAGAGAAGGCTCCGAAGGGGACAACCATCCTCGCGATGCTGCCCGACACCGGCGAACGCTATCTCTCCACTCCACTCTTCGGCGACGTAGGCGTGGACATGAGTGAAGACGAGATCGCAATCTCAAAGTCGACACCCAGCGCGCAGCTTGCTCCTGCAACCTAACCCCTGATGAAGCTCGTCTTCCTCTACGGGCCTGCGGCAGCAGGGAAGCTTACGGTCGGTCGGGCTCTCCAAAGCCTGACCGGCTTTCGTCTTTTTCACAATCATCTGGTCGTGGACACGCTGTTGTCCGTCTTCCAGTTCGGCACGCCGTCCTTCGTGCAGCTTCGCGAACAGATCTGGCTGTCTGTCTTTGAAGCCGCTGCCAGAGACGACATCTCCACCATCTTTACCTTCGCTCCCGAATCCACCGTCGATCCTGGCTTCATTGACAAGGCCGTTTCGACCATCCATAACGCTGGCGGCGAGATCTGTTTCGTAAAGCTCGACTGTCCCGTTGAAGTGATCGAAAGCCGCCTGTCGAATCCATCACGCGAGCAGTTCCTCAAGCTCAAGTCCGTCGAGGTCTTTCGCGAACTGAGGCAAAAGAAAGCCGACCACTTTCCCGAGCTTCCCACAGACCTGAGTCTCGATACCAGCGTGCTTTCGCCTGAGCAGTCCGCGCGGAAGATCTGCCAGGAGTTCGAGATTCCAATTCTCTCGGAGCTAACACCGATCGAGCACTATCCGAAGCTATAAGATCACCCGCATCGACTCACCTACTCAGATAAGTCGTAAATCGTTCGATAGATTCTCCACGCCGAATCTTCGCAGCCTGACGATGCAGGTGCTGCACAGGATCGTCAGGGCCGCCCGCCTCCTCATCCTCCAGATCTTCGTTCAGCTTTTCCTCGATGACATGCTGCATCTGCGGCTGAACCATCACCTGCAACTGATGCAACGCATTTCCCAGCACCGCCGTACTGGGACGAAATCCACGTCCAGTCCTCTTCCAACGCCATCGCTGGTAAAGAAAGACGACTGAGACAAAGCACACAAAGCCACAGAGACCTGTGGCCAGAATCTGGTCCAGAAGCACGCTGATCTCCTTCGCAGTAAAAACGACCAGCCACTCTCAAATGCAGAGAGGCGAAGGCGCGCGCGACGAGGACGTCGGCGCAGGTCGTAATGGCAGAGATTTCAGATCAGCGAAGGAGGTGGCCGCTGGAAGAGCGAAGGAGCGAGCGAGATTCCGCACGCAAGCGCATCCGCCTCTTCGACAAAGCAGCGCTCCTGAACGACGACAGCCGCAAACAGAAAGACCGGAACAAGTAGGAAGCAGAGCTGAGAGACGGAATGATGGCTCGCGCTGCCGGCAAGCAGCAACAGGATCAGCACCACCGCCGTAGCCAGCCACAGGCGGCGAAACAATCCTTGTTGCTTGCGAGCATCCATCATTGACTGAGTATAGAACTCAATCTTCCCCAGGAATTTGTGAGCGCAGAAGCCTATCGCAACGAAAAACGTCCCGTTCCACTCTCGGAATCGATGGAGATCACAAATTCGCTACAGCGAAATTCCGTTTTATTCGTTTGTTGACACTTCGATTCGATCCGGTGGATGAGATTGTGGTTTAGGGCGAATCTTCCGCCACCGCGATTGGAGTCCAAATCGTGCCATTCATATATCTCCGTTGCATCAGGCCGAAGTATCTCGGGTAGCCAGCCCCTCGTAAACTCTCCAGCCTCTGCGGCAGCAGCAGCAGTCGAGAACCGGGATTCAGATCTTTCATCACATCCAACAACTAGAATGCAGGTGATCGCAATCATCAAAATCGAACGATGTTGCAGGGCGTTCATGGTCAATACCTTACCTGAACGGTCGCCTTCAATTCCGCCCCCGCATCCCCCGCAATCGGAGTAACATCTAAAGAGAGATGCGACTTGCAGCCGGAATTACGGTGCTTCTTCCCGGCGTGGCGCCCAGCCGTCACGACTTCGCCTAGCTGCGCCTATCCTCGCCTCTTCCTTTTCGAAATCCCCTTTCTATACAAAGATTTAGGAGTACCCATGTTCGACCGCCTTGACCAGATGGAAGCGCGCTACGAAGAGCTTGGCCAGCAGCTGGCTGATCCCGCGCTTGTCTCCGACCAGAAGAAGTTTTCCGCTACAGCGAAGGCTCACCGCGACCTCGAGCCCGTCGTCGAGAAGTTCCGCGAGTACAAGCAGGTGAAGCAGGGAGTCGCCGATGCGAAGACGATGCTCGCCGAGGACGATGCCGAGATCAAAGAGATGGCCCAGGCCGAGCTGCTTGCGCTCGAGCCGCGTCTCGTCGAGATGGAAGAGGAGCTGAAGGTCATGCTCCTGCCCAAGGACCCGAACGACGACAAGAACATCATCATCGAGTTGCGCGCCGGAACCGGCGGCGATGAGGCGGCGATCTTCGTCTCCGAGATGTTCCGTACCTACCTGCGCTTCGCCGAACAACACAAGTGGAAGGTGCAGGTGCTCTCCACGTCCGAGACCGGCATCGGCGGCGGCATGAAAGAAGTCACCGCCATCTTTGAAGGCGACAAGGTCTACTCGCAGATGAAGTACGAGTCCGGCGTGCACCGTGTGCAGCGCGTCCCGGCCACCGAGACCCAGGGTCGCGTGCACACCTCTGCAATTACCGTGGCGGTGCTTCCCGAGGCCGAAGAGGTCGACATCAAGATCGAGCAGAAAGATCTTCGTATCGACACCTTCTGCTCCTCCGGCCCCGGCGGACAGTCGGTCAACACCACTTACTCCGCGATCCGCATCACGCATTTGCCGACGAACACCGTCGTGAGCTGCCAGGACGAGAAGTCGCAGATCAAGAACCGCGAGAAGGCCATGCGCGTTCTCCGCGCACGGCTCTATGAGGTTGAGGAAGAACGCATCCATCAGCAGCAGGCGAAGGACCGCAAGCAGCAGGTCGGCACAGGCGACCGCTCGGAGAAGATCCGCACCTACAACTTCCCGCAGAATCGCCTGACCGATCATCGTATCGGCCTCACCAACCACCAGCTCAACATGGTGATGGAAGGGATGCTGCAGCCGACCATCGACGCCCTGATCGCTCACGATATCGCCGAGAAGATGAAGGCGGAGACTACGGCAGCCTGAGCTATATGTCCCCTTGGCGTTTTTGCGCAAAATCTTCATTATGCGTGACTTAGGGTGGTACCCCAAACGCAAGATCCTCTAAATAAAGGCCTTAGATTCCAAGATATTGAAAGCAAGGGACATAGCATAAGAAAAGCCCGGAGAGATCCGGGCTTTTCTTATCATGGTTGCTTTCCTGCGGCTGTTTAAAGTGTAGCAAGGCGGTAGAAACCCATCGGCAAACTTATGTGCTTTCATTTGTGTTAGTTGGGTGGTTATGAGGCTTGACAGCGAGTTCCATAGGGTTCTTCGCACGCTAGATCTTGATGAAGACTCGTCTTTTGAATAACACCCAGCACGGGATAAAGCAGACCAGAACGAAACACAGAGAGTAGAGCAGTGAACCGAACGCTGGATCGACGATGGGAGAGAAGATTCTGGTATAGATCAGTTCCTTCAGGCTCATCGCGTTGCCATTGCTTCCAATCTGGATGACCTCGAGCACGATGGAGAGCAATTCCGCAAAGGCATACGCGAAGATGGCATTCGACCCGAAGACCTTCCACGGATAGGTCCAAGCGCCCTGATGTTTTTTGATGTCTATCACGAAGTAGCAGACGGCCAGGGCGAGGAGGGACCAGCCGGCTGCGAACACCACGTAGGAGCTGGTCCATAACCTTTTGTTGATGGGGAACCAGATTCCCCAGAGGTCTCCGATCACAAGCCCGGCGATGGCTGCGGCCAGCAGACCGCTCGCCTTCTCTCTCATGCTTCGTGCGGTGCGAAGCCAGAGCCCGGTCAAAACGCCGATGAGGCAGGTTGCGATTGCGGGAACTGCGCTGATCAGTCCGAGGGGATCCCTTGTCTTTTCGAGCAAACGTCCGGGGAACAAGCGACGATCCACCACGGAGACCCAATTGATCTCCTTGTCGAGGAATGGGAAGTCGTGGCCGGGCGCTCCGAATCCAGGTATGGGAACCCAGCGCATGAGGATCCAATATCCCAACAGGCATGCGATGGAGACGCCGATCAGCGTGGTGACGCGGCGGTCCCACAGATAAAGCACGGTCGCTGCGAGGTAACAGATAGCGATTCTTTGCAGCACGCCGTAGATGCGTAGCGTTGCCAGGGGATAGCTGGGAAAGCCATGAATGAGGATGCCCAAGACGAACAGAATTGCTGCTCGCCGCAAGGCGTGCTTGAAGAGGGAGCTTTTTGACTCGCCGCGTGCGATTCGCGATGCGGTGGAGAGCACAGTTGTGATGCCGACCAGCAGGAGAAATGTTGGGAAGACCAGGTCGGTTGGCGTGCAACCGTTCCAGTCGGAGTGTTTCAGGGGCCAATAGGCAAGGTGCTCGCTGCCGTTGTTGTTGACCAGAATCATGAACGCGATGGTGATTCCTCGAACGACGTCGAGAAAGACAAGGCGCTGAGGCTTCATGGCCATCTTGTCTTGCGAACTATTCGGCGGCGACGTACTTACGGCCATCTAGAACTGCTCCTCTGTCGATCGTTCTGTAGCAATCAAGGGATCTCCATTCATGACGAGATCTTCGGGCGGCTCCAACGATCGCGATTCTTGATAGTGATCTTTAGTCCGCAGCTGACTTGCAAGTTGGGTTTCGGAAACTACAATAACAGTTGCTGCTAACAAGGCAATTCGCTCGTCGAGCGACCAGGACGTTGAAGAGTTAGGACACTGGATCGTGAGCTCGAGAGCCATGTTCTGCGCTGTGGTCCCGCTTGTTGCATTGATGACGATGGTATAGTCGCCGTGCGGCGTCCATCGCGCTAGTACGTAGACTTTATTCCCGCAACCGTTCCGCAGCCCACCGCTTACACACAATGGCGTGGATGGAGGCGAACAACCCGGCAGTAACCGCAAAAACAACACGGAGAATCTCCCAGCTCAGTGGAAGGTAATAGACCTGAGTACTTCTCGAGCATGTGTGTCATGGGCAGAAGGGCCTAGATTCAGAACTCAATCTGGTGGAGCAATTCTCCAACTATGTTGTAGACACCTATGTTTGACGCGAGAAACGCTTGGCACAAGATTGTCATCGGGACAGGTTAGGAAGGGCAAAACCGTAGACAGTGTCGGCTGCTGCAACGACCAAATATTGTCTGTCGTCCAGCTCGTAGGTAATCGGCCCATTGCTGACAAGTCCGCCCAAACCAGCGTGCCAAACGATGGCTCCCGTACTAGCGTTGAACGCGACCAGGTTCGAGGTCGTGTCGCCGGTGAAGAGAAGATTGCCTGCAGTTGTAAGAACACCGGAACGGCCGCCGGGCCTCGGCCACTGATGGTTCCATCGAATGCTGCCGGTTTTGTAGTCGATTGCCCGCAGCGACGCCTGAGACCATCCTCCGCGATCATTGCCAGCCCAGCCTTCGGGCTTCTTGTTGTTGTCGTATATGTAGTAGACGCTATACGCATCGTAGGCAGGGACGTAGAATAGTCCGGTCCTCGGACTGAAGCTTGGCGGATACCAGTTCGCCGCTCCCGCCTGATTTGGTGCAACAAGGGCACCATTGGGCTTCGCCATCTTCGCCGGGTTGGGTATTGGCGTGCCCTTCTCATCGATTCCCAGCGTCCAGTTCTGCTTGGCAAATGGCTTCGTCAGCAGGTTCTTGCCGTTCGTGCGGTCCAGGACAAAGAACCATCCGTTGCGGCTGGCCTGTGCAAGCAGCTTTCTCTTCTGGCCGGCAAAGATGCCATCGAAGAGAATTGGCGTTTGTACGGCATCCCAGTCATGCGTGTCGTGTGGGTTTGGCTGAAAGTACCATACGAGCTTGCCGGTGTCGGGATTGAGGGCGCAGATGGTTGACGTGTAGAGGTTGGCGCCGAGCCGCGCCTCTCCGTTAATGACCGGCTGTGCGTTGCCGGTGCCGAAGTAATAGAGGTTGAGCTCGGGATCGTAGGTGCCCGGGACCCAGGTCATGCCGCCGCCGTGAAGCATGGCTTCATCGTTGGGCCAGGTCTTTGCATCGGGCTCGCCGGGATTCGGATGCGTGTACCACCGCCATTGCAGAGCGCCGGTCTCGGGATCGTGCGCCTCGATGTAGCCGGGGTTGTCAAAGTCGTCGCCGCTGACGCCGACCATCACATGATTCTTGACGATCACCGGCGCGACGCTGCCGTAGTAATGCTGTTCGGAGTTTCCGAAGGAGACCCGCCACTTCTCCTTGCCTGTAGCGAGGTTGAGGGCGACGAGGTAGCAGTCGTCGCTTTCGAAGTAAACGGTGTCCCCCGCAATGGCGACACCGCGATTGCCGATGGTGTTACTACCCTTGCTGGTCCAATCGAACTGCCATCGCTTTTGGCCGGTGCGTGCGTCCAGAGCCCATACGTGACCCGGCACCGTGAAATACAGGATGCCATCGATCTCGAGTGGCGTTGCCGAGATTCTCTTTCCGCCACCGGAAGTGACTTCAACCCGAAAAGTCCATGCAGGTGAGAGCCGCTTCACGGTCGTCGTATCGATCTTCGTGAGCGGACTGTAGCGCTGCCCAGAATAATCGCCGTTATAGGTAGGCCAACTGTCTGCCAGTTTCGTCAGCTTGGAGAGGCTTGTATCGTGCATACTCTGGGCCGAGACAATAGCCCATCCAAACGCGAACGCGGTCAACACGAGGAACTGTTTCACTGTTTTCGATCGACTCAAGAGGTTCCTGCTGTTTCCAAAAGATTCAAACTGCACCCGTGTTGGCCCGTTTCTCGAAATCTAGCATGATTCGTCTCGATCGAGCTTCGCGTCGGTCCGATACACTCGTTTCGATAGCTTATTACGCCTTGGGAGAGTCATGAACCGTCGAAAGTTTGGCCAATTGTTCGCAGCACTCACAGTCGAACAAACACTGTATCGAGCCGGGGCTCAGAGCACTGCGCCGTCACTGCCGACCACCAGGTTCTCATGCGAGATTGCAATGCTCAAACTGCCTTCGTTCGAACGCTGCATTGAAGTTGTGGCCGAGGCGGGCTACCAGGGCGTGGAACTGATCAGCTACTTCCAGAAGTGGACGCCTGAGGAGCAGCGCCGCCTGATGGCCAGAATGCGTTCGCTGGGCGTGATGATCGATATGTTGAGCGGCCTGCAGGCGAGTTTTGCGACCCCCGGACAGACTGAGGAGTTCGCGAAGCGGGTCGAAGCACATTGCGGTATCTCCAAGGGACTCGAGTGTCCTCAGATCAACATCAAGTCGGGTCCTCGGCTCGATGGAGTCGATCCGAAGGCGCAGTTTGCAGCCGCAGTCGAAAACCTGAAGCGCGCCTCAGATATAGCAGAGAAGAGCGGCATCAACATCGTCATCGAGCCGATCGATCTGATCGAAAATCCGACGATCTTTCTTACGTCGGTGCATGAGGGTTTTCAGATTGTGCGGGAGGTCAATCGTCCTAACGTAAAAGTGCTTTATGACTTCTACCACGAGCAGCGCGTCGGCGGAAACCTGATCGAAAAGCTGGAACAGAATATCGACTGGGTTGGGCTGGTGCATATAGCCGATGTTCCGGGACGCAATGAGCCGGGCACTGGAGAAATTGCCTACAAGAACATCTATCGCGCGCTTGGGAAGCTGCTTTATCAGGGTTTTGTCGCGATGGAATACGCGCCTATCGGTGATTCTGTCTCATCGCTGCGCAACGCGAGGATCGAAGCACAGGTCGAGATAGCCGAAGGCCGACGTATGGCCGTTACAGCGAAAGCCTGAGTCGCAAACTCCTTCGAAGGCACGACTCGGAGGGTTGAACTCTTGCCAGCAACGACGAAAGATTGATGCGAAGCATCTAGTTTCGCTGCACTCAATGAGTGCATTGGCGATTTGGCATCAAACCGCACATTTCCAGCGGTCAAACTTCCGTATCGGGACGGGCGGCTGTACTCGGGGCCGCACTGCTAGCCTGCCGTCACCTTCACTTTTGCTACTGAGTCGTTTGCGATGATGCGTCGCAGGGCGAATGATCCTAGCAGGCCTGACGACACTCCACCCACTACTCCTATATAAGTCCAAAGCGTGGCGTCTCCTGCGAGTCCGCCACCGAATGCCTTCATAAGCTTGCCAGCGATGGGGAGACCGGATCCCACCGTAATGATTCCGGCGCCTGCGGTAGCCGCGGCCAGAGCAAGCACCGCTTGCTTGGTTCGGTTTCGAAGCGCGAGGCCCAAACTCAGGCCGAAGGCGAGAAACGCTGTCAGGATGTCGAAAGGGATTCCGGCCAGAGACCACACGCCGAGAAAAGCCAAAGTCGCCAAGGCGCTTGCGCGAATGACTGGCGCTACCCCTGATTGAAACAACTCCGGTGCGGACTTGCGCTGACAGACAAAGATGATCGCTGCTGCCCAGCCGAAGGAAACGATGTGGGCAATCCACTGGTCGTGGGTCATGGTGTTGCCATGCAGACCGGTAAATCCGTGAGCCAGGAAAGAATGGGAGCCCAAACCGATTGTCATACCGACGACATTCGCGACAAACCACCGCACGAAGATGCTCATGATCGGTCATACCTCAGGTGCATCATGCTATCCGTGAGTCGGTCCGGAGACAATCCGGAAAGTTTCGACGTCCATGGGGTGTGCTCACGCTTTGGTCAGGCGGATATCCATTTGATAGAAGCGGAAGGTGTGGTCGTCGCCAGCTACTATGCTGTAGCGGTCGAGCACGTCACGGATGAACTCGGGTTTCGCCTCATCGGGCAGGCGCCGCGTCCATTCGACAAAGGTCACTGACCCGAAGGCAAAGAATCCATCGCGGGAGCCGAAGTCCCACGATTTATCGTTGACCTCCGTACGTACGACGCGTAGCCCTGTCTTCTCTGCGAGTGCGGCGTACTCCTCGGGGGTCAGGTGGAGATAGGGGTCCTGATATCCATTGAAGAAGCTCGACCACTTCTCAGACCTGCGCGTCTCCTCCAACACATCCTCGAGACTCGTGCGGCTTCCCTTGGGGACCAGCCGGAGCTGCGCCTCGCCATCCGGTTTCATCGCCGCGCGGATTGCCTTCAGCGCCTCCTCTTGTTGAGGAATCCAGTGCAGGGCGTTGAAGGAGACGACGAGGTCGAACTGATCCACAAAACGAATCGTGCGAATATCCGATACTTCGAATCGCAGATTCGGGTAGGTTTGAGCCCCGAAGCTCTCGGTGGCGAGGGCTATCATGTCGGTTGAGGCGTCGACCCCTACTACCGAGCCGCGTGGAACGAGCGATGCGATCCCGGCCGTCACGGTGCCGTTCCCGCATCCAAGGTCGAGGATATGCTCCTCTCCTTGCAGGGTTAATAGCGACAGAGCCTCCGCTGCCATCGTCCGTTGCAGCGCGGAGATCTTCTCGTATCCCAGTGCATTCCACTCCGTCATAGCGCCTCCACCTGCGTCCTCATCGTAATCCGGTGTGCCTCCGGAAAGTTAAAGAGCTTGGCACATTCTCCTCGGGTGCGCGACAATCCATCCCAAAGAGTAATGGAGTCTCAGGTGCGGCGTATCTTCTCTTCTCACGGTCTAACAACGTTCTCTCTCCTGATGTTGCTTGCGGTGCCGGGTCTCCTCGCTCAAACGGTCGCTCCCACTAGCGCCGCTCAACCTTCGATGGACGAGATACTGCGTCGCCTGCAGGAGAATCTGTGGGATTACCAGGCCAACGTTCCTGACTTTTTTGCGGATGAACATGTGGTCTCGACCTTGAAGTCGGAAGGGGCGCGAGATATGAGGACCACTACTGACTCCACCTTTCGGCTGGTGCGATCGCACGGGATCGGGGAGCCTCACACCTTCACGGAGAGCCGCGAGGTGAAGCTGGTCAACAAGAAATCTGCAAAGGGTGAGGAACTTCGTGGTCCGGCGATCTTCACCGGAGCCTTTTCAACCGGCCTCACCATAGTTTCACTCGAAGGTTCGAGCTGCTACGACTACACACTCGATCCTGCGGGCGAGCTTAATAAAGCTCCGGCGATCGTCATCGACTATGTGATGAAGCCTGATGGGCTGAACGACCCATCCTGTCCCGGTCCGGAGAAGCAGTCCGGTCGAGCCTGGTTCGATCCCGTCAGCTTCCATACTCTGCGCATCGAGATGGCGATTCCCAATCACAGAGACAATAACGGGACCCGCGTGCTCTGGACGTGGGAGGTCGACTACGCTCCTGTCAGCTTCGACAGCAAACAATTCTGGCTGCCGAAGACCATTACTTCGAAGGCCATAGCCAACGATGCCTCGGGCATCTGGACCTTCGTCGCCACCTACAGCAACTATCACAAGCTGACGGTCAGTTCCCGCATCGTTCCCGATACGCCGTAGCAGGCCGCTTGATTCAGCGCAACATCTTCAGAAAGTGTCGCGTCAGCAGAAACGTGTTGTAGATGACGAATAACGTCCAGAGCGCAACATAGGAGCCGGTACACCAAAGGAGAAAGCGCCTTCGCTTCTCCTCCCGGATCAGCGTTCCCGCAACGATCAGCGCAACAGCGAGCACAATCACCAGCCCGATCGCGCCGATCTTGAGTAAGGTGACAGCCTGGTAAGCTCCTCCCATATTCGTCATCGTCTCACGAACTGCAATTGACAAGCGCGCTCGCAGCAAATCTGATGGACAGCGTCGAAAAAATCCATGGAGGATTCCCAATCAATGCGACGCTGTCTTTTGTTCGCTGCTGCCCTTCTCACTGCATCTCTTCCGGCCATTTCCCAGCAACTTGCCCAGACGCCGCCGATGGGCTGGAACAGCTGGAACTGGTTTGCCGGGAAGGTGACTGACGCCGATATCCGCAAGGCTGCTGACCTGATGGTTTCAAGCGGCATGCGCGATGCCGGGTATGTGTACGTCAACATCGACGACACGTGGCAGGGTAAGCGCGACGCGAATGGGGTCATCCATGCCAACGAGAAGTTTCCCGACATGAAGGCGCTCGCCGATTATGTCCACTCGAAGGGACTGAAGATCGGCATCTACTCCTCGCCCGGTCCGCAGACCTGCGCGCGCTATGAGGGTTCTCTCGGGCACGAAGAGCAGGATGCAAAGACGTATGCCGAGTGGGGCATCGACTATCTCAAGTACGACCTCTGCAGCTTCGGAAAGAACATGAAGGACGCTTATCCGAACGACTACGAGGCGCAGAACAAGATGATGCGCGATGCTTACGAGAAGATGCACCAGGCCATTCTGAAGGCAGGCCGTCCCATGGTGTACAGCCTGTGCCAATACGGCTTCGATCAGTCATGGCAATGGGCTCCGAAGGTGGGCGGCAACCTGTGGCGCACGACGGATGATATTCGCGCGAACTACGACAGCATGATCCTTATCGGCCTGTCGCAGGCGGGGCTTGCGAAGTTCGCCGGACCCGGTCACTGGAACGACCCCGACATGCTGGAGGTTGGCAACGGCAAGATGACTCACGATGAGAACATCGCGCACATGACGATGTGGTCCATGCTTGCGGCTCCGCTGATGGCGGGCAACAACTTCACGGAGATGAGCGACGACGTTCGCTCGATTCTTACCAACAAAGAGGCCATCGCCATCGATCAGGACAAGCTGGGCAAACAGGGCGATCGTGTATGGGCGGGGGAAGAGACCGAGATCTGGGCTCGTCCGCTGGCCGACGGTTCGGTTGCGTATGCCATCTTCAACGTGGCCAACAATCGCAGCACGATGCGAGGCCTTCGACCTCACCTGAAGGAAGCGGGTTTCCCCTCGGGCACGGCTCACGCGCGCGACTTGTGGGCGCACAAAGACCTTGGCACGATCAAAGATACCGACGTCTTTACGATTCCGCGCCATGGGGCAGTCCTGCTGAAGCTGACGAAATAATCAGAACTAACAAATGAGGCCCGCTGGAATGCCGCGGGCCTTATTCTTTAAATGACCTCAATTCTCTCGAACAGATTCGAAGGATCCTGACGTATGCTCCAGACTCTGCGCTTCGCCGTACTTACTCTCGTCGTTCTCGCCTCACCGCTCCTACGCTCCCAGCAGCAAGCTCCTCCACTCGCCGGTATCGCCCATCTCGCTATCCGGGTGCGCTCGCTGGATGCGGCGCGCGAGTTCTACAACAAGCTCGGGTTCGAAGAGGCCTTTTCGCTCAAGGACAAAGAGGGCAAGCCACGCGAGAGCTTCATCAAGATTAACGACCATCAGTTTCTTGAGCTGTATCCTGCCAATCCCGATGCCCCTAGCGAAGCCGCCATCGGGTTTCTCCACGTCTGTTTCGAAGGGGACGATCTTCAGGCCGTGCATGACGACTACGTAACACATGGCCTGACTCCCAAGCAGGTGCGCAAGGCCGGTGCGGGCAACATGCTGTTCACGATGGCTGGCCCTATCGATGCCAACGGCACCGCGCAGAACATCGAGTACACGCAGTACATGCCCGGCTCGATGCACTTCGAGGATCGAGGCATGCATCTTGGGTCCGACCGCGTCGCCGAGTCGATCCAATCTGTCTCGCTCGCGATGAAGGACCCCGCGGCGGCCCGGGACTTTTATCTCAACCAGCTCTCGTTCAAGTCCATCGCCGGCGACCCCATGTTCCTGCACATGCCCGGCAACTCCGGTCAGGAGGTGGAGATCACTACGGCTGCCTCGCTCGGCCCCAAGGCCCGATTCT